>OGPW01000232.1_pt1 | contig 47775 bp, 42 predicted proteins | sample 1553061 | NCBI WGS metagenome assembly OGPW01 (sample SAMEA2580292, study PRJEB22360) | human gut metagenome | biome: human gut; feature: human-associated habitat; material: faeces | place: Denmark | collected 2008/2010
GCGCCGTAGCGGGCTACGGCAACTGAATTCGGGTGAAATATCCCGCAAAGTGGGGGCGTGCAGATTGCGGGAATGATTTTTCAGACACGCTCTAGCTTTACCCGCTTTTTATATTTTCTTCATTTATCAGGGAAAACTGTGTTTATTTTTTAACAATTTCTTTCCTTGAGAAAACGTATTTTCTTTCATGACCAGGGATTACGATTCTCTTCTCTTATCAATTTGCACAACTTTTATCCAGTTTACTCACATTTTTTGACGTTTCAACAAAATTTTCTTGACATTTTTTTCTCAAAATGATATATTGTATTCATCAATTGAAAGAACCTTCGAGTACTGACGGAAAGAGTGGAGTGCAAACCACGTGGAGTCGGAGGTTTGTGGGAGCCGACCGTCTGGGCAGTATTTGAAATATTCAGATACTGGCCTTTTTTTATAACTTTCAGGGCAGAAATCAGGAATACCAGACAGACCGGCCAATACTTCTTTCAATTAATAATTGTTGCTGATCGCGGAGTGAACAGCAACAGAAGTTTTTCATGTTATGCGGAAACGAAAGGAGAAAAACAATTATGGGATTTAAATCAGACATTGAAATTGCACAGGAATGCGAGATGCTTCCAATTACTCAGATCGCAGAGAAAGCAGGTATTGACGACAAATATCTGGAGCAGTACGGAAAATACAAAGCAAAAATCGACTACAATCTTCTGAAAGAAAGTGATAAGAAGGATGGAAAATTAATCCTCGTTACAGCTATCAACCCAACTCCAGCAGGAGAAGGTAAAACTACTACTACTGTAGGTCTTGCAGATGGTATGCAGAGACTTGGCAAGAGTGTTATGGTAGCTCTTCGTGAGCCATCCTTAGGACCGGTATTCGGTGTAAAAGGTGGTGCAGCAGGCGGCGGATATGCACAGGTTGTTCCTATGGAAGATATTAACCTTCACTTCACAGGTGACTTCCATGCCATTGGCGCAGCTAACAACTTACTGGCAGCTATGATCGATAACCATATCTTCCAGGGCAATGCATTAAACATCGACCCACGTAAGATCACATGGAGAAGATGTGTAGATATGAACGACCGTCAGCTTCGTAACGTAGTAGATGGTCTTGGCGGAAAGACAAACGGTATGCCTCGTGAAGACGGATACGACATCACAGTTGCATCTGAAATCATGGCAGTTCTCTGTCTTGCAAGCGACATCAAAGACCTGAAAGAAAGATTATCCAAGATCATCATCGGATATACATACGGAAAAGTTTCCGAGCAGAAACCTGTAACAGCAGGTGACCTTCACGCAGAAGGCGCTATGACAGCCCTGTTAAAAGATGCTCTGAAACCAAACCTTGTACAGACTCTGGAACACGTTCCTGCAATCGTACATGGCGGACCATTCGCAAACATCGCTCATGGATGTAACTCTGTAACAGCTACAAAGATGGCTATGAAGCTTGCTGATTATGCAATCACAGAAGCTGGTTTCGGTGCTGACCTTGGTGCTGAGAAATTCCTTGATATCAAATGCCGTATGGCTGGTTTAAAACCAAGCGCAGTTGTAATCGTAGCTACAGTACGTGCCCTGAAATACAACGGCGGCGTTGCTAAAGCTGACCTTAACAATGAAAACCTGGAAGCTCTTGAAAAAGGTATCCCGAACCTGTTAAAACACGTTTCCAACATCAAAAACGTATACAAACTTCCATGTGTTGTTGCTATCAACGCATTCCCTACAGATACAAAAGCAGAGCTTGACTTTGTAGAAGCTAAATGTAAAGAACTGGGCGTTAACGTTGCTCTTTCTGAAGTGTGGGCAAAAGGCGGCGAAGGCGGAATCAAACTTGCAGAAGAAGTTATCCGTCTTGTTGAAGAACCAAACGACTTCTCCTATGCATATGAACTGGAAGGTTCTATCGAAGACAAACTGAACCAGATCGTTCAGAAAGTATATGGCGGTAAGAAAGTAGTTCTGACAGCTAACGCTCAGAAACAGGCGAAACAGTTAGAAGCTCTTGGCTTTGGCAACTGCCCGATCTGTGTAGCTAAGACACAGTACAGCTTAACAGATGACCAGACTAAACTGGGTGCTCCTACTGACTTCGAAGTTACAGTACGTAACCTGAAGATTTCCGCTGGTGCAGGATTCATCGTAGCTCTTACAGGCGAGATCATGACAATGCCAGGTCTTCCTAAAGTTCCGGCTGCTGAGAGAATCGACGTAGACGAGACAGGTAAGATCACAGGTCTGTTCTAATCCGGTTGAAATCAATCGAATAATTCAAAAATATAAAAATCATATTTATATATGATATGTGTCCAGACGATTTTACAGGCGGGAAGATTTTCCCGCCTGTTTTTTTCTTTATTTTTTTATAAGATAATCTTTTCCGGAAATACCAGGTTCCGTCATATGGATCGGATCCAGAATGCGATTAAGTTCATCCTCGTCCATAAGCTTTTCTTTCAGAATCAGACTTCTTACAGATTCGCCTGTCTTAATTGCCTTTTTTGCAATATCCGCAGCCTTCTGATATCCAAGATGGGGGCTGATTGCAGTGATAATACCTACACTGTTTTCTACCAGATAACGGCATCTTTCTTCATTTGCCGTAATTCCTACAATACAATTATCTACCAATGTCTGGACTGCATAGCCAAGAGTATCGATAGACTGAAACATGCAATAGAAAATAATCGGCTCAAACGCATTTAATTCCAGCTGACCAGCCTCTGCAGCCATGGTAATGGTAACATCATTACCAATAATATTAAAAGCAACCTGATTCACTACTTCAGGAATAACCGGATTAACTTTACCTGGCATAATAGAGGAACCATTCTGTTTTGCCGGAAGATTAATCTCCCCAAAACCAGTACGTGGACCGGAGGACATCAGACGGAGATCATTTGACATTTTGGAAAGAGTTACCGCACATGCTTTCACAGCACCGGAAACAGCTACAAATGGATCCAGATTCTGAGTGGAATCAATCAGATCAAAAGCCTGTATAAAGTCCATTCCCGATATTTCAGTGAGATTTGGAACAATTCTTCTCAGATAGCCCTCATCTGCATTAATTCCTGTTCCAATAGCAGTACCTCCCATATTAAGAGTCCGCATTTCATCCATTGCTTTATCCATTCTGTGGATATCACGCATGATTGCTACCGAATATGCCTTAAATTCCTGTCCCAGACGAATTGGTACTGCATCCTGCATCTGTGTACGCCCCATTTTTATTATGTGATCAAACTCTGTAGCTTTTTCATTAAGAGCATCATAGAGGCGAAGAAGCTGTTTTTTCAGATTCTGCAACAAACGAAGAGAAGTCATTTTACCGGCAGTAGGAATAACGTCATTGGTAGACTGTCCACAATTCACATCATCGTTAGGATTTATAATTGTATAATCGCCCTTTTTTCCTCCCAGTATCTCAATCGCGCGATTTGCAATTACTTCATTGGCATTCATATTTAAAGATGTGCCAGCTCCTCCCTGAACAGGATCCACAATAAATTCATTATGGAATTTTCCTGAAACAATTTCATCACATGCCTGGACAATCGCCTGTGCTTTTTTCTTCTCAAGAAGCCCCACCTCACAATTGGTTATCGCTGCTGCTTTTTTTATGTATGCAAGACTGTTAATAATTTCCGGATGCATATTCAGCCCCGTAATGTGAAAATTTTCAGCCGCACGTAAGGATTGTACTCCATAATATACATCTTCCGGAATATCCTTTACACCAATAGAATCCCTTTCTACACGATAGTCTGTTTTTTTCATAGTTATTCGCCCTCCCATGTATTTGCCCTCATTATATATCTCTGCTATAATATAATCAAATACATATATTTTTATAAAACATATAGTGTTTAAGTTATATATCGGAGGAGTTTATATGTTTCAGGGAATGGAATACATCTATGAGGTATACAAGGAAAAAAGCTTTTCCAAAGCTGCTGCTGCTCTTTTCATTTCGCAGCCTTCTTTAAGTGCAAATGTAAAACGTGTGGAAAACCGCATTGGTTATCCTATTTTTGATCGAAGTACCAAACCTTTACAGTTAACTGAAGTCGGAAAACATTATATACAGGCTATTGAAAAAGTCATGGATATTGAAAATAATCTCGAAAACTACCTACTGGATCTGGGAAATCTCAAAACAGGAACTCTTAATGTAGGTGGCAGTAACTTTTTTTCTTCGTGGATTCTGCCTCCCCTTATTGCTGATTTTTCCCAAAAATTCCCCCATGTTCAAATTTCTCTTGTAGAAGAAAGTACAGCAAAGCTATCCCAGTTTCTCCAGGCCGGAAAGTTAGATCTGGTGATTGATAACTGTATTCTGGATAACCAGATTTTTGAACATTATATCTACCAGAAAGAACAACTTCTTCTAGCGGTTCCCAAAAATTATTCAGTAAATACCAGACTACAGGAATATCAGATTCCTATTGAGGAAATCCGGAACGGGCAGTTCCGTTCTTCTCATATTCCTTCTGTTCCATTAAACAAATTCGGGAACGAACCATTTATTATTCTTCGTTCAGATAATGATACCGGTAAGCGTGCACTTACCATTTGTCAGGAAAATCACTTTTCGCCTTCTGTAGTATTTCGCCTGGATCAGCAGATGACTGCCTATAATATTGCATGTTTGGGAATGGGTATCACTTTCATCGGGGATCTTCTGCTCTCCAGAGTTCCAACAAATTCAGAACTTGTTTTTTATAAGCTGCCCGGTCAGAGCAGTAAACGCACTGTGTTTTTTTACTGGAAGAAAGGCCGCTATATCAGCAGAGCCATGGAAGAATTCCTGAAGCTGCCCTTTTCCTGATATGTCATAATCAAATAGGCTATGGTGATTGGTCATCATCAGATGTACGTCAAAATGGGGTTGTTGTGCTAAATAAGCACAACAACCCCAGTATGTCAGGCAGATATTCGATTAGAACAGTGGCTTCATAGCCGGATACAGAGTTCTGAACTTCTGATATCTCTCTTCATATTTTGCAACCAGTTCAGGATCCGGTTCTACTGTATCAACAACTTTGGCAAATTTCTTACCGATGGTTTCTACATCCGGGTAAGCACCACAGCCTACTGCTGCCAGCATAGCTCCACCCATGGACGGTCCTTCTTCGTTCTCCAGAACATCAACCTTCAGGTTCATAACGTTTGCAATGATCTTCTTCCACAGTGGGCTCTTAGCTCCGCCACCGCAGATCTTGGTTCTCTCAATCTTGATTCCAAGGCTTCTTGCAACTTCCAGGGAATCACGAAGACCAAAGGCAACACCTTCCAGAACAGCCTGTGTCATGTCTGCTCTTGTGCTGTCCATGGACATCCCGAAGAATACACCTCTTGCATCAGGATTATTATGAGGTGAACGTTCTCCCATCAAATATGGAAGGAAGAATACATGATTCTCTCCCAGCTTCTGAATTGGAGCCTGCTCTGCTGCGAAATCCTTTGTCTGAAGAATCTCCTCTGCCCACCATTTGTTACAGGAAGCTGCGCTGAGCATGCATCCCATCAGATGATAGCTTCCATCTGCATGACAGAAAGAATGAAGTGCGTTATTTTCGTCCACACCAAAGTTTTTACTGGAAATAAACACAGTTCCGGATGTTCCAAGAGAAATATTACACTGACCGTCACCAACTGTACCTGTTCCTACAGCAGCTGCCGCATTGTCACCTGCACCTGCAACAACTTTTACATTCTCACTGAATCCAAGTTCTTTCGCAATCTCAGGTTTCAGAGTTCCTACTACTTCCCAACTCTCATACAGTTTCGGAAGCTGCTCTTCTGTGATTCCACAGATCTCCAGCATTTCTTTTGACCAGCAGCGGTTCTTCACATCAAGAAGAAGCATACCGGAAGCATCAGAAACATCTGTACAAAAAGAACCGGACAGACGATATGCCAGATAATCCTTAGGAAGCATAATCTTTACTACCTTCTTAAAGTTCTCAGGCTCATTTTTCTGCATCCAGAGGATCTTCGGTGCTGTGAAGCCTGCGAAAGCAATATTTGCTGTATACTGTGAAAGTTTGTCTTTTCCGATCACTGTATTCAGATATTCTGTCTCTTCGCCTGTACGTCCGTCATTCCAGAGGATTGCAGGACGGATTACATTATCATCTTTGTCAAGAGTTACAAGGCCATGCATCTGGCCACCAAAACCAATTCCTGCTACTTGAGTTCTGTCAATATCCTTTGTCAGTTCTTTCATGCCTTCCATGCTCTGTATGAACCAGTCCTCCGGTTTCTGCTCAGACCAGCCCGGATGTGGGAAGAATAATGGATATTCTCTGGATACGATGTTACAGATTTTTCCTGATTCTTCCATAAGAAGAAGTTTTACAGCGGAAGTACCAAGATCAATACCGATATAATACATAAGTGCGCTCCTTTTCTATTTCTAATCTAATACATCCCAGAGCAAAGCCCCGGGATGCCTTTAATATAGTGTCAGTTTATTTATTCTGTATTCAGATTCATTCACATCACATGAACATTAATAACCCGTTTTACTGATTTCTCATTAACCCCATGGATTCTCTGTCGGATATCTTACACCTGCCGGCTGGTTGTATCCAATCTTCTTAACATCCAGTCCAAGGAATTTCACTACCTCATAGAATGCTTTTCCGTAATGTCCAAACATAACTGCTCCATGATGCGGATAGTTGCCCTCGATCAGTACGTGACGGTAGAATCTTCCCATTTCTTTGATTGCGAAAATACCGATACCACCGAATGATCTTGTAGGTACATCCAGTACTTCACCTTCTGCAACATAAGAAACCAGCTCGCCCTCGGAATTGCACTGTAAACGATAGAATGTAATGTCAGATGCAGCGATATCACCTTCAAGAGTTCCTCTTGTGAAGTCTGGTTCAGATCCTGCCGGCTCAAGAAGTCTGTGCTGGATCAGCTGATATTTAACAGCTCTGGAATCACACATCTTGCATGCAGGAGTATTTCCACAATGGAATCCCATAAATGTATCAGTAAGCTTGTAATCGTATTTTCCTTTGATATCTTCATCATAGATATACTGTGGAACAGAGTTGTTGATATCAAGCAGTGTAACTGCATCATTGGAAATGCAAAGTCCGATGTACTCACTAAGTGCTCCGTAGATATCAACCTCACAGGATACCGGGATTCCTCTGGAAACCAGACGGCTGTTTACATAGCAAGGTTCAAATCCAAACTGTGACGGGAATGCTGGCCAGCATTTGTCAGCAAATGCAACATATTTTCTTGCTCCCTTATGAGCCTCTGCCCAGTCAAGAAGTGTAAGCTCAAACTGTGCCATTTTCACATTAAGGTCAGCATAATATTTGCCTTCGCCCATCTCTTTTGCCATATCTGCACAAACTTCCGGGATACGAGGATCATTTTCATGCTCTTTGAAAGAAACAAGAAGATCAAGCTCTGAGTTCTCTTCAACCTCAACACCCAGCTCATAGAGGCCTTTAATAGGTGCGTTGCATGCGAAGAAGTCCTGTGGACGTGGTCCGAAAGTAATGATCTTAAGATTGCTGACACCGATGACTGCACGTGCAACCGGTACGAAATCAGCGATCATCTTTGCAATATCATCTGCTGTTCCAACAGGATATTCCGGAATATATGCTTTCAGATGACGCATTTTTAAGTTGTAGGAGCAGTTAAGCATACCACAGTAAGCATCACCTCTGCCGTTGATCATATCACCGTCACCTTCTGCTGCTGCTACATACATACAAGGTCCGTCAAATCTCTCTGCGATCAGAGTTTCAGGAGTTTCAGGTCCGAAGTTTCCAAGGAAAACAACCAGCGCATTACACTCTGCTTTGTTTACATCTTCAAGAGCTTTCTCCATATCCTTCTCGTTCTCAACAGTTACAGGACATTCATAAAGTTCACCTTTATAAGTTTCCTTGATTGCTGCACGTCTCTTTTCAGAAAGCTGAATCGGAAAACAGTCACGGCTTACTGCGATTAATCCAAGTTTTACTACTGGTATATTGTTCATAATATAAATTCCTCCATATTTGATATGTATTTATATGATTTTGTTATTCATTTACTATATTCTGATACTCTACTGCCACAGATTCCGAGCAACTCAGTCAATGGTGATATTCTCTCCACGAAGTCCGTTTACTGCACCCTCGATTGCCGCATCTTCATGTGCAATGAGCCATTTGTTCTTAGCTGTCAGCAGGCTGTCCTCGCCTGTCTTAGCTGTCTCAAATGTAAGATCTGTATTGGTTCCTGCCGGAAGTACGACTACACACTGGAAACCGCCATCCTGTACATTGCATGGCGCATAATGAAGTGTAGTTGCATATACTTCAATACCTGTTCCTGCAGGTACCAGGAATGCTTCGATCTTAGAAGTATCATATGTAAAATCATCTGTGATATCCTGCTGGCTTCCGATAAGCAGCACCAGATCTGTTACCGCTACATTGATCTCTGAACTGCGGTGATATTCTACTGCATTTAATTTCTTATTATGTCCGTTGCAGTATCCAATTTCGATCGGGATTCCGCCAAATCCTTTATTCTGCAGTGCTTTTGCTACATCCAGAGCTTCCAGCTCCTCAACAGATGGTACATAAACCACATCATCCGGAACCGGTGTATGTTTCATTTCTTTGAGAAGAGCACTGAAGTCATACCCTTCAAGCACCTTTCCATATTTACGGAAGGAAGCATCTGTTACATTCTGAATTTTCACTTCAAAAACCTCCTTATATTCTGTAGATATTACGTTTTCTTGACTGTGCTTAGAATATATCAGAATAAAGGGTACTTTTCGCCAGTTTTCTTGTCTAATCTATAGCGTTTTTTTGACCTTTTTCATTTATCTGTTTTCGCATCTCACTTGGAAGTACCCCATATCTTTTCTGAAATTCCCCGGAAAAACCCCTGCTACTGCAAAATCCATTATCTAGTGCAATCTGACTAATTGTATGGTCTGTATTCAGCAAATCCCTGTACGCATATGCCATACGGATATCCTGCAGATAAGTTTTATAGTTGATTTTTGCATATTTTTGGAACATTCGCGACAAATATGCATCCGAGTATCCAAAAGTAGCCGCCACATCAGAAAGCTTCAGTTCCTCCCTGTAATGCTCACGCATATATGTGGTGATTTTTGACAATGCATCCAGACGGCGGCTGTGTCGGATATCCTTCTCCCTGGTCTCTGTCACACGGTAATCCTTCACCAGGATATACATAATCTCGTAAAAAATAGAAATTGTCCGGAACTCATATCCAATTTTCCGCTCGGAATACACATGATATAATTTACGAAGCAAAGAAGCCAGTTTCTTATCCACCAGCTCCTCCTGCCCCCGAAAACGGATATATCTCTGGGCAGTAAAATAATTCTCAAACTGTTTCAGAGGAATCTGCAGAACTACTGTTTTATTTTTCTCCACAGCATGGATAGAGTGGGTCTCATTGGAATTAATGATTATCTGCTCTCCAGCTTTCAGCGGATATTCATCCTTATTTACAAAAAAATCCAGGCGCCCCTCCATCACAGCAAAAATCTCTACAGACGTATGCCAGTGCTTCTCACGCACATAATTGCCATTTCCTCCTTCAAAAAGAAAAACCTTAAACGGAAATCCCTCATTAGGAATGATCAGTTCATGCTGAAACTCCATATATATATTCACCTCCTAATAAAATACCGCAGTATCCGGATATTCCAGCATACTGCGGCTATTTTGATAACTATCCAGCTTTCTGCATACCAAATCTGCTGGATGATCCTATTCTTCATATAGTCCCACCCACTGCTTATTGCTTTTCGCAATTGAAGCAGGGGACTTACTTGATTCGGTTAAGATAACACATTATTTGCAGAGCTCTGCCACAACCTGATTAATCACCTTTCCGTCTGCTTTTCCCTTCATATCAGCCATAACAGACTTCATGATCTGGCCCTTATTTTTTGTTGCGATCACATCTGCAAATTTTTCTTCCAGATATGCTTTTACCTCTGCTGCATCCATCTGTTTTGGTGCATATTTGGCAATCACATCATACCTTGCCTGATATTCAGCCTTCAGATCCTCACGGCTTTCCGGACAGGTATCCAGCTGTTCTTTTACAGTTTTCAGCTCTTTCAGGATTACTCTGTCAACCAGATCACTCTTGATCTCATCACGACAGCCTTCATCAATAGCTACTTTCTTTACTGCTGCAATCAGAGAAGACACCGCTTCCTTTGTCACTTTATCCTTAGCTTTCATAGCTGCAACCATATCTTTTCTTAATACTTCAAGTTCCATTTTATATTCCTCCTCGTTTCCTGTATGATCCTTTATCTCAAATCATCTTTCTATCCATCAGCATACCACTATTTATCTGAAAATCCAATGCTAATTTGCCTGGAAATTAAATTTATGTGGAAGTTTTCCCTCTTTTTTATAGACACTTTTATACAATTCTTTCCAGACTTTCCCCAGGGAATCCTCTCCTTCACGAATATCCTCTGGTATAAGACCACCTTTACTTTCCAGTAGATCAAGCGACTTTTTATCTTGTTTCAGCCCATGAAGTGCCTGGACATACCCAAGTTTCAGTCTGCTGTCTTCTTGTTCTTCTTTATCCAATTTCCGATAGAAATGACTTAATTCTTCATATTTCTCTGCCAGCAAAAGAATTCTGAATCCTTCTTTCAGATAGGACAGTTCTTTTCGCTCAAACGCCATTCCCTGAAGGATATATCTGCCAGCCTGATCCTTTTCATTCTGCATCAGTTTTACACAGCTAAGACCATGGAATGCCCATGCACTTTCTCTCAATTTGAGCGAATCCTCAAAAGCTTTCTCTGCCTTCCCGTAGTCTTCTTTTCGATAATATCCCAGCCCAAGCTGATAGTACGCATACCAGTTCTGTGCATTTTCTTCCATATGAGCTTCCAGAAAATCTACATTTGTCTCATCTATCATAAATTCATCTGGTGCTTCCAGTGGTTTCGGACAATGCAAAATTCCTGTTTCAAAAAAATGCTTCCATTTTTCCAAAACTGCCTCTTCTTTTGAATTTTCAGCTTGAGATTCATTTACAGCTTTAATAGAAAATTCCAGATGTTTTGTACTTTCTCCATGCACTGCAAGTGCCCCATATCCGCTTCCTCTATATACTGTCTGCGCTTTTTTTCTTGACATCTCTTTTGATGCTTCCAGTTTCTCTTTCAACTTTTCGTGAAGTCCTGTCTCAAGAATCTTTTCGGTTACCAAAACTGTACGTTCCCTGTATTCTTTCTCCAGCACATCTTCAGAAATCTGAACAGAACCATACTGTTCCATCCACTCCCAGGCTGTGTGAGGTGCCATCGGAATACATCCATACTGTGTCTTTCCAAGTCCTGCCTGAATCTCCAGATAACGTCCTGCCTTATCTGTGAGATACTCCTGCCAGTGATTAGACGCATCCTGATTTCCCCAGGAAAAAAGCTTTCTGCTACGTAAACGATCTGTCGAAATCTGCAATAAACCATAACCGGTTTCATCTATATTTGCTATATATTTCGGACATCCAGCCGGAATATCAAAGAAATAATCTACAGATTTTTTTATAGCAGTATAATCAGAGATATCGATATTCTCTACCATCGGAAGATCTACCTTCGTAACCTGTGTTCCTCTTGATGTAAATGCCTGTACCGCCGGCACAACAACTCTTCCGTTTTTGTATTCCGGAACCGCCATATTACTCCACCAGTACATTGGTACTACTTCTTTTCCTTCATTTACAATACGCATCCGGCAATTCAAAAAGCTGCTGTCTTTTTCCAGCCAGAAGTCCATCTGATAAGTCACTTTTCGAATACGCTCATATTCATACATACGCAGAACCGGTTCCCCATCTTCATTAACAGTCTGTGCGGTGTAAATCGGTTCAGTTGTAAAAGGATTATGTCCGATAATACCTATGTTCCATTCCACACCTCCGCTAAACCAGGCGTTACGTACTGCCAGATTACTAAATTGCAGAACATCATTGGTATACAACAGGTTTCTTCCTGTATATTTATCCCAGAGTTCCCATAACCTGCCTCCGAATTCCGGAAGAAATACAGCCTTTAAATATATGTTCTCAAGAACTGCTGTATGTATTTCCATCTCCTTAAGCTCTCTTGTATAAGTGTTCCTCTGCCGATATGGATAAGCACTTTTTACGCGTCCATATCCTTCATAGATCTCATCTGTTTCGTCCAGATGAAATTCCAGCTGATTCTGCATAGTCAGTTCTCCAAGGAGGTCTGGCACGCAGCTCTCCTTTCCCAGATCAGCCATTCTGATTTTTTTTGTCTCAAATCTTAATTCAGACACCATCAATAATCCCCCGTTTCATTGTACTTTCCAATTCCTCCATCTGCCCCAGGATCAGTTTCTGTCTATCATCAAACAATAGTCCCTTATTATGACGATAATACTGAGCAGAGCCGTTTTCCCGGATAAACCAGATACTGTAAAAGTTTGCATTTAATTCTGTAATAAATGCTACCATTTCCTGGCTGTCTCCAAAAGCCGCCTCCATAAATCAAAAACATTCTGCAATGTCTGATCAACCGTTTCTGTCTGCTTTTCCAAGTCATCTGCCTCTCTGGAAAAAGCTTCCTTTACTTTCTCGTAAATATCACATTCGGCCTGCGTTATTCCTTCCATCTTCAGCCAGATATTTTCCAGAAAAGTATTCACTCTGAGAACGTTTTCTCCTCATTTCGAGTCAGCAGTTCTGCTTTTCTTGCTGACTCCAGATCATTCTCCGCTTTCTGACAAACTGCCTTCAGAGAAATATTTGCAAGGTTGTCTCTATAATATACCATATATTTCATACAGTTTTGTTATGTAAGAATCTGTTAAATAACATTCTGTGAACAGCTGACTTAATTTTCCGTTTAAAAGCCCCACCAGACTTAAGTGTTCGTCCATCTCTCCGATACTGGTAGGCGGATAATGCAGAAACATAATAAATTTCTCATACCCCGCTGCCTTTGCCACCTCAAAAGAGCAGCGCAGCCTCTCCAGCTTTCCCTTAAACATCTCGTTTAATTTCTCCGTCTTCTTCGCATCCAAGAACATATCATGATTTCCACGAAACAAAATCTTCCTGCCCGGCAACGCCATAATAAAATCCAGATCCGCCTGACACTCCTCCAGATTCCATCCCCAGGAATGATCCCCTGTGATCACAACAGCGTCACGCTCTGTTACTTTTTTCTTCCAGTACTTCTCGATCTTAACTGCATGATTCTTCCATCGCTTGTCAAATACGTCCATGGGTTTGTTGACCGTAAAAGACAAGATGGAAGTCACCGATTGCATATAGACTCATATTATTTCTCCGTAAAATAGGTTTTGCTATATTGTGCGCATCAAAATTGTTCCGATTAAAATCATAAATCTTAATTCATCCCTAAAGGCAATGAATAAATATGTATCTTTGTAATATGTTTTATTTTTCAGGAATGATTTCTTTTAAATCATCTAATGTATATGTTCTTATTTCTTCTTTACTCTCAAGCCCTAATCGCACAATACGCGATGCATGCGCTTCGTGCATTTCTTCAAACGTATTTCGAACCCCTCGACCATTAGCAAAAGTTACATCCCCCACAAAATTAGAAAAATACTTTAAAAGAATTGGTCTACACATAGGATCTAAATTCATTTTTTCTGGTGTATTTTTACAAATATTTTCAAAAATATCAAGCATTTCTTCTGCTGTATAATTATCAAAATGAATATACTTTCTAAAACGAGACGGAAGTCCTTTATTCGATTTTACAAATCTATTCATTTCTTCATCATAACCTGCAACAATTACTATAAGATCATCCCGCAATTCTTCCATATATTTAACAAGTGTATCTATAGCTTCCTGCCCAAAATTTGCCCCTATATTTGATTCAACTAATGCATACGCTTCATCAATAAACAATATCCCCCCTTTTGCACTACGAATAATTCTAGCCATATTCTTTGCAGTCTGACCTTCATATTCCTGAATAATATCATCTCTTCCAACCTTTACTAAATGTCCTTTAGAAAGTACTCCTAATTCTTTATAAATTTTACCAATAAGCAAAGCAACTGTACTTTTTCCTGTTCCTGGTGCTCCTGTAAAAGCCATATGTAATGATAATGTACTTGTCTCTGTCTTTTCACCATTAAGTTCTTTAATTTTCTTATTAAACTTAATAAGGTCTATTCTTTTTCCAACTTCTTTTTTAACAGAAGCCAATCCAATTAGATTGTTCAAACTTTCTATAGCTATATCTAGTCTTTTATTATTCTCTAGCAAAGTTTGCGACTTGTTTTCATCCGAAGTAATATTCACATCATTGATTCCTTTTAGCATTGATGTAAGGCAATCATTTTTTGCACAAGAAATATTACCATTAATCTTAATCATCGCTTTACAAATAGATATTATTCTATTTTTTATATACTCCCAATTTTGAGAAGCATTTATCTGAAAATAATTATTTATAAAATATTTTTCAGTATCTGCAAATGAATATTTAAAAAAATACTTTCTTATGCCTACATCAGCATTTTCAACTGTAAAATATTTTAAAAAGCGCTTGAATCCCGCATTTTTTTCGTTCTGTATTTCTACATGGTTACATACTGATAAAATAAATTGATGTTCTTCCTCAGAAATATTTTTATCAGCTGTTGCTATAACTATAAGCATTTTTTGTATAGTGAAATCAATTCTCAGCATTACTTCTTGATTTACTTCTTCCTCATGAAAAATACTCTCTCGTATAAGTAAATCCAAAATTCTTTCATATTCATCACAAGCATTCTGAAAAATTTCTGCTTGCTTTCCACTAAATTGCATCTACTTTTCACCTTCTCGTATATCCGCTGCTATATCTTCCATATTTTTTTCAGCAATATCTACTAATTGAAATATAGCCTCTCTAATTCCATCAATATCATCATTGTCTGCTGCATAATTTCCTTTCTCCTTCCATATACCAGCTCTAGCCTCATCTGTATATGTAACGGCAGGATGTAGCATAATTTGTAACGCATTCTTTAAAAATTCAATATCTTCCCCCCACTGATACTCTGTCTGCATATTTTTAATTTCTGCTTTATAATATTCTTTATCTTCTTGTATTTCTGCTTTCTCAAATTTTTCTGTAAGGTCAGCTAGACGTTCTAAATCACTATTATTTGCCCTTTCTTTAAGATACGTCGTTGCTTCCTCAACAACACTTTGCTGATCTTCTTCTATTCTTTCATCATTATGATCAAATTCATTTTCTAACATAATTATTTCTGTTTGCAAAGCATAAAAATCACGTACTAAACGCTTTATTTCCGCTATATCAACCTCTGCCATTTGATTTAAAGCAACAAATCTATCTCTAATTTCTGTTGCACGCTTCGCATATGTTTTCACTTCAATAACATCTGCTAGCTCTGATAATTTATTAAACAATCTATTTAAATCTTTTTCTAACTGATCCAATGTATCATCCAATTGTTCTGTAACTGATTCAGGTCTAAGAAGTGCAGATTCTATATTATAATCAATAGATGGTACATAACCCGTTACTTTTAAATTACGATCCTTGTCTATATGAAGTACTATTCGTATTTCTGAATTTGCATGTATCTTTCTTTTGATTTTATTTGAGCATATTTCCATGCATCCTACATATTCATTAGCACGTGGATTTTCAAAAACTTCCCCTTCCCAAATTTCAATTCTAATTACTTCCACTTGCTCCCCATCAGGGTCTAATTCTTTAGTACAATATACACTTTTCTGAACACTATCAAGAGGATATGGTGAATTTTTTTCAATTAATGGCTGTAATTTATCAAGTCTTGTATCGTTCATATCAGCAACACGAACACTAAGCGAACGGTTTAAAATAGCTGGTGCAATTTTCTTTATGTTCTTATTGTATATAATACTATAGTCCGTTTCATTCAATAAAATCAATTTTCCATTTTGATCCATAGCAGATACTCTAAGGTAATTAGTTCCTTCTTTAGGCAAGATTATTTCTACTGCAAATATTCCTCTTTCTTTATTTTTTACCTCTACCCAACCACTAGTAAATAAAGAAAATGTATAATCTTCACTTCCAAAAATATCTACTTTAATTTTTTCAGCCTTTTGAAATTCATTTCCTATTATCACTCCTTTCAAAAACTGTTTTTGTTTAGCTGTAACATGATCGTACTGCAATTTCAATTCTATTTTTCCAGAAACAGAACTATTATTATCGTTTTGAATCTCAATTCCAGTTTGTGCTGCATATATTGCTGCTCCAGCAGCAACTACAGTCATTGGATTAAGACTGCATTCTATAGGAATAGGAAAGTTTTCTTCAATAGCCCTTCTTAGTGCAGGAATATAAGTAGTGCCACCTACTAAAATAATTTTTTCAAATTGTTTAATATTAATTCCCGATTCTTCGACAGCGACTTTTGCTGATTCAATCGCTCTATCAATAATCTCTTTAATCGCTCGTTCAAATTCTTCCCTCGTTATTTCACAAAAAAAGTCGATTTCCTCTCCATCTGCGTCTACCATTGCTCGAGGATCAAAATCATAGTTTGCTTCAACCTCTACAACGTCTTGCGTACTAAGTTTAATTTTACATTTTTCAGCTAATAATAGCATTTTTCTCATAAATGCCATATTATTTTGATCAATATTATATTCCTCCGCCATCTTTGGCAAAATAATTTTTTTCAAAACAACATCATCTATATCACGACCACCTAAAAATTGATCTCCAGAACAATTAACTACCTTTAGCCTCCCCCCATGTGTCGATACTATTGCCGTATCCAAAGTTCCACCACCAAAATCAAATACTAACCAATATTGATTTTCTGTATTAGCTTTCATTCCATATGCAATAGAAGCAGCAATTGGTTCTTGCAATAATTCAATATTTCTAAATCCCGCTTTTTCTCCTGCCCTTTTAGTTGCTTCATTTTGCAAAATAGAAAATTCAGCCGGGACTGTAATAACTACGTCTTGAATTGGTTTGTCACATTGCCCTAAACTCTGATTTATCATTTCTTTTAACACAAGCGATGATAATTCCTCTGGTCCCCATTCTTCATTAGCCTGTGGAAAATGCACTATTTCTGAGGTTCCCATCATTCTCTTAAAAAATCGTCCTACATTTTTTGTATCTGCTGATTCATAGGCCTCTTCCCCTACATATTCAACACGCCCTTTTCGATTTGTTTTTATTAATACTGCTGAAGGTGTAACTTGTTTATTACTTCCACTATTATTTAATATTCTGTATCCTTGATCGGCATCAGGAACCGCAATACATGAATTCGTAGTTCCAAGATCAATTCCACAATCGTAATATTTTTTCATATAATCTAGCCTCTCCGTTTCTTTCTGTTTTTTCTCTTTCTAATCTTATTCCGCCTGCTTTTTCTTCTCTTTTGTATATTTTTTTTCCTATATTTATCTTTTTTATGTTTTCGTAACCCAACATATGCTTGTCCTTTATAGGATTCTACTTTATCTCCATCTGTTTTAGAACTTGAATAAATCACAACAACCGGAAGAATCATCTCTATAATGACAGAATTTTCTTCGATATCTTCCTCATTAAGAATAATCAACGGTAGCCCTTCTGAATATTCAATATCTAAATACTCAATAACATCTACCTTCTGTTCTTTCAAAAATTGATTTAACTGATTGAAACATCTTTGAACTTCATGAAACTTTCCATTTGTTTTTTCATTTGCCCATTTATTTAAACGCCATATTGATATCGTTAAAGAATAAAGATCATCATTTTTATTATTCAAAAATGCCCCAATTTTTCTCATACAACTATATGCCGCACTTTTCTTTTCAATTTCCAAGCCATCAAGCCAAACCTTCAAATCATCATATACTATTCTTAAATAGTCTTTTTTCATATACTTATCCCCTATTTGAAAGTAATATTAATTCCATCCACTGAATCACCCTCTCTGTCTATTACTAATATCCAATAACCTGAGTGTGGAATTATTTTTCTATACGATATATCTTCCCTCAATTCTTCTCCAACGAAAATATATCCTGTTCTTTTCATATATCTCGAATATTCCAATTTCTCAATAAGCCTAACATGTGCCGGCTTATTCAACGTAAACAAAATCATACTTCTCACAATTTCATGACATTCAATATACCCTAGATCATAGGATATATGTGGATATGACTCATACCATCCTTTCAAAAGTTCTTTTGCCTTTAAATTTCCTTCCATTTCTAATTCACTTAACAACGCTTTAGATAAATCATAATCTGGTAATACCCCTATTCCATCATGTAAAATTTCTGCAACTTTTAGCTTTGCCGATGAGTCACCCAAATCAGCGGCTTTTTTATACCATTGATATGCCTGTTCATCATCTTGTTCTACTGGATAGCCATTTTCATAATACTCCGCAATTATTAGAGCAGACTTTATGTGTCCAACATTTGCTGCCTGTTTAAGCCAAAATAATTGTTGATACACATTATCTGAATATTTTTTTGCAATTTTATAGTAATCATCTGGTAATATATCTTCTGGTGGAACATTTAGATTCTCTATACCATATTCATCTCTCAGTTCCTTTTTATAAGGTTCATCCACAAGTTTATACAGCATATTGACATACTGGTATTTATAAGTCACATCATATTTTCTATCAATATATTGAAGGATAATGTCAAGCAAATCCAAAATACTTTTACTTAACTGCTCATAAACCATACCAAATTTGGGAATTTGCGGCCATATATTTATAATTGGCTTTACACATTCTTCTAAATGATTATCTATTTTATCCTTTAATTCATGTCGAAAAAACATCATAAACTTTGAATTAATTATTTCGTATAGTCTCTCGTTTTTCTCTACAATATTTAAAAAGATCATTTTTTCACAACGTTCAATAAATCCGTTTTTCTTTTTCCATTCGTATTTTTTTAACTCAAGCAAGGTTAAAAGTTGGAATTTTTCTGGTATTTCATTAAAAATCTGATCCCACATATCATCCCAAACATCTACAAAAGTGTCATTAGTGAAAGAAGTGAAAATTTTATCATCTGCTTCTTTTTCAAATGGTTTATTTTCTAAAAATATTATTAACATTTCAAGTAACTTTCCCATTTTATCAGCAGGATTATTTTTTATCTCATAAAGCAAAAAATGTAACAATTGACTAACAAAAAGATCATACACATCCCATATTCTTCCTGCACAATAATATTCTTTCAAATTTCCTTCATCTGTTTCCAGTTTAATATTATTTGAGTTTGCAAACCAAACAAGCATATAATCTTCTTTTTTAATCAGATTAATTGCCGTATTAACGCTAGATTTTGTTCTCTCAGGTCTTTCCAATTCTTCAAGCCTAAAATCGGTTTCATAGATATCTTCTATTCCTAATTCAATTTCCTCAAGAATTTCTTCTCTCGCATCATATATACAATTTTCATCTGCATTTCTTGAAACTCCTAAAATATTATATGGATTATTCAAAAAATATTTCTCAACAAACTTTGATTGTGTCATTTTTTCATCTACTTTCAACTTAATCAATCACAATTATCAAATTTCTCGTCCCATTCACCTTAAAACAATTACTTTTTATTTTCCAAAATATATAGTAACTTACAAAATATTAAAAAATAATAGAAAAAGTAGGAATACATTACATGAATACACTTTTAAAAATACATAGATATACATAGGAATATTCTGAATTTTGCATAACGCATTAGTGCTATTTTGATTATACTGCACATTTTATTCATTCACAATATAAACTCAATTCAAACTAACCTCTTTTTGTTTATAATATACAATATTAGACTTTATTTTTGTCTTCCCCTCAACCTCTCCAAGTCCTCATAATACCTCCGCACGCAATTCCTGAACACCCATCTGTCCAATCCTTTAAATTCTACATCCTTCCTCAATTCCAACGCCATATCCAGCACGCATCCCACCAAATCCTCCACCACACTAAACCAGTCATGCAGTTCATCCGGCGATACCGGAATTTCTGTCATTTTGTAATATTCCTCATAGACCTGGCGTATCCATGGTTTATATTCCCGCTGAACTTCCTTAATGGTTTTAGTTCTGTTATCAACTTCTTCCAGATCTGCAATAAACTGCTCTGCCATAGATACCGTTTTGCTCAGAAGCTGTTTTGCCTGCTGCCGGAATTGTTCTTCTGAAATATCGGTTTGTTGAAGTTTTCGCACGATTTCATAGGAAGAATCCTGTGAAATCCAGATTCCATCTATAATTTCCACGTTCTTTTCATTCCTGAAATATTTTTTCTGCAATATGCTATTACAGCACCAGATACCAGTTGCAAAATATCGGTGATTTACCATATCGCTTTCATCATATCCAAAATAGAACCATATAGCATCTGCTGATTTATGGCCATGGATATCTTCCATTCTCTGTGTCGAATACACATTTGCATATTTTACTTCCTGTATCGCTTCCCTCGTAATCGCAGACAACCGCCTAGCATTACTCTTCTCTTTCACCAGAATAAAAACTGCCAATCGCTTTTCCTTTAGCGTAGACAACGGCTCAACAGACTGGATTATATAATCATTTTTCTCAAGATATACCTGCAAAGACTGATACGTTTTATATTCTTCTACCTGAAAAAATATCGTGCCGCCTAAGCTGGCACGATAAACAGGATGCTGGATTCTATCCGGATTTTTCATATTCCAGATTTTTATAAGCTGTTTCACTTCTTCATTGATATCCGCCAGTGAAACTCTTCCCTGTCGGATTTTTCGATTGACTGTCATAGCAGTAGTTAAAATTCCTGTATATAAGCTATGCGTTCCTCCCACTCCAAGCCAGGACTTTTCATCAGATGCTGAGGATGCCATGACTGCAATCCCATGACCTGCAAAATCATCTACCGTTTTTTCCATGTCCATCTTCACACTCTGACTCATATGGAAGTCCCCGGAATAACAACAATCCATAATAACGATCTTACTTTTCGCTTTGATCTTTTTGATAAATTCAATGATGCTCTGAATGGAAACTGCGGCATCCGAAAAGCATAAGCCGCTGTTATCTCCATGACCTGAAAAATAAAATATAAATCCGTCTTCTCCAGAAACATATTTTGAAATTTCCGCAATATTCCTTGCAAAACTCCTGCTTGTAACTACTCCATCTTCGCCGGAAATCCGTATATTGTCATCCGGGATTTTCAAGCCCTGCATCAATGCTGTCTTCATTAACTCCGAATCCATTTTCCATGATGGAAGGTTTTTTCTTTTACCGATTTCATAAACTCCAACCGGTGCAAGTAATGCATAGAATTTATTTTCCATCTTCACTTTTTCCATACTTTCTGCTTAATTGAATGACTGCGTTTAACGCTACTGCCTCGTGATTGGGTTCTTTAAATTCATCTGATGTATATTCATGAACATTTCCAAGCTGTTCATCTGACATCTGTGTTACTTTCTCTACGATATCCCCAATTTTCGCTTTTCGCTCCTGATTTGTTAATACTCCCATCTTTTTTCTCCTTTCCATTTCCAGGGCATGTTTAAAAAATCACTCTCGCAATCTGCATGCCCTAACCCAGAATCGGCTGTCCATATTCATCAAGCATAAAATTAATTGCCATCCGGTCATATACTTTATGTTCGATAAAAAATTTAATGATCAGATCCCCTTTGTTTGACGGTGAAAAAGCATACTCTGCGCGGGATAGAAGATCATTTGTTTCATTTATATCCAGTTCCAGGGCAATAGCCAATGCCAGCACAATATTTTTTCCCGGATGATATGCCGGATTGCTGCGGATTTTTGAAAAAAGCTTTCTGTCCAGTCCTGCCTTCTTGTAAATTTCTACATCCGTCATGCCGCTATTATCAATATACTGAAACAATTTGTCGTGAAAAGTATCTCCCACTTCATCTATCAGACTCTTTAAATCCAGACTTTCATTATTTGTCAGTCCCGCAACCTTTGCTAATGATTCACCCGCATCCCACATAAGGTATTGGTCATCATCTCTACAAAGCTCTGTATAATTTTTCACTATGTAAGCATTTAGTTTTGTCTTAAAAGATCTGTCCAATAACATTTCTCATCCTCATCTATCAGTATTTTATGTATACTTATTATAGCAACAGTGAGATATATCCACAACGTATGATATATAGCGTTACCGCTTAAATCACCTTTTAAAGATATTCTCATAATACACCTGTCATATTTTTTGTGGTCTCTTTTTGGGCGACATTTCATTTTCTCACAAAAATTGTACCACTTACAGGTGACATCTTTGCTTGCACTCCTCCTAATACAAGTAAGTCCCCTGCTTATTGCTTTTCGCAACCTCCGCAGGGGACTTACTTGATTCGGTTAAAATTCGTCACTTTTTACAATGACTTATGCATACCCTTGAACAGTAACCGCAAAAGAAAGCCACCCGGAAATCATAGGGTGACCTCCTCATATATTATTCAGCTTTATTTTTTATGAAAAAGAATTGTGCAGATCAGCACAGTAAAAGGTACAGAAAGCACGATCCCGAAGCTGCCTGCCAGCCCCTGCATGATTGCAATTCCGATATTATTGGAATTGATGATCTGCTGATATGGAAGATTATAGGAATAATCAAGAAGAAGGGTACTGACACTGCTTCCTGCAAATGCCAGTATAAGCGTATTGCTGTCCGTTCCCATCATGTCTCTTCCCACACGCAGACCTGCCTTAAAAAGTTCCTTCCTGGATAAAGACAGGTTCTGTCTGTAAATCTCATCAATGGCACTGCTGATGGACATGGCAACATCCATAACTGCCCCCAGACAGGAGATCAGAAGACCGGAGAAAAGCAAACCTCCAACCTGGATACGATTGGTATTCCAGAGAGTCATCAGGGTCTCAATATCCGAAACATTGTATCCGGAAATTCCTGATGCCTTGCTGAAACACCAGGCAGAAACCCCGGCAAGAATAACACCAACAAGGGTTCCAAGTGTTGCAGCACAGGTTTTCCGCGTAGGTCCACCAATCAGATACATCGTGACCAGCGTAGTGATAAAACATACAAATACAGCGGTCCAGAAGGGGGAATATTTCAGGTACACCAGAGGCAGATATACAAAGATTACACAGAAGAATGTAAAGACAAGCCCCAGACATCCCTTTATTCCCTGTTTTCCACCGATCAGACAGAGAACCAGCAGATAGATCAGTGCAAAAATATAGATAACCCCTTCTCTGTCCTGGGTATAAACACTGGAAACCGTAGAATCTCCTGCAACACTCTGCATGACAATTACCTTCATACCCGGTTTGCAGGCAGCTCCAAACAGATATCCGGAACTGCTTGTAACATCCAGCTCTTCTCCCTTTCTCACTCCCGTAAGCATACGGACACGAACCTTCTGCTCTCCCACACGGGTTCCGTTTTCCTCCAGATTATCCTGAAGGATTTTCACTACTTTTGCTTTCTCAAATGTCTGTCCTGTCCGGACCACCAGCTCTGTTTTTTCCACCTGATTCAGCTTAATGACAAAAACAGCGAACACACAGACAAGCAAAATATAAATAAGATACCGGACTATTTTTTTTCTGATAAGCAGCCCGGTAAATTTTATATTTTTCATATTATTAATGAAACTATTTACGAAATATTATCTTAATTCTCAGAAGCTTCAGCTGCTGCATCTGCGGATGTATCTGCAGCTTCTGCTGTGTCTGAGGCACTGTCTGTGGTGTCTGCAGCAGTGTCTGTATCATCTGAGGAACCGTCTGTAGTATCTGCAGAAGCATCAGCTGCGTCTGCACCAGTCTTTTTAATTGTAAATGTATCATCAATTGCTTCAGCCTTACCGTCATCTGTGATCTGGTAAGTATCAATGGCAAAGGTATCTGCAGTTAATGTAATTACAGAATAGCTTGGAAGCCAGTTCTGGCTGCGGGCTGCCACATAGTCCTGCTGAGTAGAAAGAAGCTCATAATATTTGGAACCGGAAGCTGAGTTTGCTGTCATATAGAGAATTCCCTGTGGATCTGTAACTGTATCTCCATCAACATCCTCAATTGTGTAGCAGTTATTGTCCTCATGGAATGCATCCAGTGCTGCCTGTGCATCTGTATCTCCCTCTTCCGGAGCAAGTGCGATCTGTTCCTGTGTATCTACATTTGTTGCATGATCCCAGTCATAATCTGTTCCGTCTGCATTCAGGCTGAACTCATATTTACCATGAACCTGTCCGTCACCATAAAGCATTTTGGAACGGCTGTATGTATGATCGTGTCCCTGAAGAACCACATCAATATCATTTGCATCAAATACAGGAGTAAGCTGTGTACGAAGGATCATACCGTCTGTGTCAGAGTGGTCAAGACCTGATCCGTAAATATCCTGATGAATGGTTACAATTCTCCATTTTGCATCCGGATAAGCTTTGACAGCTTCTTCAATTGTTTTCTGATGCTCTGCCACATTGTAATTATTGGTATTCAGAACAATGAAAAGACCCTCTCCATAGCTGTAATAGTAATCACCACCTGCCTGAGTTTTACCATTTTCTGTATTATTCGGGTTATTGAAATGATACATATAATCCTCATTCAGAGAATCATGGTTACCAATTGTAGTTGCCACTGCAAGTCCCTTCAAAGCATCTGCATTTAGATAAGAAGCATATTCTTCCTCTTTTGCTTCACCGGTTTTGTTAACCTGGTCACCTGCAGAGATCACAAAGTTGATATCCGGATTCTGCTCAAGTGCAGTATTGAGAGTACGGTTCCATGAAAAACCGTCGTTTTCTGCTGCTTTATTGGCTGCACCGGACTCATTAGTAAGCTCTGCTCCATTCTGCGTCTGACCTTTGGAAGCACCGATCTGCGGGTCACCTACATAGAGAATTTTTACTGAATCTGTACCCTGTGTTTTGTACTCAGATACCTCTGTCTGCTCACCGTTTTTTTCAACTGTGTAATAATAAGTTGTATTCGGCTCCAGACCTGTAACTGTTACATGATTATATTCATATGCCTTGTCTCCTGTAAGACTCTGGTCTACATCACCGGCAGTTCCTTCAAAGGTTTCAAGATTGTCTTTGTCTGTTCCGAAATGAACTACAGGTGTTGCATCGCTGTCACCTTTTTCACTGTACCATGCAAGGTTCAGCTGCGTATCATCAGCACCAGGTGTTAAAGATACCTTTGTAAAATCAGTTGCTGTTGTTTCCCAGGCTGCATCCCAGTCAGACCATCCGGAATCAGCACCAACCACGCTGCTGTCTGTATAATGCTCTGTAGATGCATATGCTGCCGGACAAACCATAGTCACTGAAAGAGCTGTCAAAAGACCTGCAATTAATTTTCTTCTCATAATAATAATAGACTCCTTTTCACTCAAAAAATATTATTTTTTTGTTGACAAGTGGAGTATATCACCTGAATTTTCAAAAAACAATCAGGTTTGCTTATATTTGACAGACATTTACACTTTTCTTAACAAAAGCAGATATTTGTTAAGTTTCATACATCCCAGAGAAACAATCATTTTAATACAGAAGGGAAGTTGTTCCCCTGCTCCAGTTCTTCCATCTGTCCCAGAATCTGCTTCTGACGATTGTCAAAAAGCAGGCCTTTATTGTGACGATAATACTGATCCGAACCATTCTCACGGATAAACCAGAGACTGTAATAATTGGCATTCAGTTCTGTGATAAAGGCTACCATTTCCTGGCTGTCACCAAAGGCCGCTTCCATAAAATCAAAAACATTCTGAAGCATCTGGGAAGTGTATTCTATCTGAGTTTCAAGGCTGTCTGCTTCCGCTGTAAAAGCGATTTTTGTCTGCTCATAAGTATCTTTTTCTGAAATTTCATTTTCAAAAAAATTCACTGTACGGATAAATACCTTTTCTTCATTTTTAGTGAGAAGCTCAGATTTTTTTGCGGTCTGAAAATCATTTTCTGCCTTTTTATAAATGGATTCCAGCGTCATTTCCGGAAGGTTATCTCTGTATTCTGTCATGTAACCATAGAGCTTTGTCACATAGGCATCCATAAAATAACAGTCTGCAAATAACTGGCTGAGCTTTCCGTTCAGCAGACCAACAATACTCAGATGCTCATCCAGTGAAGCATTGCGGATCTTACCCAGAGTGATCGGTGTCCATTTACCCTGAAGCAGATCCTCCACTGCATAGTCTGTCTTATACTTATTGTATAATGCCAGATATGCGGCAAAATCTTTTGCGATCATTGGATGCTGGATATACTGATATACCACCTCTCTGTCCACTTCTTTATCCAGTGTTTCATATACCTGTATCAGCCTAGAAAGATCTTCCCAGCCTCTGGCAGTGGCAAAAATCCGTCCGTCTACTGTGTTCTCCATTCTGTAGAAATTCTTTCTGCGAAGCTCCAGATAAGAGATCACAGCCGGATGGATTCCCTGCTCATAGGCATATTCTTTCCATACTTCAAAGTCCGGCTGCACATCAATCCTCTTGATTCTGTCAAGAGTTACCACATCAAATTCACGAACAGATTTATTGTATTCCGGCGGGTTTCCTGCTGTCACGATCACCCATCCCTCCGGTACTTTCTGATTGCCAAAGGTCTTTCCCTGAAGAAACTGCAGCATCATAGGTGCCAGAGTTTCTGATACACAATTGATCTCATCAATAAAAAGAATCCCTTCTTTCAGGCCTGTCTTCTCCATCTTCTCATAGACAGAGGCAATAATTTCACTCATAGTATATTCTGTGACAGAAAAAGTCTCCTGACCAAAGGTTTTCTCTTTGATAAACGGCAGTCCTACTGCACTCTGACGGGTGTGATGGGTGATAGTATAAGATACCAGACCTACCTTACATTCCCTGGCGATCTGTTCCATAATCTGCGTCTTTCCAATACCCGGTGCCCCCATAAGGAGAATTGGTCTCTGGCGTATGGCCGGGATCAGATATTCTCCAAATTCATCCTTCGCAAGGTATGCTTCTATTGAGTCCTTTATCTCCTGTTTCGCTCGTTTTATATCCATAATGTAAATCCTTTCCTGCTGAACACTTCTTACTCTTACTCAGTTTTTTCATTTCATTGATATCCACGAATTGCTCCGCGATTTGCAGCTCCCGCAATTATAAATTTTCCTCTTCATTACCTGTCTGGCTTCTCAAAATCATCCTCATCCAGGATCAGTTTTATAGCCCATACCGGTACATCCACATCTCTGTAATTATCCTGCATAAACACAAACGCAGTCTTATATGACGGCATTTTCTTCGGGTAAATTCCGAATCCGTCTGTAAAATAGATCATCCCTTTCAGGTTATGAAATTCATGCTGTTCCAGCAGTTTGTCCACCCATTCAAATGCAGGCCTGAAGTCTGTTCCGCCATCTCCATACAGTTCCAGATGTTCCATATAGTCTTTCATTTCTTTCCGGGACGTGATCCTTTTATCTGTGTGGACTTTCTCATCACACTGAATGATGTGCACATTTATTTTTGTAAAAAAGTTCTCGCTTTCACTAAGTACACCGTAGGTTTCTTCCAGAAACTTTCTCACCAGTTCTCCCGAACAGGACATGGAGGTATCGATGACGATCACGAACTCCTCTATCTTCTTAACTTCTTTGGATTCCAGTGGTTCGATCAGCGGCATATTTCCATAGAGGCGCAGACCATAGGTATAGAAATTGTAATCAAAACTGTCATTATCCACTGCAAGTTCTTCGTGAAAAACTGCAAATTTCCGCAGGAATTCTCTGTAATCGTATCGTCTTCTGTTCTCTGTTTTTATCTGCTCCAGGAAATTTCCGTCCCGCTCACCTGCCTCCTGTGAAAAGGTTTCCAGGTCTGTCTCGATTCCATCATTAATCTCCCCCCATTTGCGGCTGAGCATGGGATTCGGTTTCTGGTCCGGTTTCTTACTTTCCCAGTATCTGTGGTCATCTGTGCGAAATTCCTGTTCCAGATTTGTAAGATCCTTTTCACTCAGATTCCATTCTGACAATATTTTATACACTCTCTGTGCATTAAGAGTTTTGCCCTCTTTTTCAAGGAGACGGTAGGTTTCTCTTCGCAGAAGACTGCGTGAGAAACGGATGCTCCGATAGTTCATCCCATCTATCATATGCTCCACTGCAATGTCACAACTCAGATCACGCATACGTTCCTGGATTGTGATTCCATCGTCTGCCCTCTTCTTACCTTCTGTACCTCTCCATGCAAAATGCCGGAAAATACAGTGGAATACCATATGCAGATACCCTCTGTTCACCAGAATCCTGTTCTCTCTATATAAACCTCCCAGCATCTGTGGCTGGAAATACATCATTCTTCCGTCTGTTCCAAACCCATGGATCTGACCATCCATCTGATAGGAAAAACTGCTCAGTGCCACATCCAGAAATCGCATTCCCAGATATAATTCATCCCTCGCAGCCCTGAGAATACTGCTGCCGATTTCTTGCAGACGCTCTGCTCTTTCTGCTATTTCCTGTGTTTTATTCTCTGGCTGCATCATTATCTTCCTCTATATCTATCACAATTCAAACTTCTTTTTTCTTATTATATTTCTTCTATTCAAGGATTTTTCTGTAGTTTCTGTCTGGTTATCCACCAGATTTGCTCTTTCATTCATCAGAAATGCGGATACTTCTGTTTCTTTTCTCTTAGATGCACAGTCCAGAGCAAAATCGATTGCTTTCAGTGTCCAGAGTTTTTGCGAGGATATCATTTCCAATCTGTGCATATCCTCCTGCTTTACCAGATATTCTGCAATATCTCCCAGATTCTTACGGATATATTTCATGTAATTCTCCCTGGCTTTCCCGGTCAGTCCATAGGGAAACTCCAGTCTGCCAAATGACATATCCACCAGAACCTCCAGCTTATCCATGGCCACCGCCATTTCAAAAAGCCTGTCATATTCCTGATAATTCAGCTCCTTATCATAAAAACACTGTCTGTAATTACTTCCTGATCCATGATATTCCGTATACAGAATACGTGCCGGAGTGTTCTCAACCGCCTCATCATAATGCTCCGGAAATACAAGCCTTGCTTCTGATTTATTTTCTCTGCGATGCATTATATCTGATTTTTCTATGCCATCTTCTTCATACTCATAAAGAAAGTTCACATCAATCCTCTGCCACATCTCGCCCAGCATTTCCTTAACTCCTGACTTCTTTCCCTGTCTCATATGAACAGTCAGTCTCTCCAATACATGACAGCCTGTAAATGCACCACAGCCTATCTGCATCAGGCTGTCAGAAAACTCCAGCTTTTTCAGATTTCCGCAGCCATAAAAAATATATCGTCCAATCTCTTTTAAGGTGTCAGGAAAAACAATCTCCTCCACATCATTTCCTGCCAGAACATGCTCTTCTCTGCCAAACCCAAGACCATCTGACACTTCCCACAGGCTGGCATTTTTCAGTTCTTCTTTCTCATCCATATGACTGGAAAATGCATACGGTGCCGCACTGATCACCAATTTGCCATCTATCATTCCCGGAATCTCAACTCTGCCCTCTATTCCAAAACACCGCAGAATTTCAATCCCGCCAGATTTCTCTCTGTAGTAAATCTTCATTTTCTCATTTCTCCCCGGAGATATTTTCTCTCAAAGCACATAAAATCATCCCTGAAAAGTATAATACTTCCCAGGGATTTTTTCTATACTACTGATGCTTAATATTAAACAGATATTCGCACTCCACTACCCACCTATAATCGAATACCGATATAAAGATTACCATTAGCGTAATACTGGCTCCGGTTTAAAATTCAGATAATCTCCTGATACCAGCTTGTACTCTATTCCATCCACATAGCCTTTAAAGCTGTCATCATACCGCTTCTTTCCATGACAGTGAGAATAGATTACCTTCTCGGCGCCAAATTCCTGTGCCATCAGGGTAAACGGACTCTCCATCTCTCCAATACTTGTAGGTGGATAATGAAGAAACATGATAAACTTCTCATATCCTGCTGCCTTCGCCGCTTCAAAAGAGCAGCGCAGCCGCCCCAACTCCCGCTCTCGGATCTTCAGAAAATGCTCATAGCTGTCTTTTCCTTCATAACAGTAGCCTTTGGTTCCCACCAGTGCATAATCCTCATATGTATAAAAATTATTCTGCAAAAATTCCAGCTTTCCTCTGAACATCTCATTCAGATTTTCTGTTTTCTTCGCATCCCAGAACATATCGTGATTTCCCCGAAGCAGAATCTTTCTGCCCGGCAGAGCCATAATAAAATCCAGATCCGCCTGACACTCTGCAAGATCTCTCCCCCAGGAATGATCTCCTGTTATCACTACTGTATCATTCTCTGTTACTCTCTTCTTCCAGTACTTCTCAATCTTAACCACATGGTTCTTCCATCTTTTATCAAATACATCCATAGGTTTATTGACTGTAAACGAAAGATGAAAATCACCGATTGCGTATAGGCTCATTGTACACTCTCCTGTCTGTTCTGCTCGTTAATTATCTTCCAATCTCGATGCTCATGGCATGCCAGGCTTCTCCGCCCCAGGTGGAGTTTGCCTGACCCAGATCTGTAAAGCCGAATTTCTCATACATCTTCACTTTTTCATCCAGACAGGTGAGGAAAAGTTTCTTTCGTCCTTTTTGTGCTTCCTTCTGGCAGTATCGGGATACCAGTTCACGTCCCAGTCCCTGCATACGATATTCCGGACGGACATCCAGACCCAGAAGCATGATATTTTTGCCTTCAGGATTACTCAGGGAAATATCTGTGAAGAATTCGTCTCTGAAAGCCTCCTCATCTGTAGGAACTCCATTAAGAAATGCAGCCAGCTTTCCGGTTTCCTTATCCTCAGCTACCAGAAATGTTTCTGCTGTTGCTTTTATTCTCTCTGTCAGACTTTTCGGGGAACATGCCTCATTTGGCGGAAAACAGATCTGCTCGATCTCTATCGCCTGCTGTGTCTCCTCCGGTCTGATACATCTGAATTCAAATCTATCCATATTGTTTGTACTCATTTTTATATCCTTCTCCTGTTATCTTGTTATTTCCTGCATATTCAAATTCTGCAAGTTTCCCATATAGTTGTTTTATCTACATCGGGCAGTTTCTCTTTGATTTCTCATCCAGATCTTCCCGTATATAGTGTGCATTAAACTCCATGTTAATGTCGCGGATTTCCTTCGTACCATCAATATATTCCTGATACATCTCTGCCAGTCCCGCCATACAGCCATCACAGCTTGCAGAAATATTCCCAAAAGATTCCTCCACAATCTGTTTTCTTTCTTCTCTGGTTGTGTCCTTTATCAAAATACTCTTAATCTCCATAACCTTCACCCCGACTTTCTTTGGTATTCTTTTGATATTTCTTTCCTCATATCTTTTATTTGATTGTAACATCTGAAAGCATTTTTGTGAAGCTAAGAAACAGGCATAAAAAACGGTCTGATTACATTCTCTCAAAATATGTCAGTTTAAAGTGTTAAAGTACTGGAATTTTAGATAACACCATGTTATACTTGTAAAGGAAAATGTGCAGGCAGTCCGGTCAGGTATAAAATATTCCTGAGTTCCGGCATTATCAAAGACCTGCATGTACTTATATGGAGGAAACAGATCATGTCTATGAAAATCAATCACGAGCTCCCTTTACCGGAGGTTCTGAAATCTCAGTACCCTCTCAGCCAGGAACTCAAAGAAGTAAAAAAACAGCGCGATGAAGAAATACGCCGTATCTTCACCGGTGAATCAGATAAATTTATCGTCCTTGTAGGACCTTGTTCCGCTGATAACGAAGATACAGTCTGCGAATATGTACGCAAACTGAAAACAGTGGCAGATAAAGTCTCTGACAAACTGATGATCATCCCGCGAGTTTATACAAATAAGCCCCGTACCACAGGTGACGGTTACAAAGGAATGCTTCATCAGCCAGATCCTGATAAGGCTCCTGACCTTCTTGCCGGAATCATTGCTATCCGCAAGATGCACATGAGAGTTATGCAGGAGACAGGACTCTCTTCTGCAGATGAAATGCTTTATCCTGAAAACCGCAGCTATCTGGATGATATTCTCTCCTATGAAGCTGTAGGTGCACGTTCTGTGGAGAACCAGCAGCATCGTCTCACTGCCAGCGGTATGGATATTCCTGTCGGTATGAAGAATCCTACCAGCGGTGATCTCTCTGTTATGCTGAATTCCGTCACTGCTGCACAGCATCCACACCACTTCATCTACAGAGGAAATGATGTGGAAACTTCAGGAAATGATCTGGCACACACTATTCTCAGAGGTGGTGTAAACCAGTACGGACAGACTATTCCTAATTACCACTATGAAGATCTGATACATCTGTCTGCTTTGTATGCCAAAAAAGACCTTAAGAACCCTGCCATCATCATAGATGCCAACCACTCAAACTCCAACAAGCAATACAAGGAACAGATCCGTATTGTTTCAGAAGTACTTCACAGCCGTAACTATAATCCAGACCTCAGAAAGCTGGTTAAAGGTGTTATGATCGAAAGCTACCTTCTCGAAGGCCGCCAGGATATCAGCGATCACATGACTCCTGGATGCTCCATCACAGATCCTTGCCTCGGATGGGAAGATACAGAACGGCTTATCTATGATATTGCTGAGAAATGCTGATTTTTATGGATAATACAAATAATTCCTGCTGTTGTGGAGAGACAGAACATTTTTCAGGCTGCCTGATCTGTGGAGCACCGGTCACATACAGCGTCGAAAGTTCTGTGAAAACCTGCAGCATCTGCCACAAAGAGCAGCTGACAAATGCTGTCTGTGAAAATGGCCATTTTGTCTGTGATGCCTGTCACAGCTATGGTACTTATATACCGGTGATCATAGCCCTCAGAAGCAGCACAGAGAAGGATCCCCTGCTGCTTCTGGAAGAGATCATGGACCTTCCTTCTGTCCACATGCATGGACCTGAACATCATGCCATTGTTCCCAGTGTTCTTCTGACTGCACTTCGCAATAATGGAGAGCGTATGAATTACGATACCGCATTATCTGAAATCTGTAAAAGAGCGAGGCAGGTTCCCGGTGGTACCTGCGGTTACTGGGGAGTGTGTGGTGCAGCAGCAGGTGCCGGAATCTTTATGTCTGTTATGACCGGATCCGGTCCCCTCCATAAGGATGCATGGCCCTTTCCTCAGAAGCTTGTCTCTGTTATTTTATCCAAACTGGCTGATGTTGGTGGTCCGCGCTGCTGTAAACGCACCAGCAGAATTGCTATTGAAGGAGCGATCAGGTTTTACAGGCAGTTCAGCTCTGTAAAGATTCCGCTGTCTTCTGTACTATGTAAATATTTTGAAGATAATAAAGAATGTATCAGAGAGGACTGTCCGTATTATCCTGTGAACAAATAACTATTCATAAAATAAAAAACAGAACGAAATCCGACTGATAGTCAATGGGTTTCGTTCTGTTTTCTAATAGTTTCTCTATAAAATAATACGTTTCGCAGGATACAATGCCCTATCGCTCCATTCTGCTTTTCTGCAGTCCAAAGAAATAATATTCTTCTCTGTGCAGACATTTCTGATCAGTTCTTCTCCGTTATCTGATATAAAAAGTGCTGTGATTTCTTTTTTCCCTCCAACACTCCTTACACAGTAATCTACCAGTTCCGGAAACTGAAACAGTAATTCATCCATTTCTCTCATACTTTTGGACTGGTCGATGCGCCTTACAAAATCCAGACGCCTTACCTCACTTCCGCAGATACATTTTCCGGGGATGATACGTGTATGATCGCCGGTCCTGTATCTGATCAGAGGCTGTGCCTCCATCCCAATGGTTGTGATCACCAGTTCTCCCCATTGACCGTCAGGCAGAACATTTCCCTCTTTATCTATGATCTCTGTGATACAATGATTCTCCCTCATGTGCATGCCCTCATGAGCCTGACAGCAAATCGCACCCCCAAGCCCCATCTCTCTGGAACCATAATGAGGCCAGAGTGGTGTTCCCAAAATTTTTTCTATTGCTTTCATTACTGTTTCCGGACAGGCATCCCCTGATATCAGTGCTCTCTTTATACTGCCTTTTCCACACATTCTGAGCATGGAAAGCAGTGCTGTCGGCATACCTACATAAGTATCCGGCCGCTCCTCTTCCAGAATTGTTTTTAACTCACCATAGGTTTTATTGTTCCCGGTTAAAAGGGGGTGTGCTCCTATACGTCTGATTGCTTCTGCGATCAGCTCTCCCAGTCCAGAAGGACCTGAAAACGGCATGGCAACCATAGTCCTGCTTCCCGGATAAATAAACTCACCAAGTCCGGCCATAAAAAGTTCTATGGTATGTTCACAATCTCCTTCTGTATAAAATACACGTTTACCTGCACCTGTTGTTCCGCTTGTCTGTTCTGAAATAATCCTCTGTATTTCTCCCTGAGAGCACAGTAACATCCTGCCCCCTTTCTGAGCAAGGTCGGATTCCGTTGTAAAGGGAAGGGTTTTCAGATCATCAAGGCTTTCCAGCCTTTCCGGCAGATCTCTATAAAATCCCTGCCTTTCTTTTTCTCTTTTCAGAACAGCATTCAGTTTATCCAACTGTATTTTGTTTATTGTTTCCCTTGTAATATCTGTAATTTTTTCCTGCCTACAGATCATTGCATCTATATTGGATCGTTTCACTTTCTGTATAAATATGTTCCTTTCAGATTAGTCAGATTATATGCACAGAACGGTACCATTCCGTGATCAGGATCCACTTCACAGATATAACAGCGTTTCAGACGGTCAAGATCCAGATTCCAGGCATCCTGAAAGATCATACCTGATACTGCAAAGGTTTCATTATGTATCCGGATCAGAAACTCATCTAGCGCATCTGTCTGTGTCATTTCTCCCTCATCATAGGTTTTTGTACTGTAGCTCCACTGATTTTCCACATACTGCCTGGAATCATCACTGGTAGTACAGCAGCATCCTTTTCCTGATTTTTTTTCAAGAAGCTTCAGTTCCCGCTCTCCTTTTCTCAGATAACTTGCATGAAAGGAGCAGTAGGGATTCTCTGCGCCGCCGCCTGCAAAATCCTCAATTTTCATCAGTCCCTCTGTCTGTTCTTCAATAAGTCTCAGCATCTTTGGTATGGTGATGGGATTTTGGGGGCGCTTCTGGGAACATCTGCCAAAATAACTGATAGGCTGAAAATGTACGCCACGAACAAAGGGCATATGATCCAGACCAAATTTCAGAATATCCCCTACCTGCATATCATTTACTCCCGGCGCAATGACCGGCACAAGAGCAATACCAAGCTCTGCTTCTGAGCAGTTTAAGACCGCCTTTTTCTTCAGTTCCATCATAGCCTGTCCACGTAAAGTCTCATAAACCTGATCTGTCACACCGTCAAACTGAAGAAATACTGTATTCAGTCCTGCTTTTTTCAGCTTTCCGGCATACCCCTCCTCCCTGGCAAGCCGGATTCCATTGGTATTTAACTGAAAAAATGTAAATCCTTTTTCTCTTCCCATATGTATGATTTCAGGCAGATCGTCCCTCATGGTTGGTTCTCCTCCTGAAAGCTGTATATTAAAGGGACCTCCGTGAGCCATCAGAAAATCATACTGTTTTTCTATTTCACAGATGGGAATATCTCCCTTTTCCCTGTCTTCTCCTGCTGAAGCAAAGCAGACAGGACAATGCATATTACAGCGTTTTGTAACTTCCAGGATCATACAGCAGCCTTTTCTTTCATGTTCCTCACAGAGTCCGCAATTATCCGGACAGGATTTTTCTTTAACCTTCGGATTTACAGGCGTTTCTGCTGAGAGATTTTCTCTTCCCCAGGAAAGATAATCTGCTGCATTTCCTTCCCAGATCAGGGTCTGAAATTTTCCATGAGCATTGCATTCCTTTACCAGATAGATCCCGTCTTCACCGATACCTTTTATGGCAGGAACTACCTTCATACATTCCGGACAGACACTCTTTGTTTTGCCGATGGTGATCAAAGCTCCAGTACCTCCCGCTCTGTCAGAATTTCCATAACTTTTGTATAAGTATCTGCAATAAGTCCAGGACATTTCTCCATGATCACACCCCAGTCCAGATGAGTGATATCCTTACAGTAAAAAGCTCCGAATTCTTCCTCTGTCTTCTGGCGGAACCACTGATATAATTCCTGTACAGCCGGTTTCATCTGTGCATCTTCCTTCTCCTCAGGAGCCAGATTTCCGAGAAAATATCCGATGGCACAGGCACTTCCTGTCAGACATCCGCAGGTATCTCCACAGTAACCGATTCCTCCGCCAAGGCCTCCCATTGCCTTTACAAGCTGTGGATTTTCCTCTCCTATGGTTTCCAGAGTCATGATCATAATGATCTGTGAACAATGATATCCCATGCTGCCTAATTCCATTATTCTTTCGTAAAGATCCATACATTACTCCTTTCTGCCAACCACCATGGTATAGCCTATTTTTCTGCCTTTGTATTCTTTCTGCAGAAGCTTATGATCCTCGCAGCAGAATGAATCATTCCAGATTGCTTCCAGATAATATTCTCTCCAGAGAGCAGTCTGATCCTCCTGACAGAGAATCGTAAACCCTGTTTCTTTCACAATTTCCAGAAGATTGCCCGGATCCAGATCTGACAGCAAAAGAAATCCTCCCTTTTTCAGTACACGCCAGCATTCAGAGACTGCCTTTTTCTGATCTCTGCTGACAAAAAATGCACACTGGCTGATACAGAGATCCATACTGTCTGCTGCATACTGAAGGGTCAGAAAATCTCCCTGCTGCACCTCACTGCTTCGCGGAGCAAGATCCACACCCTGCACATTCAGACCAAATGCTTTCATGATCCGCACGGTCTCTCCCTCTCCTGCTCCCAGATCCAGAGCTTTCATTCCTTTTTTCAATTCTATGCTTTTCAGAAGATGAATTGTCTGCTCTTCCCCTCCGGGGTGTCTGTTCATCTATTTATCCTCCAGTGCACGTTCCACTGCCAAAACCTTTCCAAGAGCCAGCTCTTCCGGAACATAGACAAAGCCACATTTGGGACAGACCGGCATCTCAACAGGAAAACCGTTCTCCAGATACATAAATTTTGCTTTTCCCTTTACAAGAGGAACCTTGCATTTCATGCAGGTCAGCTTTCCCTCAGGATCAATGGTATAATATGTTCTCTCTACTGCCATTACTGTCCCACCCTTTTCATAATATTCATTCTATGACTGTATGCTCTGCGTACCAGATACCCTTCTTCTGTTTCCACAAATCTCACCCAGAATGTAACATTTCCAAGTCTGCTCCTTGTCACCAGTTCTTTTGTCTCTTCATCAAAGATCGCTTCCTGATTTTCTCTGTAATCTGATAATACACGCTCCACATCGCTTTTCAGGATCATACGTTCATCCATCATACTGATGGCATCTTCTGTATATGCAACGGTATAATCTTTTTTCTCCATCATCAGTTCCTCATTCCATATATTTTTTAAAAGCTTCTCTTTTAGCTCAAGCCGGTTGTAGCGTTTCTCACTGATATCCGGCATATTGGCGGCATTTATACCATACAGAAGTTCCAGGATATGTCTGGATTCCCTGCCTTCCCTGACAAATCGGTCCCTGCATGCCATGCAGTACGTTATATATGGGGAATCGGATCGTTCCAGACACTTTTCTGTCATTTTATCTGCCATCTCTTTATTAGCGTAGGCAGTCAGTCCGCCGTATCCGCAACAGGGAGACAGATCTCTGGAATATTCTGTATTTACAACAGTGCACCCCATATCTGCAAGAAGCTCTCTTATTGTATCCTGTGTCTGTGTATCTCCCCTGGCACCGCAGGCATCATGTATTGCAACAGGTATCTCCAGTCCTTTTGCCTGTCCGGGAAGTCCGATTTCCTTTAAGATCTCCCAGATTCCTGTGACTTTGGCGCCAAGACTCTCTTTTAACTGTTTCATACAGCTTGGACAGCCTGCTATAATCATAGGATCTCCCAGTTTTGCAAGCTCCTGCTTCAGCTGTTCATTTACCTTTTCTGTCATTTCATAGCGTCCTGCCCATTCACTGATAGCACCACAGCATCCCAGCATCAGAGCAACACCGCCCTCTGTCCTCCTGCACAGATCCTCATATGCCTCTGTGACAACATCCGGCGCTATAGCTCCTGCCTGACATCCTGGGAAAAATACATATCTGCAGGTTTCATATCCCGGCTGAGGTCTGCATAAGAAAGCCTCCGAATTGGAGAACAGCATATCCATCAGTGCAAATTCATGAGGTGCCAGAGGCATTTTGTCTGTAGATACCATGTTTTCTCTTGCAGATTTGCAGACCTGGCTCATATCAAACCCATTTGGACAGGTTACAGTACACTGTCCGCAGAGTGAACAGGAATTCATCGGTTTATTCATCTGGTGATCTCCCATAATGATCTGGGTATTATTATAAATCTCACGTGCAAGAAGACCCGGATGCTTTTTATATTCCCTTAAATAGACACAGCTTTTCATACACTCATCACAGTGACACTGAATGCATCGCTTTGCTTCCTCAACAGCTTCTTCTTTTGAATATCCATCTGTGCTGCAGGGAATCTTTTTGGAGCCTTTCATCCCGTCCATATTTGTATAGAGCCTGGTGGTAACTGCTCCTTCACTGCCTCTGTTGCTGTGGGGCGAAAGATTCTGTACAAGGAGGTCTACAGTCAGGGCAGCTCTCTTTGCAGCAAAAGCTGCATCCATCACAGACCGGACCGGACCGCTGACAATTCCCGCCTGTTCTCTCAGCATGATCTCTGCGTCTGCTGTTTCCTCTGGAGCCAGCTTTTTGGCCACCTCCTCTGAAGCACAGACCACATCTGCCTCCTTCATTTTCGCTCTGATAAACGGAAGGTCAAGACTGCATCCGAATTCAAAGGAAAGGTCCATGGAACTGAGACGTTTTACCTCATTTTTGCGATCTGATTCCAAAAGCTCCGGAGCTGCTGCTGCAATATAGGCTTCATAATCTTTCTCCTGACAGTAAATGGTTGCAGGATACATCTTCTTTTCCAGTTCCCCTGCAAGAAACAGCGGGAACAATCCTGAGCCAAAGATCACAGCCTTTTTTTTCTTTCTGATACGAAATACACTGCTCCGTTTTCCAGGTTCCCCATATCGTACAATGGCACGCTCTACTTCACGTATGGATATGCCATCACCCAGCTCACAGAGTCTGCATTTTTCCTCACATGGTGCAGTACATCCGTTACAGAGGATCATGGGAAATGGTGTGATCTTTTCATAGATAGCCAGAGCTTTCTTAAAGTTTCCTTTTGCAGCATAAAACAGCATTTCTTTTGTATCTGCTTTGAAAGGACAGGCTGCAACACAGTACGCCGGCTGTTCATGAACACAGAGGCTGATCATATGATCCATCTCTTCCTTTGACATTCGATTTACGTGATAAACATGAGTGGAACCTCTTTCCTGTATATATGTCATAACCCGATACTCCTTTCATTTCCAAAGGGGAGACAGTCTCCCGTCTCCCCTTATTATATCACATGATAAAATTATACTGACAGTTATTTCTCAAGTTCCTTTAATGCTGCAAGAACCTTTTCAGGACGGGCAGGAACACGTGTGATACGTGCGCCTGTAGCATTGTAGATCGCATTCAGGATTGCAGGATGAGGAGCATCCAGCGGAGCCTCACCACAGCCGGCAGCACCGTAAGGACCGCTTGGGCGATATGTTTCATTGAAATGAAGTTCAATATCATCCGGCGCATCATTTGGATACGGAATGCCACAGTTCTTCAGAGAAGTATCATGGTTCAGATCCTCGAAATCTTCTGTAAGAGCAAGACCAATACCCTGTACAAGGCCGCCGTAGAAGTTGCCTTCTACAAGAAGTCTGTTCATGATGGTACCTACGTCAGCCACACAGGTGAATTTTTCAACTTTAACTTTACCTGTTTCTGTATTAACAGCAACTTCCGGAAGGAAGATCGTATACATGTAGGTTGCAAACGGATCACCCTGTGCTGTATCCTGATCGATCGGATGATCTGCACAGAAGGTTGTCACCCAGTTACCTTCATATTTTGTTGCAAGACCCTCAGCCACCATCTCATCATAAGTACGGAAGGTTCCGTCTTCTTTCTTCATGGCTGCCACAAGGTTTTCTGCTGCCAGACGACATGCATTACCTGACATAACCTGTGAACGTGATCCACCTGCAGGACCTGCATTAGGACATGTCTTGGTATCATTCATAACAAGTTTGATCTGTTCCGGTCTGATTCCTGCCTGACGAAGTGTTTCATGTGATGATACAAGAACCCCCATATCAGCGCCCTGTCCGTGATCTTCCCATGCAGCATACATTGTAACTGTTCCATCCGGATTCAGCTCTGCAAATGCGTTTGATGTATCAACACCATCAAGACCACAGCCATATACACCGAGAGATACACCGATACCATATTTGATCTTGCCATCAGAAGCTGCATTCTTTTCAGCCACACGTTTCTTAGCTGCTTCATACAGTGGACGAGCTGTCTTGAACAGTTCTTCTTCACAGTATACTTCAGGCGGATAACCTGTAGGGATCGTACTGCCTTCTGATTCTTTGTAACAGTTCATTTCACGGATATCGAAGGGGTCGATTCCCATCTTTGCAGCCAGAACATCTATCGCAATCTCAGATCCCATATAAGACTGAGGAGATCCGTAAGCACGGAATGCTGAACCCCATGCATGGTTTGTAAACACTGTTGTAGATTTATTACGGATAGAATTGATTCCATAGCCTGCACCTGTAAACTGGGAAAGTCTCATTGTAAGCAGATCACCGAATTCTGAGTATGGACCATGATCCACATAGTTATTGCCCCAGAGTGCAAGAAGCTTACCATTTTCATCTGCTGCAAGCTTGATATTCATAAATGCAGGGGATCTCTTTCCTGTATAAGTAATATTCTGGAACTGATTAAATACCAGAGACACAGGACGTTCAAGGATCTTAACAGCAGCGCCGATCAGAGCCTCATTTGTAGGAGAGAACTTGTAACCAAAGGTTCCTCCTGCATGGTTTTGAACAATTCGTAAGTTCTCCATTGGCACACCGATACCATCAGCGATCATAGGCATATGCAGATGGATACCAATGGATTTGGAATGAACAGTTATCATACCGTCTTCGTCAATGTAACCATAACCGCAGTCCGGCTCAAGATGAAGATGAGGCTGACGTGAACAGTAAGATTCGATCTCAACCTGCTGTGAATCCGGAATGCTGTCCCAGTCAAAATCAGGACCCTTGATACAGTTTGTCTCAAAGAATGCGTTCGGAATACCGGGATGAATCTCTGCCGCATCCGGTGCGATGGCATCCATTGCATTCATATATGCAGGAAGCTCTTCGATCTCAACTTTAACTGCTTCTGCTGCTGCCCTTGCATGCTCTTCTGTATCAGCAGCTACGATGGCAATCGCATCACCAAACTGGAAGATTTTTTCATCGCAAAGTACAGGACGTTCGAAACCGTCTGTCTTGTTGTGTTTTGGAAGCATTACAAGACCATTGATCTTATTGGTTCCGCCTGCTGCCTTAATATCTTTTGCTGTGATAACACGAACAACACCAGGCATACTCTCTGCTTCTGCTGTGTCAATATTGAGGATATTTGCATGAGAAACCTTTGCCTGTGTAAGAGCAAGGCGAAGTGTTCCTGATGGCATCTTTAATGCATCATCTGCACCAAAGTCCCAGGTACCTGTTACCTTCTGTGCTGCTGACGGACGGATATAATTTGTTCCAACAATAGAATCACCTGTCTGTTTGAACACAAGGTCTTCCTTTGTCATCTCGCCGCGCATAACTGCTGCTGCAGCCATAGTAGCATCGATCAGCGGCTTATAGCCTGTACAACGGCAGAGATTACGCTGTTTGTTAAACCAGTCTCTTACCTCCTCACGGGTAGGACTTGGATTATTGTCCAGAAGCACTTTTGCTGAAATAATAAATCCCGGTGAACAGAAACCGCACTGTGCGCATCCATATGCCATCCATGCAACCTGGATCGGATGCATATCAGAAAGTGTTCCCACACCTTCAATGGTTGTGATCTCTGCATGATCGGGAACACGGCTCATCTTGTAGATACAGGATCTTGTGACTTTTCCGTTCATAATAACATTACAGGCTCCACAGTGACCTTCACCGCAGCCAATCTTACATCCTGTAAGAAGAAGGTGATTACGGAGCACCTGCGCCAGTGTCTCATCCTTATCAAGAATAAGTATTCTCTCAACACCATTAATCTTCAATGTCTTTTTAATCATGTCCCATTCCTCCTTTTAAAAAAATTCATTTCAATCTTACTGATCTTCAGGCTTATGTGTTCCGCACGAATCATGGTCAGCTCCCCTGCCTGTCAGATCTTTCAGTCTCTCTATTCCTCTGGCGGAATAGAAAACAATGGAAGAGCTGCTCCCGTCCAGATTCTCACCGCTGAGCTTTAAAACATTTGCATTCTCATAATAATCGATGGGAAGCGTCCGGCTATATACAACCCCTGTACGCTCATCTTTTACCTGTACAGTAACTTCTTTTGCGGTAATCTCAAAAATCTTATCCATAAAAAAGTTCTCCTGTCCACGTTATTTTATATATCCATACTACCATAATTTTGCACAATTATACAAATTACAAATAATTAATAGTTGGCTATTTTATATATTACAGACAATTTTATTTTGTTTCATTTAAAATTTTAACTATTTTTATTCTTTTATATGTTATAATAATATCAAATTTGTATAATATCATTGAAAGAAGGAGGTATCTAAATGCAGACAGGCGCCCTCATCGTGGCTGCGGGGAAATCATCACGAATGGGAGACTTTAAACCCATGCTTCAGCTTGGCTCCATTTCCATCGCACAGCGCGTGATCAATAATTTCCGGCAGGCCGGAATCTCCAAAGTAGTAGTGGTAACCGGATATCATGCAGATGTTCTGGAATGCCACCTGGCTTCCAATAATGTAGTCTTTCTTCGAAATGAGAACTATGCAAACACTCATATGTTTGATTCTGTCCGAATCGGACTTGAGTATCTGAAAGACAAAGTGGATACGGTACTCTTTACACCTGTTGATGTTCCGCTGTTCACAGCCCAGACAGTCACTCAAATGCTCTCTCTGGGGCGTCCCCTTGTAACTCCGGTCTGTAATGGCAATCCCGGTCATCCCATTCTGATCCGTTCCACACTGATTGATTCCATCCTAAGTGATGACGGAAAATCAGGACTTAAAGGTGCTGTGGATAACTGCGGGGAACCCATGTATTATCTTAATGTAAAGGATCCCGGTATTATTCATGATGCTGATACACCAGAGGATTATGCTGAACTTCTCCGCATACACAACCAGAGCTTGATCCGTTCTGAAATCCATATTCAGCTAGCCCGGGAAAAAGTTTTTTTTGATGAAAAACTCTATTCGCTGCTTACACTGATCCATGAAACAGGATCTGTCCGCGATGCCTGTGAGCGCATGCACATTTCCTATTCTACCAGCTGGAACCTGATCCATACCCTGGAATCACAGCTTCATGAACCTCTGATCATCAGAAGCCAGGGCGGTACAAGGGGAAGCCATAGCGAACTGACACCATACGGCGAAGAATTTCTGAAACGATATGCCCGTTTTTCAGAAGAAACACGTTCCTGTTCAAAAAAAATATTTGAAGAATGTTTCGGAGGGTTTTTAAATGCGTAACCTTTATCTGGTCCGGCATGGAAAACCACAGTATCCGGATGAACATTCTTACTGTGTAGGACAGACAGATTTCTCTCTATCCATGCTTGGACATCTGCAGGCAGTCCTTCTTAATGAAGAATTGTCCGATAAAATATCAGGGGTATACTGCAGTCCTTTGTTAAGAACTGTTGAGACAGCAGGCCATATGGCACCTGAGCTTCCACATATCATTGTTTCTGATCTGTCAGAACGAAATCTGGGAGAATGGGATGGCCTTTCTTTTGATGAAATACGCCAGAGATGGCCGGACATTTATAAAGCGCGTGGGAATAACCCTGATCATCCGATCCCGGGAGCAGAAACTCCTGCTGCATCTGGTTTTCGCTTTTCGCAGGCAGTTCATAAGATTCTTTGCGCTTCTGAAGGTGATATTGCAGTGGTAACTCATACAGATGTAATCTCTTCTTATTTACATGCATTACATTCTGATATGTACAGCAGGCAGCAGTTTCGTCTGCCCTGCGGCTCTTACTATCATCTGGAAGTGAATGAAAAAAATAATATTTCTTTCTCTGATCCCAGTTATATACTGCCTCATCCTGAATTAAATGACGGACTATGTCTCAGGCTTCGCAATGCTGTTTCTCTGCCCCGTCATGTACAAGCTCACAGTGATGCTGTTACTGAACTTGCCTGTTGTTTATGCAATATGCTGGAATCCAATGGTTATATCTTTGACCAGAAGCTTGTTCGCTCCGGTGCACTTCTGCATGATATTGCCAGACTTCAGAGGCATCACGCGAAAACAGGCGGTGAACTTTTCTTACAGTTAGGTTATCCTGAGATCAGCCAGATCATTTCACAGCACCATGGTCTGTTGGAAGCCACGCTGGATGAAGCAGCTATTGTATTTCTGGCTGATAAACTGATTCAGGAAACACAGCGTGTAACCATAGAAAAAAGATTTGCCGACAGCATGAGTAAATGCAAAAGTCCGGAAGCTCGCAAAGCTCATGAGCAGCAGTTAGAACAAGCCCGCAAACTGCAGGACATGATACAATCACTCTGCCATATCACGCTTTAGTTCAGGCGGGCAGACGTACACAACTGGAGCAGAAAAATCACTTAATTTAGTTAGGAGGTATTTTATTATATGAGAACATTATTTCAGACAATAAAACAACAATTCCTGGAGGGAAACGATCTTGTACTTGTTTCCGTTACAGCATCCTCAGGGTCTACACCAAGAGGTGCCGGTTCCCGCATGCTGGTCGGAAAAAACGGCAGAATTTCCGGAACCATCGGAGGTGGAGCTGTAGAATATCGTGCTGAATGTATGGCATTGGATATTCTTGAAAAAAAGGAATCCTGCGAGCATGAATTCCGGCTGAATCATAAAGATGTTGAAAATATTGGTATGATCTGTGGTGGTGATGTTACGGCCTTTTTCCAGTATCTTGATCATAACGATCCGATTATTATGGAAATCACGGAAACTGCTGAAAAATTCTATGAAGAGCGAAAAGATTTCTGGCTGATTTGCGATCTTCTCACCATCTCCGGTGTGAGCCTTTACAGTCCTGCATGCGGTCTCATCGGAACTGCCAATGTTCCTTCTTCTGTATTATCTTCTTTGTCTCTAAAGCCACACCGATATCACAGTGAAGATTATGATCTGTTTTCTGAACAGATTGGAACCTCAGGAACTGTCTATGTATTCGGCGGCGGACATGTCTCACAAAAGCTTGTCCCAATCCTTGCAAGCGTTGATTTTCGCTGTGTTGTCCTGGATGACCGGCCGGAATTTACAAATCCTGCTCTTTTCCCAGGAGCAGTTGAAACAATACTTTGTGATTTCAACCATCTGGACCAGTATGTTTCTATTACAGCTGCTGATTATTGCTGCGTCATGACACGTGGACATTCCTATGATACCATTGTACAGGCACAGCTTCTCGCTACACCTGCATGTTATATAGGCGTCATTGGAAGCCGTGCAAAAAAAGCTGCTGTATTTCGCCGTCTGATTGAAGAATACAACATTAATGAACAAGATTTAAACCGTATCATCTCACCTATAGGACTGGAGATCAAAGCAGAAACACCGGCTGAAATCGCCATCTCCATCACAGGACAGATGATCCAGGTTCGCGCTGACAGAAAGGATACATCAAAATGATGGCAAAATCAGTATATAAAACTGTAATATTTGGTGCCGGACAAATTGGACAAATGACCGCAAGACTTCTCAGCAGTCCCTGTCAGCTCCTGTGCTTTGCTGATAATGACCCCCATAAACACGGATCATATATTGGAAATATTCCAGTCTGTTCTCCGGATACTGCAGCAGCACTTCTCCCGGATCTGGTCATCCTGGGAGTTCTGGATGAAGAACGGCGCAATTCTATGATAAAGCAGATGGAAAACTTAGGTTATCACGGACCTTTTCGTGATTCCTCCGTCCTTCGCATGTTTGACGCACGGGTTGCTGTTATGCGTCTTTTATCTGAGCAGATCTATCAATTGGATATTCCGGGAAATGTTGCAGAACTAGGTGTTTTTCGAGGTGAATTTTCTTCCCTGATCAGTGCAGCCTTTCCAGACCGAAAAATCCATCTTTTTGATACTTTTGAGGGATTTTCAGAAAAGGATATCACAATAGAAGCCTCCGGTAATCTGTCCCGTGCCAAAACAGGTGATTTTTCTTCTACTGATATTGACTCTGTTCTTCATGTTATGCCTAATCCTACACGTACTGTGATCCACAAAGGATGGTTTCCGGATACCTTTTCCGATGTCACAGATGAAACTTTTTGTTTTGTATCTCTGGACGCAGATCTCTATGCTCCAACTGCAGCCGCACTTCCTCTGTTCTATGAACGCCTGGCCACCGGAGGAGTTCTCCTGATCCACGATGTGTACAGTACACAGTTTTCCGGATGTCGAAAAGCGGTCGGGGAATTCTGTCTGAAAAACCATCTGTTTGCAGATCCTGTATGCGATCTGCATGGAAGCGCAATGATCCGAAAATTATAAAAGGAAACGCCGGAACCGGTATTTACCGGAACCAGCGTTTCTTTTTCATTTATTTATTGTATAGCCCTTTTCCACGTCCATGCCTAACCTTTATAAAATTCCTTTCAGAACATTTTCCAACGCTTCTCATGGAAGTAATTTCAGGACTGGCCAATCAAAAAAATAACCGCTAGAAGCCTTGATTTCTAGCGGTTCTACGTGCGTTAGAGGTTGCTGCGTGCCAGTGGCACGCGTTTAGCAACGACCGGAGCGAAGCGTAGATCGAACCCGTTCGAGTCCGACCCGGACTTGAACAAAAAATAAGACAGTACATTTGCACTGTCTTATTTTTTATTAGCGTGCGTTAGAGGATTCGAACCCCCGGCCTTTTGGTCCGTAGTCTTATTATCTGTTCTTTCTATCTTCCTCTAACGCACTGTAAGTCTTGATTTTCCGGCATTTTTCAAGTTTTACTTTTTCTATCTTTCTCTATCTGATTCCCTCTTTTTATAATTTTGTTAGTCAAATGTTAGTCAAATATTAGTCAAAACATTCACCTGATACCTTATTTTTTGGTGGAACATACTCTAATAAATCTTCTACTTTGCAGTCTAACGCATTACAAATTCGTGCCAATACTGCTGTATCTAACCTCGTAACCGTTCCATTGCAATATTGATTAAGCTGAGTTCTTTGCAACTCCGCTCTATGTGCTAATTTGTTTTCACTTATTTCATTTTCTTTAATCAAATCTTCCAATTTGATTTTTATATACCCATAATCTTCTTCGACTTTCATAATAGTATAATGTATTCCCTTTTCTAAACGATTATGCTAAATATAGTTGACAACTATAGGATATAGAAATTAGAATGAGAAAAGAAGCTGTAAGATATCTACTGTAACTTCTTATCTATAGATAAGAGAAAGGTCTTATATGAAAAAGTTCTAC
>OGPW01000238.1_pt1 | contig 46630 bp, 18 predicted proteins | sample 1553061 | NCBI WGS metagenome assembly OGPW01 (sample SAMEA2580292, study PRJEB22360) | human gut metagenome | biome: human gut; feature: human-associated habitat; material: faeces | place: Denmark | collected 2008/2010
GTGAAGCATTCGATGGAACTGGTCTTATCTATGGTATGGGCCATGCTGTTTATACCCTGTCCGATCCACGTTGTGTGATTCTGAAAGAATATGCAAAGAAGCTTTCCGCTGAGAAGCACCGCGAGAAAGAATTTGCTCGCTATGAGTCTGTAGAACGCATTGCCGGCGAGTGTATCGCCAAAAAGCGCCGTCTGCTCAAACCAGTCTGTGCAAATGTTGATTTCTACAGCGGTTTCGTCTACACAATGCTTGGCCTTCCAAAAGAGCTCTACACCCCGATCTTTGCTATCTCCCGTATCTCCGGCTGGTCCGCACACCGGATCGAAGAGCTTGTCAACGAAGGAAAGATCATCCGTCCGGCTTATAAATATGTCGGTCATCATCGTCCGTACGTTGCCATTGAAAGAAGAACCCCAAGAAAGACTTCCCACAGTTTTTCAAATAACTAAAAAATTATGCAAAAAGGACCCCTGCCCGTACCGTTCTGGTATCGGGCAGGTGTCCTTTTATTGCCAAGTGATCTCTCGAAAAACCCGCGGAGCGTGCTTCTCATGGTTATAAACAAAACTCTGCGTTATACCCGGATCTTTGTTCCCTTGGTATCTCGTTTTGCCAGCTTAATCTTCGCTGTCAGAGAAATCTCTTTGTCGTGATACGTGATCGTGTAATCCATCCGGCTTGCCAGCAGATACGCATGCTCTACCGCGTCGTCCTCTGCCATACGGATACCACGCACACCAACGGCTGCTTTTTTCTTCTCCGGCACTTCACTCGTAAGGAAACGCAGGAAGACACCGTTTTTCGTCTGCAGAACCACATACTCCTGCTCCTGGCAGACCTCGGCAAGAATCAGACGGTCCTCCTCGGATGAAAGCTTCGTCGCCGCGATCGTTCGTTTTACGACATCAAACTCGGATCCATCGACAAGCTTTACCATACCGGCCGCGCTGACGAACAGCAGCTTATTGTTCTTGATATTTTCCAGTGCATCGACGTAAATCATCTGCTCCTTCTGGCTGCTGTAATTTCCAAGGTTGTCGATCGGCGTTCCCTTGTCACGGAATCTTCCATACGGGATGTCCATTACTTTGATGCTGTGCATCATGCCAAGATCCGTAAAGACGCAGATCTTATCGGTGTTTTTGCACTGGAACACATATTTGTTCTCGTTGTGCACAGCCTCTTTGTTCCGCTCGTAAGCAGACGTATCGATCGTCTTCGCATAACCGAAGCGGTCCATCAGGAAGACAACATCCATCTCCTCGACCTTCGGCTCCTCAAGAACAATCGCCTCAGCATTCTCAATCGCCGTTTTCCGCTTATGGCCGTACTCTTTTTTAATCTGCGTCAGATCTTCCATAATAACTTCCGACATCGAGTCGTAATGATTTAAGATATCCTCGTACTTCGTAATCTTCGCCACAGTCGCCTCATGATCTTTTAAGAGTGCTTCCACTTCCAGTCCGATCAGTTTCTGCAGACGCATCTCCAGAATCGCCGTTGCCTGGCGTTCCGTAAAGCAGAGCTGTGCTGCCATACGCTCACTTGACTTTGATTTGAAGCGGATACCATCGGTCACACCCATAATCAGACACTCTTTGACCTGCTTCTGTGTCTTGCTTCCGCGCAGGATCTCAATGATCAGATCGATCACATCGCATGCCTTGATCAGACCTTCCTGCACCTCGCGGCGCTCCATCTCTTTGCGGAGAAGGTTCTGGTATTTGCGGGTTGCCACTTCAAACTGGAAATCAACGTGATACTCGATCACCTGTTTAAGGCTTAACGTCTCCGGTCTTCCATCTGCCACGGCGAGCATGTTGACACCAAACGTATCTTCCAGACGTGTTTTCTTGTACAGCAGATTCGTGATCCGCTCCACATCCGCGCCTTTTTTCAGTTCGAGCACGATGCGTGTTCCTTCTTTCGAGGACTGGTTGGAAATGTCGACAATTTCCGGCGCTTTCTTGCTCTCCACAAGCCCCGCCACATCGTTCAGGAACTTTCCGATGTTCGCACCGATCATCGGGTACGGAATTTCTGTGATCACAAGATACTGCTTTCCGTTTTTGCCTTTCTCCACTTCCACTTTTCCGCGGATTTTAATCTTTCCGACACCTTTTTCGTAGATCGACAGCAGGTCATCCTGATTGACGACAATACCGCCGGTCGGGAAATCCGGTCCTTTGATGTATTTCATCAGACCTTTGACGGTGATGTCGTTGTTTTTCATGTAGGCCTTGACCGCATCCACAATCTCACACAGGTTGTGCGGCGGAATGCTTGTTGCCATACCGACAGCGATACCGTCTGCGCCATTCAACAGAAGGTTCGGCACGCGCACAGGCAGAACAGACGGCTCTTTTTCCGTCTCGTCGAAGTTCGGTACGAAATCGACAACGTCTTTGTCGAGATCCTTTAAATAGACCTCCTGTGTAATTTTCTGCAGTCTCGCCTCGGTGTATCGCATTGCAGCGGCACCGTCACCCTCAATCGACCCGAAGTTTCCATGACCGTCCACAAGCGGCTGCCCTTTTTTGAAATCCTGTGCCATTACGACAAGAGCATCGTAAATGGAACTGTCGCCGTGCGGATGGTATTTACCCATCGTATCGCCGACGATACGCGCGCACTTTCGGAACGGCTTGTCGTACTGGATGCCGAGCTCATACATGTCATACAGAGTACGGCGCTGTACCGGCTTTAAACCGTCCCGCACGTCCGGAAGTGCTCGGGAAATGATGACGCTCATCGCATAATCAATATAAGATTTCTGCATGACCTCAGAATATTCGGTCCGTATAATCTGATCTTCTGATTTTTCTCTCATCTTCCTTTGTCCTTCCTGTTAAATATCCAGCTCTGCATCGGTTGCATGCTCATAAATAAATGCTTTCCGCGGCGGAACCTCGGTTCCCATCAGTACTTCCGTCACATCGGAGGCCATACGGGCATCCTCGATCTCCACACGCTTCAAAAGTCTCGTCTCCGGATTCAGTGTCGTCTCCCAGAGCTGCTCCGGGTCCATCTCGCCAAGACCTTTGTAGCGCTGCAGCGTAAATTTTTCTTTGTGTGTCTTTCTGTATTTTTCCAGTGCTTTGTCGTCGTACAGATACTCTTCTTTTCCGCGGGACGGCATTGCCTTGTAAAGAGGCGGCATCGCAATATAGACATGTCCCTCGTAGATCAGCTCCGGCATGAAACGGTAGAACAATGTCAGCAACAGCGTTGAAATATGCGCACCGTCGACATCGGCATCTGCCATGATGATAATTTTATCGTAACGGAGCTTTGTGATATCGAAGTCGTTGCCGTAACCCTCGGAAAAGCCGCAGCCGAATGCATTGATCATGGATTTGATCTCGGCATTTGCCAGAACTTTATCAATAGAAGCCTTCTCTACGTTCAGAATCTTACCGCGGATCGGCAGAATCGCCTGGAAATTACGGTCACGCGCCGTCTTTGCGGAACCGCCCGCAGAATCTCCCTCGACGATAAAGATCTCGCACAGTGACGGATCCTTTTTCTCGCAGTTTGCAAGTTTGCCGTTCGTATCAAACGAATATTTCTGCTTGGTCAGCATATTCGTCTTGGCTTTTTCTTCGCTTCTGCGGATTTTGGCAGATCGCTCAGCGCAGGCAAGAACATTTTTCAGCACTTCGAGATTGCGGTCAAAATACAGCGGAATCTCCTCGCCCGTTACTTTTCCGGCGGCCTTTGCCGCATCCGGGTTGTCCAGCTTCGTTTTTGTCTGGCCCTCGAACCGCGGATCCGGGTGCTTGATCGAAATAACAGCGGTCATACCGTTTCGGATATCCGATCCCGTAAAGTTATTGTCTTTTTCTTTTAAGACACCGATCTCTCTGGCATAGCTGTTCATAATCGTCGTAAAGGTCGATTTGAAACCGGAAATATGGGTACCGCCCTCAGCGTTGTAGATATTATTACAGAAGCCGAGCACGTTTTCCTGGAATTCGTTGATATACTGGAACGCACATTCTACGGTAATGCCCTCAGATTCCCCTTTGAAATAAATCGGATCGTGGATTGCCTCTTTGTTCTTATTCAGATCGCGCACAAAACCAACAATGCCGTCCGGCTCGTGATACGTCAGGTGCTCCTCTTTTCCATCGCGCAGATCGGAAAAATAAATGGTAAGCGCCGGGTTCAGATATGCAGTCTCATGGAGACGGCTTTTGACCTCTGTTGCGGAAAAACGTGTTTTCTCAAAGATTTCCGGATCCGGCAGGAAGTTGATGCGGGTTCCGCTGTTCTTCGTTTTTCCGATCTTCGGCAGCAGCCCATCCTCATCGAGTTCCTGTACGGCAACACCTCGTTCGTAGCGGTCGTGGTAAACCCAGCCGCCGAGGCTGACCTGTACGTCAAGATAGGTGGAAAGCGCATTGACAACCGAAGAACCGACACCGTGCAGACCGCCGCTTGTCTTGTACGCATTGTTGTCGAATTTACCGCCGGCGTGCAGGGTTGTAAAAACGAGACGCTCCGCCGGAACGCCTTTTTCATGCATGCCGACCGGGATTCCGCGGCCGTTGTCAGTCACGGTCGCCGAGCCGTCTGCTTCAAGTGTTACGTGAATGGTGTCGCAGTAGCCCGCAAGATGCTCGTCCACCGCATTGTCTACAATTTCATAAATCAGATGATTCAGGCCTTTCCGCGAGGTACTTCCGATATACATACCAGGGCGCTTACGCACTGCTTCGAGACCTTCCAGCACGGAAATACTGCTGGCATCATACGTTTCTTTTTTTGGCATAACTGTTCTATCCTCACTTATGTGTTACTGTCTTTTTCTCTTAAAAATACTTCTGTCTGTCCCATTTTGGGGGCACAGTATTTTATTATATCATTTTTCTTCCAGGAATAGCAAGATTTTCTTTAGAAGAAAGAATCTCCTCCGTTCATCAGCTCCTTAAAAGAAGTCACGTAGCGGTCTGCTTCCTGCTCCATCTTTGCGCGGTTTCCTTCCCCGCTTCTGTCATACACGCCCACAGCCGCAAATCCGCCCATTTTGGCGCCGCGGATTCCCGTTAGGATATCTTCATATACCACACACGTTTCCGGCGGAAGAGACAGCTTTTCAGCCGCTTTCTCGTAGATATCCGGAAAGCCCTTGCCGCGCTTTACTTCCGAGACGGTGACAAATGCTTTAAAATACTCATAAATCCCATTTCTCTTTAAGGCCGGCTCATACAGCTCCGGGCTCGATGAGGTAGCAACCGCCATGCGGATTCCTTTTTCTTTTAAATAGCGGAGATATTCTGCTGCCCCGTCTTTTAACTCCACTTCATACGTATAGGCGTCGACCGCCATCTGATGCCACTCCTGAATCAGCTCTTCCGGCGTTTCCGGAAAGCCGAACCGTCTGATCGTGTAGCGGGCAGCCTCCAGAAAGCCGAGCGGTGTAATCGCCTCCTGATAATCCGGCGGAACCTCAAGTCCTCTCTTCTTTAAAAATGCAACATCGATGTCATCCCAGACCCACATCGAGTCGAGCAGTGTTCCGTCCAGATCAAAAATGGCTCCTTTGTACTGTTTCATTTGTCTTCTCCTTCTCTATTCTAATCTTTTTTCTTTCTTTTTAGAACGTATTTCTGTTTTTCTTAGAACATTTGTTTGTTTTATCATACCATAACTGGCAAAAAATGCAAGTAAAATGCGAATTTCGCTACTTTTTGAAATTTTTTAAATTTTTTTCAAAAAAATATTTCGTGCCGTTCTACGGGAATAATGGTATAATAAATTAACCTTAAAGAAAAGGAGATAACAGATGAGAGCAATGAATCTGACCCTGCTCACCGATTTATATGAATTAACCATGATGCAGGGCTATTTTAAGAACCCGACCAATCAGACTGTAATTTTCGATATGTTCTATCGTGTGAATCCTTGTGGCGGCAGTTTTGCTATTACAGCAGGTCTGGAGCAGATGATCGAATATATTGAGAACCTTCATTTCAGTGATAAAGATATTGAATATCTCCGCAGCCTTCATGTTTTTGAAGATGACTTTCTGGAATATCTGAGATCATTCCATTTCACCGGCGATATTTATGCAATCCCGGAAGGAACAGTTGTCTTCCCACGCGAACCTCTTGTTAAAGTGATCGCGCCAATCATGGAAGCACAGCTTGTTGAGACTGCGATCCTGAATATCATTAACCATCAGAGTCTGATTGCCACAAAAGCAGCCAGAGTATGCTATGCAGCCCGTGGTGACGGAATCATGGAATTCGGTCTTCGCCGTGCTCAGGGACCGGATGCCGGCATCTACGGTGCACGTGCTGCAGTGATCGGCGGATGCGCCGGAACATCCAATGTCCTCACCGGCCAGATGTTCAACGTACCTGTTCTCGGAACGCATGCCCACAGCTGGATCATGAGTTTCCCGGATGAATATACCGCATTCAAAACCTATGCAAAAATGTACCCGAATTCCTGTACCTTACTCGTAGATACCTACGATGTCCTGAAATCCGGTGTACCAAACGCGATCCGTGTATTCGAAGAAATGCGTGAGGAGGGCATCCAGCTCACTCACTACGGTATCCGTATTGACAGTGGTGATCTTGCCTACCTTTCCAAAGAAGCTTACAAAATGCTGGCTGCTGCCGGTTTTGACGATGCAACGATTTCTGCATCAAGTGACCTTGACGAATACCTGATTGACAGCCTGAAGACTCAGGATGCAAAAATCAATTCCTGGGGTGTCGGCACCAACCTGATCACCAGCAAAGATAACCCGGCTTTCGGTGGTGTATATAAGCTCGCCGCAGTCAAAGATGACGGAAGCAGTTCCTTCACTCCAAAGATCAAACTTTCCGAAAACACTGAGAAAGTCACCAATCCTGGTAACAAGACCGTTTATCGTATTTACAGCAAATCCACCGGCAAGATCAAAGCTGATCTTATCTGTCTCGCAGACGAAGTCTTTGATCCGGAGGAAACTATGATCATTTTTGATCCGACTGATACATGGAAAAAGACCAAAGTCCTCGGCGGCACCTATGAACTCCGTGAGCTTCTGGTTCCAGTCATTCGTGAGGGCAAACGTGTCTATACTTCTCCTGAAGTCATGGATCTGCGTGCATACTGCCAGAAAGAACAGAATACTCTGTGGGATGAATCCCGCCGTCTCGTAAATCCGCAGAAAGTTTACGTAGACCTTTCTCAGAAGCTGTTTGATCTTAAGAAAAACCTTCTTGAAGAAATGAGCGAAAAAGCTCTCGATTAAAAAGGCTTCATACTCCCCTCTCACCTTTCATATACTGGAAAATGAGGGGGGATTTTTATGATTACTGATTACACACGTCTTATCAATAAAGAGTATCCACTTCCACCAGACTATGTGCCACCGGATCTGATCGACATCGGACTTCCATTTGACTGTGCTCCCGGCAATCCCAAAAGACTTCTCGAAAAAAGGACTGCATATGCTGCCAGCGAACTGATCTGTCGCAGTCAGCACGAGGGAATCAGTCTGTGCTGTATCTCCGGTTACCGCTCCTATGACCGCCAAAAAGAGCTTTTCCGTGGCAGTTCCTACGTCGCAGCTCCCGGTACCAGCGAACATCAGAGCGGGCTTGCCCTTGATCTTTCCAGTCCATCCGTACAGATGGAGCTTACAGAAAAATTTGGAGATACTTCGGAGGGACGTTGGCTTGCCTCCCACGCACCTTTTTATGGATTTATCCTTCGCTATCCTCTCGGAAAAGAAGACATTACCAGGTATCCTTATGAACCCTGGCATATCCGTTTTGTCACCCGAACCCTGGCCATCTACCTTACAAAAACAGGCATGACGCTGGATGAATACTATACTATTCAAAAAAAGGACTGCACTATGACAGTTTAACGCGTTAATTTACTTTATTTTTTTGAAATAACGTGTTATACTACTGTTCAAAGCTGATAAAAGCACAGTATATGTGTGAAAATATCCATGGAGGAAACAATTATGTCTATGAAAACCAATCACCAGCTTCCGCTTCCGGAAGTGTTGAAGCAAGAATATCCACTCAGCAAAGAGCTGCAGAAAGCCAAGCTGCTTCGCGATCAGGAGATCCGTCGTATTTTTACCGGCGAATCAGATAAATTTGTCGTTCTGGTCGGCCCTTGTTCCGCAGACAACGAAGACACGGTCTGCGAATACGTCAATCGTCTCAAAAAAGTCGCTGACAAAGTATCTGACAAGTTAATGATCATTCCGAGAGTCTATACCAATAAACCACGTACTACAGGTGACGGCTACAAAGGCATGCTTCATCAGCCGGATCCGGATAAAGCCCCAGACCTTCTTGCAGGAATCATCGCAATCCGCAAAATGCACATCCGTGTGCTTAAAGAAACCGGTCTTTCCTCAGCAGATGAAATGCTTTACCCGGAAAACCGAAGCTATCTGGATGATGTGCTTTCCTATGAAGCAATCGGTGCACGTTCCGTCGAAAACCAGCAGCACCGTCTGACCGCAAGCGGCATGGACATTCCGGTCGGCATGAAGAATCCGACAAGTGGTGACCTGTCCGTTATGCTTAATTCTGTAATTGCCGCACAGCACCCACATCACTTCATCTACCGTGGCTGTGATGTAGAAACCAGCGGAAACGAACTTGCACATACGATTCTCCGTGGTGGTGTCAACAAATACGGTCAGACCATCCCTAACTATCATTATGAAGATCTGATGCGTCTTTATGACCTGTATGGCAAAAAAAATCTCAAAAATCCAGCTGCCATCGTAGATGTAAACCATTCCAACTCCGGCAAGCAGTTCAAAGAACAGATTCGTATCGTAAGCGAAGTACTTCACAGCCGCAACTACAATCCGGATCTCCGCAAACTGATCAAAGGTGTTATGATCGAAAGCTATCTGCTTGAGGGCAGACAGGACATCAGTGACCACATGACTCCGGGCTGCTCTATCACTGATCCGTGCCTCGGATGGGAAGATACGGAACGTCTCATTTACGAAATTGCTGAGAAATGTTAACTTATTTTCAATAAACTCTCTGTTAATAAAAATGGAAGACTTTCGGCTCTCCGAAAATCTTCCATTTTTATTATTATTATTTTATGATTCCATCTGTCGTCCAAGAAACCCTGCAGCCGTCTGTACAAGCATCTTTTCCGGGTTTCCGAACTTTTCTCCATTGCCTTTTCCGATCAGTGATACTGAACCAATCGCATCTCCGTCGCAGATGATCGGCTGTACGATCACTGCTCCCGCATTTTCTTTCTGGTTCTCGACCAGAGATATTTTCCCGCGTTCCCCGGAATGAAAACAACGCATTTCTCTGTCTGAGATTACTCTGTCCAGTTCCCTGCTGATCTCCTTACCGGCAAATTCCCTGCTCCTCTGCCCTGCTGCCGCCACCACCTGATCGTGGTCTGTGATACATGCGATCATTCCTGTCGCCTGTGCCAGTGCCTCGGCATATTCTTTGGCGAAAAGATTCAATTCTCCGATAGGCGAATACTTTTTCAGGATGATTTCGCCTTCTTTATCCGTAAAAATCTCAAGCGGCGTACCTTCCTTTATCCGCAATGTGCGACGAATTTCTTTCGGAATCACAACTCTTCCGAGATCATCGATACGGCGGACGATTCCTGTTGCCTTCATATTTTTTATGTTCCTCCTGTTGTTTTTCCATATTTATATCTTCACAAGTGTCGTTTGCTGTATCGTTATTATATGGAAAAACAGGAGAATTATGTGTAAAACTGTGAAATCGTTTTTAATGCAAGCGGACTGATACTCGTCGGAACAGGCTGTGGTTTTGCAATATAAAATCCCTGAAGCAGATCCACACCAAGTTCCAGAACTTTGTTGATCTCTTCCGGTGTTTCCAGCCCTTCCGCAACAATCTTCATGTCACGTTTATGCGCATACGCAACAATATTTTCCACGATCTGCTGCTTATCCGGATCCGTATCAATGTCACGAATGATCGAAAGATCGACTTTAATATAACCCGGTGCCAGATCAAGAAGGCTTTTTTCATTACTGTAACCGCTTCCATAGTCATCCAGTGCAAAGACACCACTGAATGCCGACGCATTTTTCTTGTGCTGCAGTGCGTGATAATCCAGTGATTCTTCCTCTGTGATCTCGATGACAATCTGCTTTGCAAGATCTTTAAAACGCCTTGCAAATTCTTCCTCGTCTTCTCTGTCCATATGCTGGCTCGCAATGGAATTTACAAAGAGGAGTGCATCTCCCTTTATCAGATTCTTTTCTTTCAGTTCTTTGAATTCCTGTGTCGCGTGGAATAATGTCATACGCTCAATTTCACGCAGTGCACCTTCTTCCCGGGCAATTTTCATCACCACATCCGGTCGCTTCAATATCGGAAGTTCTGAGCGCATCAGAGCCTCATAAGCTTCAATCTCACCGGTTTTTGCGGAAACGATCGGCTGGAAGTAGTACGTAACCAGTTCTTCTTTCACAAAACGATGAAATTCACACCGAATCTGACTGTCACGAAATTCTTCTTCGTAAACATCCTGATCAAACTCTGCAATTTTGCCTTTTTCTGTCTTTTTGACCTGATACATGGCAAAATCCGCATGTTTTCTCATAACTCCCAGACTGTTACTGTCCTCCGGATACCATGCCACACCACCGGAAATACTTAAATGCAGCGTCTGGCCATTCGGCAGGCAAATGACCTTTCTTTCGATTGCTTTTCTCAACTTATCAAGCTGGTAACGAATCTCATCCTGACTCTTATATCCATGGAATAAAAGATTAAACTCATCGCCGGAAATATGCGCACTTAACGTTCCTTTCGGTGTACCCTCTTCCAGACAACGTCCTGCCTGACGGATATATTCATCGCCCCAGTCATGACCAAATGTATCATTTGTATACTTGAGGTTATCCAGATCCATCATAACCAGAGCAGCATGGCCGATCTTGTCCGGATGGCTGAATATCTTTTCACTTTCCCGTTTAAATGCACGACGGTTATGCAGACCGGTCAGTGCATCATAATCTCTTTCATGTTCGATTCGGAGACGTTCCATCATAGCAGTTGTCACGTCTTCCACCAGTCCAACCTGTACCCAGCCTTCCATTTTCACTTCCATTCGCACATAACGAAGACCTCTCTTCGGAAGCCGGACACAGTAAATATTTGTATCACCTGATTCTGATTTAAAAAAATAATTTTCTGTAAAATCTCTAAGTATCTTTCGAAACTCGTCAAGATTCAAAACAGCATCTGCACTAAAAGGCGCTCCTATCACGGTGAAGAAATTTTCTGTAAAAAATACACTTCCTGTATCAAACCGAATCTCATATCCACCAATCTCCACACTCGCCATTTCCATAATACGCAGGAATTTCGTAGAAGTGTTCAGTACATCCTGACTGAGCTGTGTGATCGCATCAGAAAACTGATCAAGTTCACGGATTCCTGTGCCGGAAAGTTTCGGAATCTTATCTCTGCTTCCCTGTGCTTCCGCCACTTCCTCTGAAAGTTTTGCAATCGGGCTTGCCAGACGCCGACTGATAATATAACTGCATACCACACCAACCAGCAGCGTAATCAAAATTGTCAGTTTCAGCATCGCAAAAACCTGATTTCCAAATGCATAGAGATTTTTTTCCTCTACTGCACCGATCAGCATCCACTGTTCTTTTGAAAATGGCGCATTTTTGTTGTACAGTTCCAGCGGATATGCCGATACCATGTATTTCTTTTTGTCGGTCTTCATTTCATATATATTCTTTGAAAGCCGATTCAGAGTGAGGTCTTCACCCACTGTACTTTTCAGTGTTCCTTCTTTTGACGATACATCTACAGATTTTACATTTAAAGTATCTGAGTCCGGTTCTTCTCCTGTCTCAGCCAGAAGATACGTACCCGTACTGTTATTCTGAAGTTCCGTATATGGAAGCATCGTCTCCAGATAAGTCGTAAGCATTTCCACACCTATGACACCATATACTGTTCCATCGTCCAGAATCAGCGGAACAGAATATGCCACCACCGAACGGTCATCTCCCGGCAGAGTATACGGTGTGCTTGTCCAGCGGCCGTAATCTGCTGCATTTAGCTGTCCTCCATCCTTATATGCTGCCTGAAAAACAGGATAAAGAATTCCCTCGGTTTTGTTATTTTTGAATTTTATTCCCGGTGTCCAGCCCCTGTCCGTAGAAATTTCAAGCGATTTGACAATCTGTACCGGTGAACGTTCCAGCAGAAGATCATGATTTCTTTCGGAAGCGGCTGTCATCGGATCCAGATCTCTGATATAAATTCCCTGCAATACAGAATCCGTCTCACGTTCATCAAGATCATGTGTATTAAATATCACAAAAATACCATTTACCGACCTGTGGCGCAGCACATTGATAAGACTGTCACTGTTTTCTTCCATCAGAGATGCACAGGTCTTTTCATCAGAATCAAGTTTTTCAATATCCAGTCCTGATGCAATCCTGCTTTCTACAGCATTATTCAATATGCCGGATATAGACGACAGATTTTGATTTTCTACCATAGTGGTTTCCAGATAATTCTGTCTGTTTTCCACCTGTTTTTTCAGAATATCCACGGCATTCTGGTTAAGCTGTTTCCCTACGTTTCCAAAATACAGCGTAGCCACTAAAAGGAACAGTTCTATTATCAATACAATCAGCATTGCCTTAAATATTGACTGAAAAATCGATTTTTCTTTTTTCCTCTGTTGATGCATCCGGAAAAATCCTCCTTCTCCAGTTTCAAAGTCTGTTACCCTTCATATGCCTGCAGTTTTGTCAGCGTATCTTCATACCATCTGTCAAAATATTCTTCGGTCAGAAATTCTTCGGTTGCCTCTTCCATCGTCTGTCCGGCATCAATTCTTTCCTGAACAGCCTTTCTGTCCGCATCTGCAAGATCACTCATCGAATATTCCAGTACTGAACGGGCATCCTGCCCGCCTTCAAATGCCGGTGTTGTATATAATTCATTGTTATTTACTGTTTCAACAGCTTTTGTCAGAACCTTATCCATAGATTTCGAAAGATCTGTCCCACTCTTTCTGATCTCAACCATATCGTTTGCTTTTTTGTTTACCGGAAGATATCCCGACCCAATAGAAAAGTTGGTATTGTTCTCCGGTTCTGTAATATATTTCAAAAATTCAACGCTCGCTTCGATTTCTTCATCAGAGCCTTTCGTTACAACCATTCCGGCTCCCTGCTGTACTGCAACCTTTTTTCCTCCCTCAAACTCAGGCGGTGTAAGTACTTCCAGTTCAATATCATGTGATTCTGTGTCACTGGTCATTACCTGTGTCGGGAAAAATGTGGCACTTGAAGTTGCACCCACATATGCCAGAATATTTCCTGTTTTAATATCATCACTGCGAAAACGACCGGATGCCGCAAAATATCCTTTTACATATGGAACATAATAATTGTCCCAGAGTTTACGGACAATCTCTTTGTCAAAATTCAGCGTCATCTTACCGTCTTTCACTTCAAAAAGATTTCCTCCGAGCTGTCTAGCACCTACAAACATATAATTTGCCATTGCATCTCTTCCAAACAGTGCCTTACCGTCATCTGGTTCTTCTGTCTGTTCATCTGTCCAGTTATAGTATTTTTCTGCTGTCTCCACCAGTCCCTCTACTGTCTCCAGATCTGACTCGTCTGCGCCGGTTGCTTCAACAAATCTGTCCCAGTCCGTTTTATTCAGAAAAAGAAGTTCTGTAGATTTTGCAACCGGGAATATCTTAATACTGCCGTCACCGGAGAAATCACCTTCTTTTAAATAAGCATCTATATATTCACTTTTTTCTTCATCAGTCAGATAATCACTGAGATCGACCACCTGACCTGCCTGATCTAATTTATACGCAGTATCTGCATATGCAGAAAAAATATTCGGCATATCAGCCGCACCGACTTTTTCTTCGGCAGCATCCATTACATTTGTTTCCAGGTCATTGACACTTCCCTGACTGGAACTTTCCACAACAATATTCTTTTCTTTACCTACACTTTCATTAAAAGAATCTACCAGGGCGTTAAATGCATCCAGCTGTTCTCCGTTATAATAAGTCCATACCGTCAGGTTCACAGGTTCATCTGATTTTCCGATCCCGGACTCTGCCCCGCATCCTGTAAGCAGACCTGCAAACAGTGCACCTCCGGTCAGTACTGCAATTATTTTCTTCTGTTTCATCTTATCTCCTCTTCAGAACTTTCATATATCTTTACAAGCATATAACATTTCAGGCATAACATGGTTTTATTGTACCATTTCACGAATCTATCTTCAATAATGGTTTCCCTGCATTTTCTGCACAGAAAAAGGGGCTGCCGCACTAAGTGCAACAGCCCCGTCAGTCTTATTTCAGATATTTTTTATCTGTTCTTCCTTCTTTTTTCCTTAAGCAGAAGAATTACTGCTGCCAGGGAAAGTAATGCCAGATACAGGTTGGCTTCTGTCGGTGCGGAATCTCCTGTCTTTACAGCTCTGGAAATTTCTGCAGCCCCGTGCTCAGACTCTGAGAGTCCCGGTTCTTTCTCATTCTGTGAAGAAGGCTTTCTTTCAGGCTTTTCTTCAGAATCATGATTCTGCTTCTGTCCCGGTTTTTCTTCAGATGGCTTTTCAGCCCGGTAGCTGTTTACATAATGAACTTCACCATATGCCGAACCTATATCTACATTGCCACTGACATGGATCAGAAGTGGATTGTCACTGTAACCTGTATGACCATTGGAACGGATCACCAGATTGCCGGATCTTACATCTTTTCCAAAGATATCACCTCTCGCGATAATGTCAATGTTCTCTGCTGTCATTCCTCTGATTTCCATTTTGTCTGAAATATTATTCAGATAAATATCATCAGCTTTTGCTTTGATACTGTCCACATCTGTGTTCATTCTGTTTTCCGGTGTACCCAGACTGCCATTGATCTCTGCTTCCAAATGTCCGCCGCTGATTATGGAATCTGCCGTTTTACCGGTCAGATCACCGTCAACTCTGATCTGTACAGTACCGTCTTCTCTCTTTCCGTGGATTTCATCCACAATAAGATCTCTGTCATTTTCGAGATAAACATTATCTGCGCTTGCTTTGACTTCTGAAACACTGACACTGAATGGATTATCCGTTGTTCCGATGTCGCCATCCGCCGCGGACAGATCTGCTCTTTTTGCTTTAACTGCCGGAGCTTTTCCCGGAACATCTTTCAGATTTCCATCTACCCGGATCGTAACATCTCCGGTTCCGTTACTGCTGTTGATGTTGTCTACGGTAAGATCAGACGGTGATGTAAGAGAAACATCTCCTTCTGCTTTTACTTCAACAGTTCCACCAACTTTAACAGAGAGTCCATGGTCTTCTTTTCCTACTTCACCGTTGGATCTGATATCAAGATTTCCACCGGTGATAACCGTTGCAGTTTCCTCTTCCGCTTTCTTCTTAGCCTCTTCGTATGCAGCTTTTGCTTCCTTAAGTTCTTCCTCAGCTTTTCTCAATTTCTCTTTCAGTTGATTCAGTTCTTCTTCACTTGCTGCGTATTTCTGTCTGGCTTTTTCTGCTTCCTCATGAGCTTTTGCATAGTTTTCTTCTGCCGCGTTACGGGCTTCTTCTGCTTTTGCAAATTCTTCCCGTGCCACTTCAAGATCTTTTGCAAGTTTCTCAATGTCTCCGCTTTCCAGAAGTTCTTTTGCCGGCAGGAGTTCTTTCAGAAGTTCTTCTGCTTCCGCTTCTGTCAGCTCACCTTTTTCCAGTTTGTCCTGAATATCCTGGATTCTGTTCAGCATTTCTTCCACAGAACCTTCTGTATCATTCAGATTCTGAAGCTGATCGCTCAGTTCAGATTTCTGTCCGTTCAGTTCGTCTCTGGAATTTTTCAGTTCTTCAAGCCGTTTCGTTTCTTCCGGTGTAGGATCTTCTTTTGCTTCCAACTCACTTATTTCCGCTTCGATGTCCTGAAGCGTCTGATCCGTGTCTGAAAGTTTCTTTTCAAGTTCTTGTTTAAGCTGATCTCTTGCTGCATCAACAGCTTTCTGAATCAGTTCTTCACGGTCTTTCTGAAGATTTTCCATATCCCGGATCTTCTGTTCCAGTTCAGCAGACTTATTCTGCGCTTCATCTTTTGCTTTTTCAGCTTCGGATTCTGCGGATTCTGCCTGATCTTTCTTATCACGAAGAGGTGGAAGAATCAGTTCTTCATGGACACGTTCATCTGTTTCTGCGGCATCTTTCTTCACCTGTGCTTTATCAACATCTGCTTTTGCATCTGCTGCTTTATCAGCCAGGTTTCCGTTTCCGTCGTATACACTTCCGTCTGCGTCCAGAACAAAATCTTTCTTTGTTTCTATCTGTTTCAGTGTAAGATCTCCGCTGATTTCACGGATCACTGCACTGTCTGCTTTTACAGTGAGAGTTCCATCTGTGGAAGTATCCACTTCATATGGATTCTCTCTTGTTCCGACTTCATTTCCTGCGATCAGTGTGATGTTCTTTGCAGTTACTGCTGCCGGTTCATCACCACGGTCGCCTTCAAGAATGGAACCACCTGCTGTTATGGAAGCATTTTCTCCGGCTTTCACTGTTTCGGCCAGTACATCTCCACCAGCTTCAAGAGCAGCATCTTTTCCGGCTTTTACTGTATCAACAGTAATGTTTCCACCTGCTTTCGCAGTTACATTTCCAGGAGCGGTAAGCTCATCTGTGTAAAGGTTTCCTGCTGCTGCAAGAGTAAGATCTCTTCCAGCTTTCGGTTTCTCTACATACAGGTCACCGGTTCCGCCGTAAGACTTCTTACTGCTGGACAGTGTGAGGTCTTTTTCAGCTGAAGCATAAACCTTTCCAGTCTGGCTGTCAGTCTGTGCATCCAGGCTGTTCTTTGCCTCCAGTCTGATATCTTCGATCGCATCTACAAGAAGCTTTCCTCTGATATCAACTGTGATCGGATCTGTTTCTGTACCGATACGCTTACCTGTAAGGCTGCTGTTTCCGTTACCTGCTGTGATATTTACCAGTCCTGCTTCTTTCTGATCCTCTGATCTTCTGTCAAGAATATCGGAATCCATATCTGTCGCGATCTCTACAGTTCCTTTTGGTGCTGTGATCACGCCGAGACCGATGTTTCCTTCTTTTTCCTTTATCTGGATATTTCCTTCTTCGGAAGATGCATTCAGAATGCCTTCTTTCTTTGCATCAAATACCCAGTTTCCGGTATAGTCTACATAGCCGGATACGGTAAATTCCGGTTCCCATACAGTAACTGTGATCGGATTTCCGTCTTCATCTACAGTTTCGCTATTTTTCTTCACCATACGGAATGAAATTTTCGGATCTTCAAGTTCTTCTCCATCTTTTCCTGTCAGAATTTTATCAGATACCTGATATTCTTTCTGGATCAGGTCTGTCAGGAGGCCGCTGATATTTTTCTTTGCTTCCAGTGTAATGTTGTTTGCAGTTATGTTGGCAGGTTCTTCAGTCTCTGTACCATTCTGGTTAAGACCTATGATGCTTCCGCCGAGTGCTTTCACTGTTACATTGCCAAGTGCAATATTTCCAGGAGTAAGATCACTGCGGTTAGTCTCAATACGCCCGATATAAAGATCGCCAGCTTTCTGGATCACTGTAATATCTCCGTAATTGCTGATATTGACTCCATCAGTAGTTCCTGTGGAAGTATCGATTTCAACAACCATGGAAACCGGATCTTTCGGAATGTCTGCAGGACGTCCCGATTCAGCCGCTTTTTTCAGCTGTTCCAGAAGTTCTGCCTTTTTCTCTGCTGAGATTTTTGCAAGCTCAGCCTCTACAGCCGCTCTCGCTGCTGCCAGTTCTTCTTCTGAACTGTCCTCAGACTCCAGAAGCTTTCTGTATGCCTCAAGTGCATCTCTGATCTCTTCTGTATCCAGATCAACTCTGATATTAATCTGTCCGTCTTTGTCTTTTGGTTCAGAATTGTAATCTTCTGTCAGTCTATAATGCTCTGCACCTCTGATAAAGGCATTTCTTACAGTAACGATCTTAAATGGTACATTTGATTCTGTTACATCAACCACCAGAGGAATTTCTCTGGAACCGATGTCTCCTCCTAAGGAGAAGGAAGAACCATTATTATAAACATCTTTGCCAAGGATCAGTGTACTGGTCTTTTCTTTTCCGTCTTGCTGGATTTCTCCGAGAAGACTTCCTGAAAGATCAAGAACAACTTTGCCCTGTGCATTTAATGTTTCGCCAATAGTCAGGTTTCCTTTCTTCTGGTTTTTGTCTCTTGTTGTAACAATCAGTGATGCATGACTGCTGCCCGAAGAGGAAACATCTGCTTTTTTGACAGTTACGTTGCCATCTGTGGCATTTACTTCTAATACAGCATTATCTTTGAGGCTTACATCATCCGTACGGATGTCTCCGTTTTCTGCTTTCAGCAGAATTTCCGACTGTGCATTTGCACTGACATTTCCCGTCCGGATATTTCCCTTTTTCGTTGTCAGCAGAATTTCTGACTGTGCATTTGCACTGACATCTCCGGAAACAATATTTCCGTCAGCTGTACTGACATCAAGTTTCGGCTTATCTGTACTTTCAGTTCCCTGTACAGAGATCCTGTCAAAGCTTACATTACCTTTGTTCAGGATCTTCAGAGTCATATTTGCATTGTCCCTGAATTCCATATTGGAAAATTCCACATTGCCTGTGCTGACTTTTATATCTGCCAGTGCGTTGTCTTTGAGTACAGAATCTTTGAATAATACATTTCCATTGAAGTTCACATATGCGGTTCCTGTGAATTCGCCTTCATAAGAAATATTTCCTTCAGCATCCTCAACTGCTTCTCTGCGGAAGATCACATTTGTGGTTCCGTTTTCTTTTGAAGGTGTCACTTCCATCGGTTTTTCAGAGTCACCATATCTGGTGGTTCCTTCACCTTTGCTCAGAAGAACAAGCAGGTCGGAAACGATTTTGATTGTTTCCTGATCACCTTTTACCTTAACAGTTCCGTTCTTCGGACTGGTGATCTCAATGATCACTTCTCCGCCCTCAACTTTGCCCAGAATGAGGTCTGTGTCATCTTCAAGATCAGCATAGATTCTTGCTGTATCTGCTGTCAGGCTGGACAGATTACCATCAGAATCAATGGTGCTGTTATCTGTCATAATATAAATTGCTTTATTATTTCTGACTGACAGTGGGTGTTTCACTGTGTTATTCAGAATAGAAAGAAGTTTCTGTTTTCCGTTGCTTAAACCAAAACCTTTTTCTGTTCCGTTTGCATCATCACGTGCCAGCAGGTAATCACCATCTGCTTCAACATATTTATACTTCTCATCTGTCTTTGCAAGTTCCACCAGTGTACCGTCTTCGCTGTAACCGAAGTAGTGTGCACTGTCATAGTTATACAGACTGCCTGCAGGTGGATTCTGATGAAGTCCGTAAACACTTGTGTAAACGTCCTGTGAAAGTTCCATCAGATAAGTTGCAGTTCCTTTTGAGATTGTTGTATTCAGTTTTCCGCTGCTGTCAACGGTATATTCTGAATATGCACGTTCTGTTGTGCCGTCCTTAGTTACTTCCACATACTGTGTGGATCCGTTTTCGGATTTTCCGGAAGAAATCTCATATACACGGAAAGTTCCGTCTGGTTTCAGATATGCTGCGATCTGGCCGGATTCATCCAGGAAAAGGATTGTTCCTGTCGGAAGACCGGAAGCATTTTCCATTGCTTTATCTACAACTCTCAGGTAACGGTCAATGATCGCATATCCGTTGCTGTCACGTGAAGCAGCAAACTGTTCTGTCGCATTCTTGAAGTAAAGATATGCACTGTTACTGCTGTCAGTATTTGATTTCTCGATCGGGCTGATGATGATCGTTCCCGGTATATAACCGGTTACTTTTGTAAAGGAGATCGAACGGTTTACCCCGATTCCAAGTCTTGCGCCCTGCCAGCTGGTGTAAGCACCTCTTGCCAGACGTTCCGCTTCTTCATCAGTAAGATAAACATATCCGTTTACTACCTCTACAGTACCGATATCATCACTTGCTCCGATAAATAATCTGGAATCCCATCTGTAATACAGGCTGCCATTTGTAAATCCGTTAACTCTGTACTGCTTTCTTCCTTTTGCATCTTTCACATCTGTTTCGAGTACATATACTCTGTCACTGGAAGTGTCATATGCATAGTGTTTTTTGCCGTCTGCCGCCATTGTATAATAAGAAATAAGGCTGATATCATATCTTCCGCTCAGTTCTTCATTAATGGCTGCAATAAGGTCTTTGTCTGTCTGCGGATTCAGAATGACAACACCGTTCTGAATGTGACTTCTGATCATTCCTGCAAGTGTGGAACTGAATGCAGCTGTCACATCATCTCCGGTAAGCCAGCTTCCTGATCCGTCATTTTTCTGAAGAGAAAGGAATACTCTGGAGTAAACCAGATCTCCGTTCTCATCTTTTTTCTGCTGCATTCCAGGTGCGATCGCCACTGTTTCATTCATTCCAGGAGTACTTCCGGTATCTGTCGCATTTTCGTCCTTGCGGACTGCAACAAAACTGTAAGTCCCATCCGGGAACAGGGCAAGCACACGGTCAGTTATCAGCAGAATACCTTTTTCATCTCCGTCATTATCCAGGAAAATCACAGTCTTTTCAGTCTTCTTATAACCACCTTTTGCCTGATTTTTCAGTACCGTTACAGGTACAGATGAGATGCGGACGAACAGGTTTTTCACTGTTTCATAAGCTGCATGTCTCTTCACAAGCCAAATGCCTTCCTCTGCCTGATACCATTCACCGTTAGTCTTTTTCAGGTCAAATGTAAACCAGCAGTCATTACCCAGCAGATCTTTTCCTTTTCCTTTTACGTTTAATGTCCAGGTCTTTGTATCTTCATCATATCTGTAATAGATATCTGAATCAGCGCTGTCCTGGTAAACTGTGTAGGAATCTGCTGCTTTCGTACCGTTCTGACTGTTTCCGGCTGTCGAAGATGTTACCTCACTGCCGATTTCCAGTGCTTTATCACTGCTTCCTGCATTGATTCTCTCAGAAACAGAACCTTTCTCATTGTAAACAGTTTCACTTACTTCACTGTCACCGTTATTTGTTTTCAGAGAAACCACAAACTTCCACGGTGTATTATAAGTTGTATATTCCAGAGTTTCGCCTGTGTAATTATATTTCTCTGTCTTTGTTGTCTGAGACAGGGTTACAAGCACATCAACAATGATATTCGGTGTAACTTTTCCTCTCAGCTTAGCCATGATCGCATTGCGAATGGCATCTGCATATCCGGAAAGTTCTGTCTGTACACCGGCTCCTTTCAGTGCCGTTTCTACCATACTGGTGATGGCTTTGCCGTTTCCAAGTGCATTTTTGACAGCTTTCTTTGCTTCTTTCAGTGACTGATCCAGTGATATTGTTTTTGCTTCCAGATCTGCTCTGTCATAAATGTATCCTTCCTTGAATTCATAATGACCGTCAGTTCCGGTTACATGTACCACATGGTATTTTGTTCTTCCTGCTTCTGTGATACTTTCAAGAAGAATCCAGCGTCCGTCTTTTGTCTCCATGATCGGTGTACCATTGACAACTGTATTTGTTCTTTCGTCCAGGAATACCTGCTTGTAGAAAACAACGATTCCGTTCGGAAGCCGCCATCCAAGTCCTTCTTCCAGACCTGATGACTCAATATAGGTTGTCGCACCATTCTGACCAATTTCCATATAGGCTGTGTCGTTTCCGAAGGTGATCTTCTGGTTAAATGTGTTTCCGCTCTCATTAATGGTAATGGTCAGATTTCCATTGGAATCTGTTTCCACCTTCATATTGGAGAGATCATAGATTCCGCCACTGTAATCTTCAGATTTTTCATCATGAAGCCTGCCTATGATTCTTACAAGTTTCTTTGACACTCTGTCTACTACAACAGTTGCGCCATTTGGAAGAAGATAAGTGTCATACTTCGATGTCTGAGATACAAGGTATGCATCTGAAACAAACGTGATGTCTTCGCTCATATTTACGAGCATTCCGTCATCTGTCAGCCAGAAATCTGTATTGTTGCCGTTTGCATCTTTGAGCTGTACTTTCCGGAAGGTTTTGCCCTTTGCGCCCGGCAGTGTCACAAAGTCCATTGCTGTTCTCGGAACAGAAATGAAGTAATCATCTGCTGAGTCCGGTTTTCCTGCGCAAACCACCTTCGGTGCCTCAACACTTACATAAACAGTGCTGTTCTGACCTCCGATGATCTCTTTGAGATTGAGGGCTGCTTTTTCTCCGATGCCTTTCTTTGCATCATTCATCTGTTTCTGGGTCATCCACTCTCTTACCAGAGTAAGACTGAGATAGATATCTCCGTCGGCTTTTACTTTTACTTCATTCGGGCTTGCCGGTTTTGCAGATGCCATGCCAGAGATTCCAGGATAACTGCTGATATCAAAGATATAGGCACGGAACGGATTCTTAACACCATCTCCGATTTTTCCTGCTCCGCTGATATACAGCTTGTTGGCTGCTACAAATGCCTTTCCGGAAGTCTTAAGTGTTCCGCCATTCATCTCGATGGTAAGAACGCCTTCACCCAGATCTGTTTCTATAGAACCTTTTCCATCCGCTTCAGAAGAGCTGTCTGCAAATGTAATATTTCCTTTTCCTTCTGTCCGGATGATAAGATTTGGTGTGTCTTCGCTGACCTGATAACTGAATCCGTCATTTCCTTCTGCTGATGTATCAATATCCGGTGCAAGAGCATTGGAATTTGACATCTGGATGTTTTTCAGAATCAGATTTTTGTCAGTGTGGTTTGTAATCTGTACATTTGGAAGATAGGAATTTGTAATGACCGTTCCTTTGCCGGAAATATTACCGACACCTGCTTCCAGTCTGAGACTTCCCACATCATTGTTATAAAGTTTCTTAACAGTAATTGTATTTCCATCAGTTTCCAGGAACTTATCAGGCTTTTTCAAACTGTCTGTAAGGTCATTATCAAGTCCTGTATATGCGATCAGTCCGTCAAAAATATCTACAAACATTCCTGCTGCACCACCGCCTACATGAACAGTTCCGTTAAAGATGATATTTCCTGCATTTTTGAATTCACCGGCTTCTTTTGCTTCTGCATCCGAATAAAGAATAACTTCTACAAGTTTGTCAACCCATTCAACAACTTTTTTCACAATCTTTTTGATCAGTTTTCCGATCAGTGGGATCTTACAGATCTTATTTATGATCTTTGTTACAACTGTCTTTACCTTGGTCCATACATAATTGACCACGGTATTTGCAACTGCTGTTGCGTTGCGGCTGATGACCTGTGTGGTAAGTTCCGGAGCGTCTGCTCTTACAGAAATATTCTTTCCGGCAAGTTCTGCGTTGGAAGTTACATTTACATTTACATTATTACCTCCGGTCACTGTTGATGTTGCATATACGTGTCCGGTAAATCCAACTACTTCTGCATAAGATTCACTTCTGATATTCTGAGCTACTACAAGTGCCTCAACATTCAGATTTTCTGTTCCGCCGATCCATGCATTATCAACTCCCGTTGAAACATTGTTGTTTACATTTGAAGTTGCATAAGCCTCTGTTTTGGAACCTGCAGATGCAGTATAGGATTTTGCTTTTGCCAGGATTACCTGATTCTCAATATAAGCACCAATTGTGGTCACTTCACCGAGGATTCTGGTTTTTGCCCCGTTTTTACTGATGTTTGTAACTACTGTCACATTGCTGTTAATGTTTGCTTCACTCTTGTTGGAACCTGCCGCCGCTGCTGCTTTTCTGTAAGCATCCGCATAAAGATCGGTATTTGCAATGGCTTTGATATCAAGTGTTCCATATCTGGCATCAATGTTTCCACCGTTTCCTACAGTTGCAGTTACTGTGGAATTGTAATTGATCTCTGCTTTCGGTCCGCCGCCTGCATACACAGATCCGGAAGAACCGGTTGCAATGCTTTCAATGTGGCTTGTTTTGTCTTCTTCTGCGAGAAGTTCAATATTTCCGATCACAGAGGTAATATTTACATTATTACCTATTACAAGAGATGTTTTTCTTGTTATATTGTTTTTACTTTCTACAGAACAGTTAGTTCCTCCGCCATAGGCCGCATCCTGTATCTGTGTCTGTGCATTTGTTTTTGTAACAGCCTGCGCCTGAATGTTACCCCAGGCTTTCAGCACTGCACCGTCACCGATCTGTACAGATGAATTCTGGCTTTCCACAGTATTTTCTGCTCTGGATGCTCCACCTGCAACCAGTCCCGCACTAAACAGTTCCACATTTGAGGTTTCAGTGATCTTATCTGTTGCAAGAACAAAAATATCATTTGTGGATTCTGCTTTGCCAAGGATTGCTGCCCAGGTATCTGTCTTTCCGGCAATAGTTTTTACAAGAAATACACCAAGCTTCAGTGCTCCGATGCTCTTTGTTTCCGGAACCTTTGCCGTAATTGTCAGATTTGACTCTGCAGAGACTTTCAGACTGTGCACCGTATTTTCGTTTTCAGTTACTCCGTTGGCATATACTTCTGAATCTCTGCCAACATATGCTTTTGTTACTTTGCCGTTTGTGCCTTTGGCTGCTGTAGCTGTAACAATCACTGCATTTCCGTTTACAAGGCTGACCGTCACTCCCGGAACTGCTCCTGTTGCTGTTACTTCTGCTGTTCCATTTGCAAGGATATCAACCTTAAGTGCTCTGACAATGCTTGCGCCTGTCACATAAGCTTCTACGCTGTCATTAGAATCAGTGTAAACATTTACAATGTTCATTTCTGCCAGTGAAAGGCTGAAGTTCGGAGCAAGTGCCTGTGCATCTGTCTTTGATGAGGTATTTGCACTGATGGAAGCTTTTCCTCTTGCTGCTTCAAGAACTCCATTATTCACATAAGCGATATTTACGGATTCTGCCTTTGCAGTTGCTGAAGATGCCTTTCCGTCAATACCGGAAACACTGACACCTTTTTTGGCACTGTTTCCACCGATCACACCTGATGCATTTACATTCAGTACTGATTCTACAGTAATGCTTCCATTTTCGGAAACAATTCCTGTATAACCGGCTGAATTTTTGCCTGCGCCTTCGATATAAGCTTTCTGTTCTGCTTTTACTTCGGAAGTTACAACATTGACTGCCACTGCCACTTTGCTGATCTCGATCACAGCTCCGTCGATTCTTGCACTGGAGTCTGCATTTCCCGTTACTTTTACATTTACATTGCCTTTTGCCGAAATATTCAGTTTTCCGCTGATGTAAGCGTATGCCTTTGTGCTTGTTTCTGCAATTGCAACGTTTACACCGGCTTTATAGTAAGCTACTGTGATTCCGCCTGCTGCAGGTACAAGTTTTACTTTGGAATTTCCCTTCCATGTATTGGTAACATCTACATTACCGTCTGCACTGACAGTTCCGTTTCCACTTAAGATTGATTCAAATGTGCCTTTTGCATAAGCGTATCCGGTCATAAGACCTGCACTGATAAAGTTTACCGGATCCAGATTGTTTACGGTCACTGTTGCCACAGAATCTGCTTTGTTGTTTACTTTGATATTTCCGGATACTCTGAGGTTATTTACATCTACTTTCGCTCTTGATACTGCATCTGCTGTTGCAACAGCTGCATTTGCTGTAATACTTACTGCTGCTGCGGACGCACTGAAGATAAATGCCTGTGCCATAGAATCCGGAGTGATTGTCTTCGTGAATTTCTTTGCTGTGTCGATCACTACAGTAACAGGGTCTTTGCGCTTCGTAGTCTCACTGTTATTCTGCACAGATTCTACAGTAAGGCTTCCTGCACTTACGGAAATGTTTCCGTCAAGAAGTGCTTCCTGGATGCTTGACAGAGTTGCCCATGCCATGGATACGTTTGCCGCAATACCGGCAACCGCTGCATTTAATACAATTCCGTAAGCCTTTGTTCTGCCATCTGCACGAACCTTCAGTTCTTTTTCTGCGATAAGACTGCCGGATGTGCCGCCCACCTGTGCTCTGTTTACAGAACTGTTGAGAGCCACTGCAAAATTCAGTGCCACTGCTGTTCCGCCTGCTGCACCTGTAATCACAGTTGCAAGTGCTTCTGTGTCATACGGATTTACTTCGGTTCCTGCAAGTACAGAGATATTTGCTGCTTTCACAGTTCCGCCTGTTACATCAATAAGCGCAATGTTTTCGCTCTTTATCTGTGCTACTGCCACTGAAGCACCAACAGCTACAGAACCTGCAACTACTGAAGTAATGTATACGGTGGTGTTTCCATTCATGGCTGCTTCTACAGTCAGGTCACCTGTTGCTGTCACGTTTGCCTTATTTACTGCCGCATAGCTCTTCGCACGGTTAAATCCGAGTGCTACTGCACCATTTACCGCAATCCCACCTGCTGCAAGACCAAGGCTGGTCACTTTTGTCGAACCGTCAACTGTGTTTCTGACATCTGCGGAAGATACCGTAATCTGGCCACATACATCAGATTTTGAAGTTTCAATGATATCTCCATTCGGAGTGATTCCGATATATGTCATGGATACCGGACGGTTAACTGCTACTGCCACAGATACTCCCACACCTGCGAGTCCACCGGCTGCACTGACTATGATTGCCTTTGCATCTGCTTTCAGATAACCTTTCATGTCAATCTTTGCGGACGGAGCATTGATGCTGACTCCCTGACCTATAAATGCATCAAATCTGCTGCGGTTAACTGCTACTGCTGTAGTTGTAGAAGCGCCCACTGCACCGGCACTTGCCGCAGTTGCTGCTGCTGTTGCATTTGTGGTTCCGTCTGTACTGACTTTAATAGTTCCTGAAATATTTTCCAGTTTTGCTCTTCCGCTTATGGAAGCTTCTGTTTTTGATTCAAAATCTGTAACTGCAACTGATCCGCTTACACCTGCAATACCGCCTGCTGCTGCCAGAGTAATGGTGAGCACGGTTCCGTACTGAGTTTCTGCTGTTACGGTTACATTTTCTGCTTTTACAATGTTACCTGCCATTCTGGCATAGGTCTTATTCATCAGGTTCAGTGAAGCTACTGTTACAGATACACCTGCAATACCGCCACTTCCTGTTACACCGATCACAAGGATTGTAGATTTGTCACCTGTTGCTGCTACATTGTCAGGATCAGATTCTTTTACTTTGTCATTCAGCACTTTGCTTCCGTCTGTGTCTTTTGCCGCGTCATATTTCAGTTCGGCTTTGGTCTGCTCGGAAGAACCGGAAACTGCTTTGACAATAACATCTTTTCCTGCTGAGATAATAACATTGTCTTCCACAACAGCCTGAACATTGGAGTAAAGAACTGCTACGGAAACGCCTGCGCCAACGCCTGCATAAAGACCGGCTGCCAGTGTACCGCTTGCCATATAAGCACTTAAGCTGTCACCGGAAACTACTTCCACATTACGTCCGGCTGTCAGAGTTGTTCCTTCTGTTCCACCACGGACAACAGCTGTTGTGGAATCTTTCAGCTCTGTTCCGTTTACAACGGCACCTTTTGTGCCTTCTTTCCTGATCGTATCTGCTGCGCTGTCGTATGCTTTATCATTCATGTTGGAGCTGCTGCTCTCATCATTATCCTTTTTGGAGGTATCCTGACCATACTTATCATAATCAAGAGCTCCATTTCCGTTTGCGGTATTTTCTGCGGAAGATCCGTCCCCTTTCAGAAAATCATCGAGATTATCTTCCGGTTTTGATGAAAGAGCTTCTTTGTGAGCCTGTGCAAAAACAGCATCTGTCTGAGTCTGCGGATTCATGGATCCGTATTCTTTTCCGTCTTTGTTATTGGTAACATAAATGGCATTGTGCGCATCATCTGTAAGAAGGCTTCCTGCCACGATCACCATAACAGAACCGGATACACCGGCCTGACCTGCACCTGCTGTAAATACATAGCCCTGAACCAGACGGTCTGATTTCGCCTGAATGATGATATCTCTTCCTGCGTTTATGGTATTTCCTTCTCCGATCTCGGCACTGACTGTATTATAGGAAACCGTTGTCAGTACACTGACTGCCACTGCTGCCACACCGGAAGCGGAAATTGTTCCCACTACTGCGATCAGTTTGTAATCATCATCTGCTTTTACGGAAACGTCTGCTGTAGTTCCTTTTGCATGGATCAGAACATTTTTCTCTGTGTATGCTTTCGTAACAACCTTTGTTACGACCACATCCAGTGTTCCTCCTACAGATACGGTTCCGCTGCCTGCTGCACCTGCTGCATCTGCTGTGACAAATTCCTTTGAATCTGCCAGAATATCTACAGCACCTGCTGCATAGATTCTGCTGTTTTCTTTTACATAAGCTAACGTTTCATTATAGAAGTAAGTAATAACTGCAACTGCTGTCACACCTGCGGTTCCGCCAATTCCTGCTGCCGCTGCAAGATTGTAGAGGCTGCTGTCGGAGTTTGCAGATACTTTCACGGACTGTACAGGATTATTTATATCTCCTGTAGTTCCGCCAAGAGCAGAAGTTACATAATTCTGGAATACCAGTGCATTGGCACCGCCTGCCACACCTACACTTCCTCCCGCTGCAAAGTTCACAGCCAGAAGCCAGAGATTATCTTTTGCATCTGCGATCACCTGTACTTTTCCAGGTGCCAGGATCTTATGTTCTTTTGCTGTTTCAGCCGTTACATTTTTGTTGAATACCAGTGCCACTACTGTTGCACCCACACCTACACTTCCTGCTGCTGACAGTGCACCTGCCAGATTCAGAAGTTCCGTATCATCATGAGCCTCAATATAGACTCCGGGGAGAGGGTCGGTATCGTTTGTGGACGAACCGGCAGCTTTTTTTACAGAAATGGTCACATGTTCTCTTGATGTTGCTTTTACTGTGTTTCTTACAACCAGTGTATTAATTACACCGGTTATGGCATTGCTTCCGCCCGCACCTGCTGATACAGATACCATAACTACATCCTCATTTCCATTTGCAAAAATGATGATACCGCGTCTGCGTTCATTACGGTTCGGAATCCTGATGCCATTTGAGGAAGTCTGTACTGCCGGTGTTGCAGTTGTCATGAGCTCTGTCCATGTTCCTGCATGAGCCTGAATATCATTTTTCAGGATTGCTGTATTAATGGAAGCGCCTGCTGCATTTGCTCCTGCGGCTGCAAGACCGCCTGCGATGATATAGATATCAGAATCTGCTGCTGCAATGATTCCGATACTGTCACCTGCTGTGATTCTGGAATGAGAAGTTTTTGTTCCATTTTCCACTTCTGCAAGGATAGTGCTGTTGTTTACGATCACAGGAACCACACCTGTCAGTGCATTACTTCCTGCCGCACCTGCTGCCATGATCACGAGAAGAACTGCTTCGTCACCGGTTGCCTGAACCAGTACGCTTCCCTCTTCTGCCGTGATACTGGAAGGAGCAGCTACAGTTGCCAGAACTTTTCTGTTCAGGACATTTACGCTCACTGTTGCACCTACTGCATTCTGGGATGCTCCGCTTACGGAAGCATTGATCTGGAAAAGTTTTGATACTGCTGTTGCCAGAATCTGTACATCTTTCTTTGCGTAAATTGTTACTTTACCGATATCTGCAACTGTTTTTGAACCAGATACCAGAACACTGAGTACGCCTGCAGCACCGGTGCCGCCAAGAGCAGCGCTTGCACTTGCCAGTACACTGATCAGTTTTTCTTTTGTATCTGCATTCAGGACAACAGAACCTTTTTCACTGCGAATTGTTGTTCCGTCATTTACAGTTACATTTGCTTCTGTTCCGTTTACTGTTACATTCAGTGTTCCACCTGCTGCTGTCCTGCTTCCGGATACGGCTGCGCTGGCTGCGATCAGGTAAAGTTCACTGTTCTGCAGAGCTTTTACAGTTACATTACCATCAGCAGTAATTGATACCTGCTTTCCGATAAGTGCATTGCTTCTGTTCTTCATGACAATTGCACCAAGATTTCCGCCAATTGCATTGCTGCTGCTTCCTGCAGCTGCAACTGTGATTACCAGTACATTTGCTGAAGATTCAGCTCTCTGTGTATAGTTTCCGCCTGTAGTACGGATAACTGTTCCGTCAGAAACATCTGTGTTTACTTTGTCCTCGTTATACAGGAAGCTTAATGTCAGGCCTGCTCCGACGTTGGACTGGCTGGCAGAAAGTGAACCTGCAATGATTCGGACATTTGATTTGTTGACAGCTTCTACAAGTGCATCACCAGTCAGAATGATCTGTACATTCTTTCCGATAATGGCCTGTGTATCATTAAAGAAAAATACCATGGCAAGAGAGCCGGCTCCTGAGAAACTTCCTTTTCCGCCTGATACAGCGCCGGAAATTGCTTCTGCATAATAGTTCACAGAGCTTAAGAAATTCAGAAGGTCGATTCCTTCAAGGATCGTATCTGTACTGAGATTGATTTCTACAGAATAAGAAGATTCTGATTTATTACCATTTCTGGTAAGATGAATAATTCCTTTCTGTGAATCCGGAATCTTTGCATCGCCTTCACTTCTCGTGATAAGACTTTCAAGTCCCACCGGAAGTTCGTAATCGGAATCAGATACTTTTTCTTTCAATGCCTGTACTTTAAGTGATGCAGCTGTAATCTTCACATTGTCCATTATCTGAGCAAGGATCTGATTATAGCCGTAGATGAATGCATAAGATGCACCCACACCAACTTTGGCACCTCTTGTTGCAACGGAATATCCACCTGCACGTACTGCAAGTTTGCTCTTGTCTTTTGCTGTGATCTCTACATCACCGCCTCTGATCTCAGAGCTGTTTCCTACAGTAGATCTTGTTTCTGCTCTTGAAACAAGAACAGATACTGCTCCTGCAATTGCTGCATCGGCCGTTCCTGTTACAGAACCTGCAAGAGCCTGCGCACCAAGATATCCTTTATATTTGCCATCCATGTTCTGAGAAAGTTCAGATGCAATGATCACTTTATCTTTGCCTTCTACAGTAACAGGAGTTGTCTCGCCTGCTGTGACGATTGCCTTATTGTTATTTACAGAAACAGCTACTCCCATTGCAAGAGAGAATTTTGCCCGGCCCAGAGTCATGGTTGCACCACTTCCAAGTGTGCGGAAATTGCCATCATTGTCTGCAAGCATTTCAAGCACTTTGCCTGCTGTGATATTTCCGCTTACAGAAGTCTGTGCCATATGTCCGGTAATATTCAGTCCGACTGCTGCCGCTGCCTGGATGGATTTTTTACCAGGAGCATTCATGTTCATGGTACTTCCACCCTTACCGGAAGTGTTTGCCTGTGCCTGATCATTTGCTTCTTTTGAAGCATCCCCTACCTTGGAACCGGAACCTGTATCTTCTGTTGCAACGCCCTGAGATCTCAGTGCATTTGCAGAAAGTGACAGATTATTGTTGGTCTTTCCGGCAGTTGCTCCACTCTGATTACTGCTGTTGCTGTTTGCATCCAGTTTGCCGTTGATTTTGCTGGCTGTCTGGTTGTCTGTGTTGTCTTTTTCTGCCTCAAGTCCTTCGTAATCCCCGCTCATAATCTTATTGGCATTTTCTTCTGTCACTTCTTTTGCATTTTTGAATTTTGCCAGATAACGGGAAATATCTGCACCGATGGCTGTTGCCAGAGCCTTACTGTCATCTTCATTGTAAGTATAGCTCTTAAGTGATGCATTTCCGGAAATAATTCCTGTTCCTTCAAAAAGTGCCTTTACATCAGAATCAGCGATGTTGATCGCAACTGCTGCACCGACTGCAGTCTCATTACCTGCTGCAAATCCGCTGGCCTGAGTAAGAGATTTACCTTTTGAAGCTGCTTCCAGGATAAAATCTCCAAGTGCTTTAAGGACTGTATCTTTTTTCACATAGGACTTAACATTAATATCTGTCAGTCCGATTGCTACAGATGCATCTACTGAAACATCCTTTGTCTTCGTATCATTGGCTTTGTCACCACTGATCGGATCTGTACCGGATACAGATGCGGTTGTACGATCATGCTCTGCACCTGCTTTTACCTCTACAGATTTTCCGGTTACTTTGCGTGATGAGCCAATTCCGGCTTCTACTGTTACATTAATTACATCGAGTGCAAATGAAGCACCCACACCGATGGTCTTTCCGTTTCCGGTCTTCGCCGGTGCTGTAACGGTTCCTGCCGGTACCGGTTCAAATGTCGCTTCGATTGAGACATCAAAATCCGGCATATAGAATGCATACACATTGTTGCCTCTGTTTTCAAAGGTTACGATCTTTTTGATAACTTTCTTTCCATCTGATGTATAGACAAATACAAGTGAGCCTTCCTTCAGCTGCATTCCATCTGCCGGAACTACGCGGACAAGTACTTTGTCTTCAAATTTTGCTTTGGAGAAATCTTTGCTTTCTCCGTTTTTGGATGGTGTTGTCACAAAAAGACTTCCGACTGCACCGTTTACGTTTCCGGACGGATTCAGCGGGCGGATCACGATATCGTGGAGCTTTGACGGATCCTCTTCCACTGTGGAATCACTCTCTGTCCCGGAATTGCCTCCGGAAAGGTTTTTGTCTGCCTTTCCATCGTTTCCTACTGCTGCACTGCCAGTTGTAGATTCGCTCTGTCTTGCATCTGCATTTATAATGATATCACCGGTTGCTGTAATTACATTTGCAGAATCACCGATGTAAGCTTTTGTTGTACCGTTGATCACCGCGATTGCCACGCTGCCTGCCACACCGACATTTGATGCGCCTGCACCGGAAACCGCTTCTGTAACAAATACATTGGAAGGATTTCTTTCAATTTCCTTCACATCTACATCCAGCCAGGTAAAGAGTCCATCAAGTGCGGCTGTTGTCAGTACTCTGCCAAGCTCACTTAATGTTGTCTTTGCATTGGTCTTCAGAGTTTCAGTGATATTTGAACCAATCAGTTCTCTGAATTTGAGAAGATTTTCCGGGTTGTTTCGGATATCCTCCAGTTTCATTCCTTCCAGAGGAGTTCCTTTTAACATGGTTGTCTTTGCAACCGTGACTACCTGATCTGCGGTTCCTGCCAGAAGACCTGTAAGTTTTTCTGTATTTTCTTCACCGATCAGATCTTTGAGTCCCATCTTGTCTGCTGCCTCTGTTACAAGACCTGTTACAAGATTCTTAACCCATTTATCTTCTGTTTCTTCATTTTCTGTTTCTTTATCTTCTTTACTTTCCTTTTCAGGCATCTGTGCGAGAACTTTAAGGGTTCCGGCCTTTATTGCTGCCTGATCAATATAAGCTTCATTAATATAAGAAACGATATTTAATGCCACAGCTGCTCCGATGCCGGTTTTGGCCTGAGTAGCTGATGCATTTGCATAAATTTCTGCTGTCGTCTGACCGATAGAAGATACTTCCAGCTCATTTTCTGCTTCTACTGCAATATTACCCTCGATTGCTGCAATACTGCTGTTCTTCATAATATTGAGGTTGAAAGCGGCTGCTATCTGTACATTACCTTCACTGGTCTGTGAAGTCTGACGGTTTTCTGTCAGATTGCTGATCATACCCGGTTTCAGATTACTGTTGCCGGTTTTTCCTGCAATCTTAGATGCTCCGCCAATACTCTTGTCTGCCTGTTTGTCCGTTTCTCCTTTTTGCGAGGCACTCTCCCCGGAGTCATCGCCGGAAGATCCGCCCGATTCCCCACCGGAACCCTTGTCGGATGAATTGGACTGTGCTCCATTTGAGCCGGCTCTTGCAGTTGATTTCAATTTACTGATACCTTCTGCAAAAACTTTTATGTTATTTGCTTTTACGCTTCTTCTGAGACCTGATCTGGAACTGTCATTATAGACAGTGATCACCGGAGCAGCTCCGATGCCGACTGACCCTCCTGCTGCTGCCGCATCGGCTGCAACCTGACGATCGATCACGCTGTCTGAAGAAACTGTCAGATCATTTCTTATCTGCCATTGAGAACCGTTTTCCAAATCTGCATTTCCAATGTACGCTTCTGAACGCATTCCTGATATGTTCAGTGCCAGTACCGGACTTACTGATATTCCACCTGCGCTTCCTGCTTTTGCAGTAACACGTTCTTCCGCAGAATGATCTGATTTGACTGTTACGGAATCCAGTTTTACAGTGTCTTTAATATAGGAAGGTTTTCCTTCACCTGTAACAGGATCTGCAACAATAGAGTCAGTACCTCTTACTGTTGTATTGTCTTCCATTCCAGAAATAACATCCACACCTGTAACAGCAACTGCAATTCCGGCACCTATGCCGACTTTGCCTGCCTTGTCATTTTTGGATGCATCTGCTATTGTATGGAAACGTTCTGCTGAAGATGCAGTTACATTTAATTTTGCATCGTCTTTCAGGGTAACGACTGCATCTTTCAGAATAAGAGCTGTCGTTCTGGCTGATACAACATGAACTGTGACTGATCCGCCGAGTCCGATCGATCCTTCAGAATATCCTCCATAGGATTCTGCGATCGATGTGATCGGTGAATTCTTACTTCCGGATACTGCTGAAACATTCAGAGAACCTGCCGTGATATTTCCTTTTTTGATGTAAGCATTGTTGCTGTGCTTTGTATAAGATACATTGACACCCACACCAAGTGACAGAGCCTTCTTCGGCTGTTCTACAGTACCCTCTGTGAATTTTGCAAGAATGGTGATCACTGCATCATTGCCCAGATCAGTTGGAACTGTAAAACGGTAAGCACCGTTTTCATCTGCAATAAGGTCAACCAGTTCATTGACTTCTTCTGCTCCGGACTTTTTGGTAATCATTGCTTTCAGTGAATTTGCAACAAGTGAATAACCTGCGTCCGGTGTTACATTGACTGTGATCACATCGCCCTGATCAACTCTGCCCGGAACTGAAACTGTTCCGCCGGCTTTCGTTGAGGAAGCTTTTGTCACATCAACTTTTACTTCGTATTTTTTCTGTGTTGTGCCGTCTACAGTTACGAGAATGATCATACCATCTTTCAGGGTTACTCCTTCCGGAAGTACGAAAGTACCTGTTGCAGCATCATAGCTAAGTTCACCATATGTATCAGAATAATCCAGAGAACGGTCGTCCTGTTCGCTGAACAGAGATTCATATCCGTATTCAACTTTTACGTTTCCCGGATTCTGTCCTGCTATGGAACTTGTAATTTTAACAGTTTCTCCTGCATCCGCTCTTTGTTTGTCTGCAGCTGCGCTGCCGTTGATCACGATGGCATATCCTTTTTCGATGAAAACAGCCTTCAGGGTAATATTCCTTCCAGGCATTTTCAGTGTCCAGGTTCCATCTGCATTGGCTTTCAGTTCTACGGTGTTATTTTCTTCTGTTCCGTTTTCGGTTGTATCAAAGTAATATACTTTTGAAACCTTATAACCGTTGGCTGCTGTTATGTTGAGTACAACAGTATCACCGGTCTTCGGTGCGGAAGAAGAAGTGATAAGCGTTCCTTTGGAAGAATCTGTACCTGCAATTGTAATATTGTGTACATCGCCTTCAAAAGCTGCTCTGATTACCAGTTCTGTTCCCTCGGCCATATCCTCCGGAATTGTAAAATAATAATTTCCTGTCTTTCCGTCATAACTCAGACTTCCTGTTTCTGATGTCATGCGCGGATTTCCCTTATTATCAGTTATTACATTTCCCTGTGCATCTTTCATTACCTTCTGATAAGTAAATACAAGGGAGCTGTCTGTAAGCTTATAGCCTTCTCTTGCAGTTACTGCTACAGCCACTTTATCTCCTGACTGAGGTGTCTGGTTATTAGATTTGAATGAGATTGTTCCGTTTGTTGTTGCCGCTATGCGAACATTTCCATGTCTCTGTTCACCGGTGATTTCTCCGTCATTATCTTCTGTTTCTCCTGTTGCCGGGTTTGTAGGAGTAATCTGTCCTGCGGAAGATTCATCAAAATTGGAACCATCTGCATTTGAATGTGCATATGTATCTGCAGTTGCTGTTACGCTCAGTTCACCGCCGGCTGTCACATCACCATCTGTATCAATGAATGCATCATTTCTGTTGAAGACGATGTTAATGGCAAGTGCTCCGGTTGCCTGTGAAGAAGAGGTGCTGCCTTTTCCGGTTGTGTCTGCTGTACCTTTTTCAAAATCCGCTTTAAATTCCAGCACTGTTCCGACCTTCAGTTCAGGCATCGTAAATATATATGCCCCTGCGCTGTTCTTCGGTACTGTATAAGTGATTTTCTTTCCTGCTGCATTGGTATAGATTGCTTTCAGACTTCCGTCTTTCAGCTTCATACCCTCTGCCGGATTTACAGTCAGTTTAATTGTATCGCCTGTGTTTGCTTTCACATGGTCTGAAAGAATGGCACCTTCCAGGTTTCCTGTAAGGGATTTTTTCTCATAATTCTTAATATCGAACTGTCCGATTCTGGTCGGCTGTGCCGATGTCGGTGTGTCTTCCCTTGCACCGCCTGTTCCTTCGTCAAAAAGATCGCCCAATCCCAGATCATCATCATCGTCCTCATCAAACAGATCGCCTACATTTGTATTTTCTGATCCGCTCTGCTCATCTTTTTCGAATACCGCAACGAGAATTACTTCTGATGCAGGCATCTCAAAAGTATAGGTTCCAGATGATATATCAACAGTTTTGGTAACATAAGAAGATGATCCTGCCGGAAGATAGGTATAAGTCAGGCCTTTAAGTTTATAACCTGTATTAGGTACTGCCTTTACTGTGACTTTCTGTCCTACTTCTGCTCTTGACGGTGCAGAAACTGTGCCGTGTTCATTTTCCTGTGAAGTGATGGTATTTCCGCTGCTTCCTTCAATTCTGCCAAGCGCACTGTTTAATTTCCCGATTGCTGAATTTTTTGTTTCCTCTGCGTTTGCTGAAAGCTTTGTGGTAACGCCCTTAAGCAGAGCTGTGATCTTATCTTTGACTCCTCCTACTGTCTGACTTTCCTGAGAATTCTGTTCTTTGGAGCCACCAACGGAAACTGCCTGTGTATCTACTTTTTCGGATGACTGAGAATTAATGGTGATGTTACCGTTCACCGCACTCAGACTTCCGTTTCCTGTCAGAGATGCATCTACATCCTGAATTACTACTGACGCTGCGAAAAATCCGCCATATTTATTGGAAAGGCTGCCACTTCCGGTAGGAGTACTGCTGCCGCTTTTCGGATTTACCGCACTGCCTGAGGTCTCTGGTGTCTTGTTCGTCGACTTTGTAGTCACTGTTGAACTGCCTTTTGCATCCAGACCGATATTTCCATTTCCGGAAATGATCTTACCAAGGACCTGAACATGAGAATCGTTCACTACTACAGATAAAGCAAGTGATATAGGCAGTGCGCCTACAGTCGAAAGAGTAGTGAGTGTGACATCACTTATGGAAGAAAGCTTTACATCTCCTCCTGCTGTGATGACTGAGTCTTTACCTGTTTCCACTCTGGCTTCTGATACAAGGATACCTGCTGCCAGTGGGATGTAATATTTTGCAAGAGTTTCGTTAGAAGCTGCAACATTTACTGTGGAAGAAGCTGTTGCTTCTACAGCGCCGCCTGCTTCTATGTTGCCGAGAATACTGATTACAGCATTTCCGATCTTGACATTAATGATATTCGCTCCTTCTACAAAAGGAACCAGATTATTTTTCTGGCTGCTGACTGCTTTCATTACTACAGAGCCACCAGCTTTTATGTTACTTCCTTTTTCAAGGATGATTTTTGCATTTGTTACAATATCCATAACAGAAGCATCCATTTCATCTCCGAGAGAGATTTTGTCTGAGATACTTCCCGGAAGCGGATTGTCTGTGCTGACAAGCGTATCATCATCGCCTGCCTCGATCATAACATTCACAGCTTCTATACTATCTTTTACAGTAATAACCTGTCCTTTCAGTCGGACATTCATTTCTGCTGCCTGGATTTTCTGGATCATCAGATTTTTACTGCTGACGATAAGAGAGTCCATAAATCCTTTACCTTTAATAATAAGTGAAACAGCTTCATCATTCTGAGGATTATATACAAAATCACTGAAGCTTATATTTCCTGCATCATAGATACCGGATTTCAGATCTGATTTTTTGATCTCGATCTGTTTCTTGTTTGTCAGTTCATCTGTAAATGCGGTAATGCCTTTTGTAAATATCTTCAAAAGTTTTCCGGCACTGTTTGTCAGCGTAAAAGAAGCTTCCTGCTTCGCACTGTCATAATTTCCTGTCGGATTGCTGTTCTTCTTAAGATCACCTGTAAGATGAATTCTTCCTCCATCCTGATCATTGATATTTACTGTAGTTCCCGTAGAAACATCTACTGTATAGACATCACTGCCGCCTCCGCCGTCCAGATCAACTTTCTGATTTTCTCCGCCTTTTCCTTTAACGCGGATATTGTCCTGACCATCACCGGATATTACTTCCAGACTCGAGTCTTCCAGTTCAACCTGAATGTTATCATCTTTTGCTGTACCGTAAACAGTTGTTGTTGCTTTCTTTGATGTGATCGTTGTATTCAGCGAATAATATAAACCGGAAAGTACTACATTGATTCCATCAATAATGATATTGCCGTTTACTTTCGCTCCGCCGCCTGCGCCACTGTTAATGGTTGATTTGTCGATCACATCACCGACCGATGGTTCTTTGAAAGAATTTTTCGCGAGGATATAAAGAGTTTTAAATAAACCCGGAGTTTTGTCCGATCCCCAGGAGATATTGATATCTCCATCATATTCGCCGTCATCCACAACAATCGTAATATCTGTAATGCCAGCTTTTTCCTTTGCTGATTTGAGTGCTACATCAACAGCCTTCTGAATAGCATTTCTGCTGTCTTTGTTCTCTTCTGATGCCGGAGCATCATTTTTGAAAACTTCCTGTCCTGCTGTATTCGTGCCACCTGTAATCTGTTCTGCAATCTGAGCACTGCCTTCTTTTATTTCTTCAGGAAGTGATGTATCTACATCATCTTCTCCTGTTACTGCAGAATCTTCTTCTCCGGCTGCCTGTACTGCCGTCGGGGCCGGTTCTTCTGTCGCCGGGGCCGGTTCTTCCACCACCGGAGCTGGGGCCGGTTCTTCTACCACCGGAGCTGGGGCCGGTTCTTCCACCACCGGAGCTGGGGCTGGTTCTTCTACCACCGGAGCTGGGGCTGGTTCTTCTACCACCGGAGCCGGGGCTGGTTCTTCTGCTGCCGGGGCTGGAGCTGGTTCTTCCACCACCGGGGCTGGGGCCGGTTCTTCTGCCATGCCGACAGGTTCCTGTTCTTCCTGCACTTCAGCCGCACTTTCTTCAGCAGCCAGTACTGTAAACGAGCCACCTGCACACAGAGACATTGCCAGAACAAATGTCAGTGTTTTTTTCTTTATGCTGTGCAGTTTCATCTATACACCTCCTTTCCCTTTTTTTATTTGGTTTCGTCTGTTTTTGAACTGACATCTTCTGTCTGAATGCTGTCAGATTTTCCTGATTTCAGCATGTCGAGAAGTTCTTCTGCTGCCTCTGTCAGTTCCGGATAATCGTTGTTCTCTACGACTTTCCGTAGATCTTCTGTCGCATCCTCCTGTCTGTTCAATCCAAGTGCCGCAATTCCTCTGTTGTAATAAAGCATCGTATTACTTTCTTTTTTCTGTTCACCTCCCGTTTCCTGTGCATTGGTCAACCCGTATTTCATCGCTTTCTGAAAATCATCGTAAGCCTTCTGATATTCTTCAAGTGTAAGCTCACTGACTCCTCTGTAAAAATACAGATCACCGCTTGTTTTGTACTGATTTGTCTCCAGCAGTTCCGTAATATAAGAAATACTGTCCTGAAATTTTTCTTCTTTAAGACTGGCCACTGCCATAAGATAAGTCAGCGTTGTATGATAAACATCTTCTGCTCCCTTTTCTTCAGCCAGTTCTGCGTATTTCAGAACCTCTTTATAATCTTCAAGATAATTCTCACAAAAAGCAAGATGCACATAACAAAGAGCTTCGTCTTTATATCCATGAGCAAGAGCTTCCAGAAGATCATCCTTTGCCTGACTGTAATCTTCTTTCTGTATACTGCACACAGATCTCATAAAGTAATAATATCCTTCTTCACTCCGATCCAGATTTATAAGCTCTGTACAGCCCTCCATAGCTTCATCAAATCTTCCTGCTGAAAAGCAGAGAGCCGTTCTGGTCATCTTCATCTGTATCTTTTCTTCTTCTGTAAGTTCCATTTCCTTCAGAAGATAATCAACCGGTTCTATAGCTTCTTCGTATTTTTCTTCTTTAATGAGTTTTTCGGCCTTATTACATGCATCAAGAAGTTTCTGCTGTTTATCCTGAAGTTGCCTCTTTGCATCCTTAAATGCTTCAAGTACTTTCATTGGATCTTTCAGTACTTCCTGTATCTGTGCGTCCAGAAGTGTTTCAGGTCCGAAATCTGTCTGTATTTCCTGCTGTGCTGTATAATGAATTACAAATTCCGATACAACAAGCACTGTCACAAGACAGACAGCCGTTACACGGAGCCACTTTTTGCGGTACCATTTCGACTTTGTCCTGCCGGAATTTTCAGGAGGTCCCGTACTTTTTTGTATTTTTTCTGTCCTCATTATTTCTGCCCTCCAATGTCTTTTTAAGTTTTTGTAATTTTCAGTTTTTTTCATTCAAAAGGCATAATTCTTTTGAAATATAGTTTTTATTATTATATCTCTCTGAAACTTTTTCAGCAACACTAAATGAACGAAACGTACAATAACGGAACGAAAAACAACGCGAAATATAATACCTGAAAGCAGGCTGATTATATAATAATTAAATAGCGTCAGGGGCAAAAGCTCTGAAAACTACCGTGTCTGTGTAATGCTGGTGGAATGATTCTGAAATGTAAATTCATAAAGAAATATGTTGTTAAAGATATGTATTAATAATTATATATGATCATAGAATTGTTTTTCGGTATAATTCCATATTGAAATTATACCGAAAGGATCTGTCTGCGAATCTCATCATATTTTTTCCGCGGAACCGGGAGCTCTGTACCATCCTGCATAGTAATAGCATAACGTCTGATAGCCGTAATATACTGCGGATTGACCAGATAACTTCTGTGAGTCATAACAAAACAATCCTGTGTCTGCTGTGCCAGTTCTTTAATACTGTTTTTTGCAAAAATGCAGTCTGTAAGAGTCCTGACAACAGTTTCTTTACCCAGTGCAGAAATAAACATAACATCAGACATCTGCAAAAATATCAGGGATCCGTTAACGTCACTGACAGACAGCTTCCTGTCACTGGTCAGACGTAAAATTTCTTCTTTCATATAGTGACTTGCCATTTTTCCCATTGTATCAGGAAATGCTTCATCTTCAGCAATTTTCAATTCACCTATGGGATTGGAAATATGGATATGACTGATCTGCAGTCCGCTGCTGTTTTTCTCCCACACAAACGTACAGCGCTGCTGTGCAGACAAAAAAAACTTTTCTTCAGGATCTGTTGTTACAAGATATTTGCCGGTTATAACGTAAAGTTCGGAACAACTGGCTGCAACCTGAAATTCTGCGTGCTGAAGATGGCATAACGGAATAGCCGCACAGTTTGTTTCTAAATTTTCTCTCACCTCATCAAGAGTCAGAAGATATTCATCCTGTCGTGCACTGATCCAGACTATTTTAGGCGCACAATGACTGAAAATAAACGTAGAATCACGCTTCCAGTATCTGGTCAGACATTCTGCTGTCAGACTGACAACTTCATCTTCTGTTTTATTCATGGGCGGTCACCTCTTTCTTTACATCCCAATTTATTCTTTTAAAATATTATAGCTTAACTCGTCGATGACCGTCAATATTTTCCCCATATGTCTCGCGGAATATTACCTGTGAACAGTAATTTAGATTCTTTTAATAAATTTTCTCTTCACAAATATGCATAAAAGTGTTATAGTTTCAGTATACTTCTTATGTAGTATTGATTACTATATGATGTGTTTTCAATTATTCCGTATCTATTTTACAATTTAGGAGGCATTCACTATGATGCATATAAACTCACTTGTCTCAAAATTAAATTTAAAGGATCCGTGGAGTGCCATTACACACGGAATTGCGATGCTTCTGGCAATTGCCGGTACCGCTCCTCTTTTGCTACGGGCTGCTTCCGGTGAGAATGCTCCGCTTCATATTGCGGCACTGGCAGTTTTTATCCTCACTATGATCCTTCTCTATACAGCAAGCACGGTTTATCATTCCGTTAATTCCACAGAAACCGTTAACCGTCGCCTGCGTAAGATGGATCATATGATGATCTTTGTTATGATCGCAGGAAGCTATACACCGATCTGCCTGATTGCACTGCATAACCGTATTGGTTATATCCTCTGTGGACTTGTATGGGGCGTTGCGATCCTGGGCATTCTACTTAAGGGTCTCTGGATCACCTGCCCGAAATGGCTCTCTTCTGTGCTTTATATCGGTATGGGATGGCTGTGCGTCCTTGCCTTTGTCCCGATTTTTCACTCTCTTCCGCGTGCCGGTTTCGGCTGGCTTCTCGCAGGAGGCATTATATACACCGTCGGTGGCATCATCTATGGTTTGAAACTTCCTTTGTTTGATGCCCGTCATAAAGACTTCGGTTCACACGAAATTTTCCACGTATTCATTATGCTTGGAAGTGCCTGCCACTTTATCCTCATGTATTGCTTCATCTCTACCCTGCCAATTTAACGGCAGGGTATTTTTCTTATGAAAGTTCTTTCTATAATAATATTATTTTTCTTTCAAAAATCCATCAGGGCAAGTTTTTCTTTCCTTGTAAGCTGCTTAATCGCATACTCCCTGCTCATCGCTTCTTCTTTCGTCGCATATCCCTCATAATAAACCAGTTCCACCGGACGCTTCGCCCTTGTATACTTTGCACCGGCCTTCCCCTCATTATGTGCTTTCAGACGTTTCTCCACCGAGGTTGTCCACCCCGTATAAAGTGTACCATCCGCACACTTTACCATATATGTATAGTTCATGATTTTCCTCTTTTACTTATCGTTCAACCGCTTCTGCACTGCAAGAACTCTTTCTTTTTGATTCCTATATATGTAAAGGATAACTGCCATTCTTTCCGACAGTTACCCTTATTTCTATATAAAGCAGCCGGCTGCGAATTTTCGTTTCCCACCTGCTTTATTATACGTTGTGTTTTTCTTTTTGTGAACTATTTACGGCAGATATGCGATCGGGTCCACCGGTTCTCCGTTCTTTTTCATTGCAAAATAAAGATTGCTGCCTTCCTTACTGTAATACTTTGTCGGAGTCCCTACATACCCGATCACCGTACCTTTTGTTACTGTGTCACCCTCTTCAACAGTAATATCCTTCAACTGCCCGTAAACTGCCTGATAGCCGCTTCCGATTTCCATAGTTACGGTAGTTCCTGTCTGCGGATCTTCCTCAATTGAATAAACAGTTCCCGGAACAGATGCCAGAACAGGAGCTCCTTCCACTGCCTGAACAGAAATTGCCGGGCTTAATTTGTACTGATCCAGCGTCGGAAAATAAACTGTCTGATCCATGTTATAATCCAGCAGGATTGATCCATCTACCGGCCATTCCATCAGCGTATCTTCAGAAAAACTCAACTTTGGAGCTGCTTCGGCACTTGCCGAAGTACTTACACTTTCTGTACCGACTGCACTCTGTGCTGCTCCGTTCTCATCTACGCTCTGTACGGTGGTCTTCTCCGCATCTTCGGAGTCTGCAAGTACTGTGTTTTCTACGCCGGTCATCTCTTTTTCAGTATCTGTTCCTTCGTCCTTCATCTCCGCTTCTACAAGACTGGTTCCCGCATTTACTGCCGAATCCTCATTCTCTTTGTTATCTGCTGTGTCATCCAGGTACGATGGTGCTTCTTCCTGAATTTCCACATCCGTTCCGGATGTTCCGAGCTGATAAACTCCAATTCCCGCCGCTGCAAGAACCGCCAGAAGCGCCGTATTTGTTACGTACCTTACAATTCTGTTATTTGCCATATTCTTTTCACCTCTGCTCATAATCATTTCTGTATTAACAGGGTGTCCAGTATATGCAAAAATATTCAATTTTACTAAATATAATCAAAATCTTCTGTTTCAATTTCCATCAATGGAAAATAAATATGTAAAATTTCCTGCCATGTTTTTCCCTCTTTGGCAAGTGCGTCCCCGCCATATTGAGAAAAACCAAGTCCATGCCCTTTTCCTTTGCTTAAAAAGCGTATTCTGCCATCCAGCTTCTGCATGGAAAATGCCGGCGATGCAATTCCCATCCCGGATGCAAACGCAGTTCCTTCTAATATATTCTCATCTGCCATCAGACACTGCACATATCCGCTTCTATCTCGCCCACTGATCGTCAGCTCCTTTGGAAGCTGTTGTTCTGATACATAAGTACTGCTTAAATACTCTGCCGCATCTTTATCTGCACTGCTGTCCACCGATTTCAGATAGGCATATTGCGAATCATGAAAAGCTTCCTCCCCGTCTCTTGTTTCTCCGGCACTGATTTCATGATAAGGTACCAGTTTTAACTCTCCATCCACAGTAAGTATCTGACCCTGCGTATTTTTCACCGCTATCTCATAACATTTTTCCGGAATTTTCCATACCCATCCTTTTTGTTTTATGTTATTGCTGATTTCACAAAGAATGGAACCTGTGTCTGCTTGCTCCTGAAGCTTTCGCATAAGATTACTTCTTGCTATGACTGCCTGTGCTTCAAGCGTCTCTATCCGATATTCCGGAGAAATCTGCTCACTTAAAATTATCGGAAGTATGTTTTCCATATCTGTTGTTTTATTTACAGCAACTGCCTCCGGACCATTTACAAAGACCGTGACCAGATATGGAAGTGTCAGTAACAAAAAAATTTTTGTAACCCACGATTGTTTTCTGCCCTTCATATTCATCTTCCATGCTCGTTTTTCTCTAATATATGAAAATCATCCATACTTTATAAGTAAATTCGATATTTTTCCCTTTTTTCTTTCTTTGACATCAAAAAACATCCATTATATAATGTAAAAAAATTTCGGAGGTTTTATATGATTGCAATTTATCTTGCACCTGTTTATATTATCTTCAACCTGTATATTCTGCGATGGGCATATTTGTGGATGAGCAGCTGTCACAGTATTTTGCGTACTATGGCATTTCGCACTATTTTCGCAATTATCTATGCCATAGTCTCGACCAGCCTTGTATCCGGTTTCTTTATTAAAAAGCCAAGAGTGCTGCATCGCGCATTAAAAATAACCGGAAATTATTTTCTCGGTATTTTTCTTTACTCGCTGATGATCGTAATGGCGGCTGATCTCGGACGGTTATTTTTCAAATATGTATGCAAAGTATCGTGGATTCATTCACGGATTGCCTTTAATGTTGCAGGTGCTGTCTGTGTACTGCTTATCATTGGTCTGTGTGTCCGGGGAATTATCCATGCAAAATACATTAAAGTAACACCTTATGAAGTTACGATAAGTAAAACTGTTCCCGATACAGATAAGCTTAAAGTTGTTCTCGTCGCTGACACACATTTCGGCTACAATGCCGGAGTCATCCATGCACATGAACTTGTCCGTAAAATCAATAAGCAAAAACCAGATCTTGTCTGCATTGCCGGAGATATTTTTGACAATGAATATGATGCGATCCGCAGTCCCGAAAGACTCGCAAAAATCCTTCGTTCCATCAAATCCACTTATGGAGTATATGCATGCTGGGGAAATCATGATCTGAACGAGGCAATTCTTGCCGGATTTACCTTTCATCACAAAGGAGATGATATCTCAAATGTAAAAGATCCCCGTATGGATGAATTTCTCCGTAAATCCAATATTAAGCTTCTCGAAGACGAAAGTGTCCTGATAGATAACAAATTTTATATTGTCGGGCGCAAAGATGCCTCCCTCATAGAAAAGATCCATGAAACAAGAAAAGCCCCTGACCAGCTTACCAAATTGCTGGACAGGGACAAACCAATCCTTGTTATTGATCATCAGCCAAAAGAATTTCAGGAACTTGCTGACGCGGGTGCTGATTTAGATCTGTGCGGTCATACACACAACGGACAGACCTTTCCCGGAAATCTGACCATCAAACCGATGTGGGAGAATCCATGTGGCATCAGCCAAAAGGATGCCATGACCTGCATTGTAACTTCCGGTGCCGGTGTCTGGGGACCCGCCATGCGATTAGGTACGGACAGCGAAATCTGCTCAATTCAGGTTAATTTCGTATCACCCGGACCCTGAAGCCAGAAAAAAAGTTTTTTCCACATGCGATGATGTTTTCGATTGTTCATTATCCACATATTCACATCTTTATCCATATTTTCTGCAGAGACAGTTGCTGCGCCAGCTGCATTTCTATTAACCGGAGATGCAGTGACAGCCTGTCCGATCACAGATGCATCTACTTCATCCCTCTTCGAAACCATACTTACCAGAAAACAAAGAATTACAGTTATCAGTTTATGAAACCTTTCCTTCATATTTTTCATAATGAACCTCCTGCTATTCTCCATAAAAAGTACCGGGACTGCGCACTTCCCACTACTACATATGTAATATAATATATGCAGAAGTTGCCCTTTTTAGAACGACAGTGCATCTTATTTCTGAATATGAAAAAAGCACTATCATTTCGATAGTGCTTTCTGATGAGACATCGGGGATTCGAACCCCGGACAACTTGATTAAAAGTCAAGTGCTCTA
>OGPW01000244.1_pt1 | contig 45927 bp, 35 predicted proteins | sample 1553061 | NCBI WGS metagenome assembly OGPW01 (sample SAMEA2580292, study PRJEB22360) | human gut metagenome | biome: human gut; feature: human-associated habitat; material: faeces | place: Denmark | collected 2008/2010
CGACACGCCGCAAGAGGTGGCTGCAAAAGTGCATGCGCTCGAATACGAATACTACCCGCAAGCCGTCGAAGCAGAACTCGCCAAATTGTAGTGCGGTTTTTGCAAGGGAAAATCATCGGCGCATCACAGTCGCGGAAACGGGAAACGACGTATCGATCGCACGCACCGAAGGCGACAAAAGGAGCAAACGCACCGACGGATAAAAACAGCACGAACAGCCAACGCCCGGGTTTTTCCGTGGTCCCACTGATGCAGCTATTACGTCTATACTTATATATAATATAAACGATAGCATATAACAGACCGGCAGGGACACTTCTCTCAAGCGGTCCCTCCCCTAAACCAGCATACCATGAGACTCCTGTTGATCAGCAATTCGACCAATGCCGGCGAGGCTTACCTCGATTATCCGAAAAAAGAGCTCGGCGATTTTTTCAAGGGCATCGACGAAGTGATGTTCGTCCCGTACGCCGCAGTGACTTTCACCTACGATGCCTACCTGGAAAAGGTACAGGCTCGCTTCTCGGAACTCGGCATCCGTGTCCGTTCGGTACACCGCGAAGCCAATCCGGCACTGGCCATCATGTCCGCAAAGGGGATTGTCGTAGGCGGAGGCAACACGTTCCGTCTCGCACAAATGATGCAACGCGAAGGGCTGATCGAAGCGATCCGACTAAGAGTGACCGACGAAGGGATTCCTTATGCGGGTTGGAGCGCGGGCAGCAACATGGCCTGCCCGACCATCGGCACCACGAACGACATGCCGATCATCGAGCCCGCCACTTTCCATGCCGCCGGACTGATCCCGTTCCAGATCAACCCCCACTACCTCGACGCACACCCCCAGGGCCATGCGGGAGAAACGCGCGAGCAGCGTATCGAAGAGTACATTACCGTCAACACCAACGTATACGTAGCAGGACTGCGCGAAGGATGCATGCTGCGGCTCGAAGGCGACAGGCTGTCGCTGATCGGTCCCCGCCCGATGCGTATATTCCGCTGGGGAGAACTGCCCCGTGAAGTAAATCCCGGTGACGATCTCGGATTCCTGTTGCAACAACCGCTCGAAGGATGATCCGCACAACGGCCTATCAGGAGCGTCTCGACGCGCTCAGCACCGGAGCCGAGGGGGAACGCCTCGCGGCGGAATACCTGCTTAAAGAGGGATTCGACCTGCTCCACCGCAACTGGCGGAACGGTCGCTGTGAAATCGACCTTGTCGCCCGGCGCGACGGCGTCCTGCACATTATCGAAGTGAAAAGCCGGGCAGCTGACGGCCTGACTGCGCCGGAAGAGGCGATGACAGCCGCGAAATTCCGGTCGCTTTGCAAGGCGGCACGCGGTTACATCGCCACCTATGGGCTAGATATGGACGTGCAGTTCGACTTCATCGGCGTTGAATTCGACGCCGACGGCACTCACACGCTGCGCTACCTACCGGATGCGATGGCACCGCGGTGGTAAATTATGCGCGGGAGCTTTCGGGAAGCCTTTAACAACCCGGATCCCCCCCTTTTGGAAATTTGCTTTGCGAACGGGAAATTTATTTGAAAAATTTGCGCTGGAACAGCAGCATGTAGATAATTCCGACGGAAATATAGCTGTCGGCCAAGTTAAAGATCGGACTGAAAAAGAGGAACGGTTCACCGCCCACCCAAGGCAGCCAACTGGGGTACACACCGCTAAAAAGCGGGAAATAAAGCATGTCAACCACCTTGCCGTGCAGAAAACCGGCATATCCGCCTCCTTCGGGAAGAAAAGTCGCGACGCCGGTAAAGGTCGACTCCGAAAAGAGCAGCCCGTAAAACGCACTGTCGATCACATTACCCACCGCCCCGGCAAAAATCAGTGTAAAACCGACAAGCACGCCCGTGGGTGCTTTTTTGCGCAGCAGTACTGCGAGATAATACCCCAATGCAGCGATAGCTGCCAGGCGAAATACGCTCAGGATCAACTTACCGTAACTCCCTCCGAGCTGAAATCCGAACGCGGCCCCGGGATTTTCGATAAAGCGGATAAAAAACCAATTCGGGAAAACCGTAAAACTCTGGTCGAGGGCCATGTTCGTTTTGACCCATATTTTGACGACCTGATCTACGACCAACAACACGATCAGCAGCAGTACGATTCTTTTCCTGGACATAGGCTTAGGATTTCCGGCTACAAAGATTACCCGTTTTTTCGGAAACGGCAAATAAAAAAAGAGGCTGCCGCAGGGGCGCCTCTCTCTTTTCCTCTTCCGGGCGGTTATTTTACCAGAGAACTCAGTTCTGCACCCGCTTTGAATTTTACCACCTTCTTCGGGGCGATCTTGATCGCAGCACCCGTGCGCGGGTTACGGCCCGTACGACCCGGTTTCTTAGCTACCGAGAAAGAACCGAAACCAACCAGGGCAATTTTATCCCCTGATTTAAGGGCTGTTCCAGTCACAGCGATAAAAGCGTCAAGCGCTTTCTTCGCCTCCACTTTGGTAATGGCGGCCTCTTTGGCGATGGCATCCACAAGTTGAGATTTGTTCATAATGCAATAAAGTTTAAGGTAATTGGCTTTTAGGTCAGTCGGTCTTATACAAATATAAAATTATTATTTTGAAAAAAACAAAAAAACCGGCAAAAAACGTAAAATACTGCGCCTGAGCACGAGGTGTTTAGAATCAAAATATTAACCGTTTCGAACGCATCATTTGGAAAAAAAGATTTTCCGTTCTACTTTTGTCCCCGGAGAGATGGCAGAGTGGTCGATTGCGGCGGTCTTGAAAACCGTTGAGCTGAAAGGCTCCTGGGGTTCGAATCCCTATCTCTCCGCAGCGTAATGCGTAAAGAATCACAAACACCCGCACAATCAAAGATTGTGCGGGTGTTTTCTTGTATCGCTCCAATAACCGCCGATATACCGGGAACTCCGACCCGACGGACGGGATTCGGGTGGTGGCGGTTCGCCAGTTCCCGAAACGGCCTCCTCTCCGTCAACCGCATGCAGGAAGCCATAATTTTTTTGCAACCGTACATCCCGTTCCTCGAAGGCGATACCGATCCACAGATTTTGTAAAAATCAGGGTTCCCGCCATATCCGGAATTATCGCGCAGGACCGTTTCCGCCGATATTTTACAGCCCTTTTCAAGCAGCCTAAGTGTCGGTCAGATAATAAGCGAAAGCCAGAAAACATAAAATGAAAAGATAAGATTATGGGGTAACAGGCCGCCAAGGCAGCGTAAACCAGAACGTTGAACCTTTTCCCTCTTCGGAAGCCACGCCGATCTGCCCACCCAGTTTCGAAACGATCGTTTCGCAAATGGAGAGCCCCAGCCCGGTGCCCTGGGCAAACGTGTTGAGTTTGACGAAACGTCCGAAGACTTCCTGCTGTTTTCCGGCCGGAATCCCGCAACCGGTATCCGAAACATAGAAATATAACTCGCCGTCGTTCCGATTCCGGTAACCGAAACGGATGCTTCCTTCGGACGTGAACTTTATCGCATTGGTCATGAAGTTGGTTACCACCTGCATCAGCCGGTTGGGATCGGTGTGAATAAGGTAATCGCCGCCGGGATCTTCGAACGCCACCTCCACCGGATGATCCTCCGGAATCCGCAGTTTCATGCTTTGCTCGATCCGGAAGAACATCTCTTTCAAATCCACATCCGATTCGGTAAACTCGAGCGTTCCGGCCTCGATCTTCGACAGGTCCAGAATGTCATTGATCAACTGAAGCAACAGCTCGTTGTTATTTTCGATGATTGTAATATACTGCCGTCTCTCTTCATCGCCTTCCGTATCGGCCAACACGCTCGAAAATCCGACAATGGCATTCAGCGGCGTACGGATTTCATGGCTCATGTTGGCCAGAAACGCCGATTTCAGCCGGTTTGATTCTTCGGCTTTCTCTTTGGCCTCGCGCAAGTCCTGTTCGAGCCGTTTTTGTATGTCGATCTGCAGCGATGCGCCGACCAGTTGTATCGGTTTGCCGGAAGCATCCCTCTTTCTGACGATGGCGAAACTCTTCGCCCACTGGTAATCTCCCTGTACGTAGATGACCCGGTACTCCTCCTGTAAGATATCGATCCGCCCCGCCAACAGGTCGGCATATGCGGCACGGATACGCTCCCGGTCGTCGGGATAGATCATGGAGTAATACTGCTCTTCCGTAACGATAAACCGTGATCCGGAACCCGACTCTAATCCCGGCGTATAGGAGAGATCGCAGTCGATCAGCCCTTCGGGGACTTCCCAAATCCAGGGGGTCAGTCCGGTCGCCTGCAACACCAGTTTATATTTTTCATTCAGCTCGTCCTGCTCCGCCCGGTGCCGGTCCATCTGAACAAGGGCCAGATGCTCTTCGGTGCGATCGATACAGAAAACGTCCCAAATGCTCTCCTCGCTGCTGCCGAAAACCAATTTGTCGTAATAGTGCTGCCCGTTTTCACCGTCGATGACGAATGAATGAACCGTCTGGTCCGTACCGGCCAAACAGGAGAGTTTGTCGTAGCGGGACAACATCTCGCTCAGCCGCTTACCGATGATTTGCTGCTGCTTACACCCGAACACCCGTTCGAATGCGGGATTCACATCGAGGAACAGAAAGTCTGAGGCAGGTCCGGAGGGTCCGTCGACAATCTGTTTGCGCAGGTAAATCACCGGCATGTTGTTTACCAGCATTCTGTATTGGGAAAGCAATCGGACTTCACGGTTCTGCTGCCGTTGCCGCTGTACGAACCAGCGCATTCTCATCACGATAGCGGCAACCAGCAACAAAAGTAAGGCCCCGAAAATAACCAGATGAAACTTGTACTTCTGGAAAAAACCCGGAGGAGCCTGGCTGTATACGGCATCCTTTGGGAAAAGGGCCGGATCGACTCCCTGGTGCACGAGATGGTGATAATCGAGATACGCACCGGGAACACCGCCGTCTTTCCAGGGAATATCTCGGGCCGGCTTGCCGCCGAGAATCTCCCGAATGGTGGCGCTGGCCACACGGCTGAACGAGATGGCGGGGATATAATATCCCCCTGCGAAACTTCCCTCTTCGTGGTCCCGGTCGGTCAGGGTGAAAATCGGGGTATGCGCCAGTCCGAAAATCACCCGCTGTACATGATCGTCGAGGTATTCATGCCTGTTCTGGGTGACGAACCAAGAGTAGTAGATAATCCCGATTTTGTCATCGAACCCCGAAAGCGTGTCGAGCAGTTGTCCGGTGGTCAGTTCAGGAGAACTGAGCGATTGAAACGCCAGATCCGGGAAGTGTTGGTTGACTGCCTGATGAACCTCGTCCCGTACGCGAAGGCTAATGTAACGGTGATCCGAGATCATCGCGACCGTATTCATTTGCGGCTGCAACTGGCGCATGAGCTCTATGGTCTCCGGAATAAAGGAAGGTTGTTTGAGAATGGTGAGGTTGTACCCTTTGGTCATCTCCGATGCGGGCACCATCGTATTGCTATCCAGGTTCCCGCTGAGCAGGTCCTCGATCGACTCGGGCATCGAGTCCCGCGAATAGCAGATTAGCGTCGGGACCTCTTTCCACTCCTCGTCAAAAAGCGGGCGGCAAACGAGCCAGCCGGGATCTCCGATGTAAATGACCGCCCGGGGCGGCATGGGATATTTCTCCAACAGCATTTCCCGCCTGAGCCGGGCATCCTCGGCCGTTTTCATCATCGGGACGAGCAGCTCCCCGGTATCGACGCGTACCCCCAGCTGCTGCACATCTTCCACCAACGATTTATAAAGCACATCGGACCATGCTTCGCCGAACGAAGCGGAGTTCAGCAACAAAACATAATTGTTGTCAGCGGACTGCTGGCCGTAAACCGATGGAAACAATCCGAAGAGGAATAATAAGATATACAGCCGCTTTCTCATAATTGCAGGCCGGGACAACCCGACGAAGGGAACCGGTGTCGAATTCCGAATCCCGAAAGGTTAAAAGTAAATAAAATTACGACACGGACAATACAGTGGGAAACGAATCTCCATCCAAAACCCTCGGATTTCCCGGTCTAGTTCTGCAAACCAACCCGGCAAAGCATCTTCAACGACCCGACAGGCACCAACGAGTACAATACTTTTAGCCGTTTCCTTTTTCCTGCACCTTTCATAGCTCACACGCTTTTCTATATTAACGGAATCCGACACGATATTTATATGTCTTTTTAAAACACGCGCCGGACACCTTTGTCCGTTTCCGGACACCCCTCATGTTAATCAATCGTCAGATTATCAGTCTCCAGACGAAATGGCATCCGGGTTGATAACAGGCCGTTGAATTCAATCGCCATCGTATGGACCGGGAAATATCAGTTCAAGAACTCCAAAAAAGAAAGAAAAACAGGATCATCCGCATCGCAACGGCACTTGCGGTTCTCATGCTGTTGTTTTTGCTGCTGCCCCGCTGGCTCGAAGGGAAGATACCGATCGAGAACATGCCGATCGGAACGGTAGACAAAGGACCGATCGAAATTTCCATTGCCGCGACCGGAAAACTGGTGCCGCTTTCCGAAGAGATCATCGTATCGCCGGTCGGCAGCCGGATCTTGGAAGTATACAAAAATCCGGGCGATACGGTACACGAAGGAGAACCGCTGCTAAAATTGGATTTAGCTTCGGTAGAAACGGAATACCGCCAAAAAATAGACGAGAAGGAGATGATGAAGAGCAAAGAGATCCAGGCCGTTATCACGTTGGAAAACGCTTTGGCTGCATTGCGCATGGATCAGCAGGTCAAAGAGATGCAGATGAAGCAACTGTGGTCCGACCTGCAGGGTGAAAAGTATCTGGACAGCATCGGGGCCAGCACGCCGGACAAGGTCCGCCGCGCAGAACTGAACTACGCCGAAGCGAAACTGAACCTGGAACAACTGGAGCAAAAGATCATCAACGAACAGAAAAACATGACGGCAGGAGTGCGGGCGCAACAACTAGAACTTAGCATGTTCGACAAAACACTCGAAGAGAAGGCACGCCAATTGAAGAACGCGCAAATCCTGGCGCCCAAAACGGCCACGCTGACGTTCATCCAAAACCAAATCGACATGCAGGTTTCGGCTGGCGACCAGTTGGCGATCGTCTCAGACCTGAGCCGCTACAAAGTGGAGTGCGAGATTGCCGACGGACACCGGGACAAACTCTCCCCGGGGAACCGGGCGGTCATCATCGCAGGAAAGGCCAACCTGCCCGGAACCATCTATTCGATCACCCCCTCCATTACCGACGGAGTAATCACATTCATCGTCGTCCCGGAAGACTCTTCCAATCCGAACCTGCGCAGCGGCCTGAAAACCGACGTATATGTCCTCTACGGCAGCAGAACGGAGGTCATGCGCATCCCGGTGTTCACACAGCTGAAATATTACGGCCCGGGCATTTACGAAATTTGGGTGGTCGACGGGAGCAGGGCCGTCAAAAGAAAAGTCAAACTGGGAGAAAGCGGCTTCGACTACATAGAGGTAGCCGACGGGCTCTCCCCCGGAGAAAAGATCATCATGTCCGATATGGAGCGCTATAAAAACAAAACCGAATTAAGAACCAAATAAACGAAAGCCATGGAACTGATCAGTATGCAAGGAGTTACGAAAATCTACCGCACCAAGGAGATCGAGACCGTCGCCCTGGAAGGGGTCAACCTGGATGTCCACGAAGGAGAATTCCTCTCGGTGATGGGCCCGTCGGGTTGCGGCAAAAGCACGATGCTGAACATTATGGGATTGCTCGATGTCCCGACCGAAGGGAAAGTGATTATCTCCAAACAGCAAACCCAACAGATGAATGACGGCGCGATGGCCGAATTCCGCAACCGGATGCTGGGATTCGTCTTCCAGAGTTTTCACCTGGTACATTCGCTCAATGTGCTCGACAACGTGGAATTACCGCTGCTGTACCGGAAATGCTCGGAAAAAGAGCGACGCGAACTGGCAACGTCCGTACTCGAAAGAGTCGGCCTCTCCCACCGGATGAAACATTATCCGTCGCAGCTCTCCGGCGGACAATGCCAGCGCGTAGCCATCGCACGGGCTTTGGTGGGCGCACCCAGGATTCTGCTGGCCGACGAGCCGACCGGAAACCTCGACAGTAAAATGGGCGGCGAAATCATGGATCTTCTCAGCAGCCTCAACCGGGAGGGCACCACGATCGTCATGGTGACGCACGACGAACACCTCGCGAAACAAACCGGCCGTATCGTCCGCTTTTTCGACGGCCGCAGGGTACAGTAACCTTTAAAAATCACGGTTATGTATAAAATATACCTCAAACAGGCGTGGCAGATGCTCATGCAAAACCGGTTTATCAGCATCATTGCGATTCTGGGTACCGCACTGGCGATCATGATGATCCTGGTGATCGTCATGGCCGATACGGTCCAAAACGCCGACGCCGCGCCGGAAAGCAACCGCAGCCGGACTCTATACATTGAATTTTTTATCAAACGGGACTCCACGCGGGGCGCAATAAGTGCGGGACCCCTTCCTTATAAGCTGGTCCAGGAGTGTCTGCTCGACCTGAAAACCCCCGAATTGATCACTTTTGTAAACGAAGCCCGTCATGATTTGCGAAATTACCTCAATATCAACAGACAGGGAGCCGACAATTCATTCGATATCGTGCCCCGCATGACCAATGACGCTTATTGGAAGCTGATGAATTTCTCATTTGTGTCGGGACGCCCTTTCAGCCGGGAGGAGCATGATGCGGGCCAGCAGGTAGCCGTCATCTCCCAAAGCCTGGCGACAAACCTCTTTCCGGGGGAGGATGCGACAGGAAAAACAGTCGACCTTAAATTCGTCCCGTTCCGGATCGTGGGGGTCGTCAAAGATGTCTCACCGGTATTCAAAGAGGCTGCGGGAGATGTCTGGGTGCCGATCACCGCACAGAAGGAGTACATGGAAAAATATGTAGCCGTAATGCTCCGGCTACGGGACAAAAACGACTATCCGGCACTGGTCCGGGAGATCGACGAAGTGAAACGGAAGTTCGACCTGGCGAACAAGCCCTGGACACTCTTCCTGAACGCACCGTACTCGCACCGTACCTATACGATGCATGTAGGCGGATATTCCAATGAAAAAGAACTCCCACAAATTATCCGGACAAAATACCGCAAATCGGCAATGATCTTGCTGATCCTGCTGCTGGTGCCGGCCGTCAACCTGACCGGATTCAGCCTCTCCCGCATGCGGAAAAGAATGTCCGAAATCGGCATTCGCAAAGCTTTCGGCGCCAAACGGCACGTCATCCTATTCCAGGTGCTGTATGAGAATATGCTCACCTCACTGATCGGAGGGGTGCTGGGCCTGATCCTCTCTTTCCCGATGGTGTTCTGGCTGCGCCACTGGCTGCTGGGCATCCCGCCGGGCGGTGAAATCCCGGCCGGGATCATGCTGTCGTTGCCGGTATTCCTGATGACCTTCCTGGTCTGCATCCTGCTTAACCTGCTCTCGGCCGGCATTCCCGCTTACCGGGCCGCGAAAATGTCCATCGTCGATTCACTCTACCAAAACGACCAAAGATCATGATACGCCACATACTGAAAATCATCTGGAACGAACGCAGGTCGAACCTCTGGATCCTGCTCGAATATACACTGGTCTTCTGCGTGCTTTGGTTCTGCTGCGACTACTGTTCGGCGATCCTGCGCACCTACAAAAGCGATCCGGGCATCGATATCCGCGATACATACCGGATCGAAATGGGGTACAGAGCCATCAAAAATACGGATGGGATTGAGCCGGAATACGACCAATTCGAGATAGCCATGACCCTTCTGGAACGGGTCAAACTCCATCCCGATGTGGCTTATGTCGCTTTGGGACGCCATGCCATCCCGTACAGCGGCAGCGTCAAGACATCCGGCTGGATGCTCAACGATGAAAAAGGGACCCTTTCCGACTCTTCGGTGGTCGGCTTCCGGGAAAGATTGGTTACTCCCGATTTTTTCCGGGTATTCAATATTCCGCTCCGTTCCGGACGCATGTTCCGGTGGCCCGATGACAGTGAAAACAACAACGTGATCATCTCAACCATCGGCCCGGGCATTTGCGGTGAAGGTAAAAAGAGGTTTTGTATCGATAATGTGCGGACACTTTCACACAGTCTGAGACCCAAAGACGACGAGCCGATTCTATCGTTAATCGGAACCACGGGACAAATTCACGACACCTATTGGGGACAACCGATGAGCACGATTTACTATCCGTTGCCACGCAAAGAAACCAATCTGCGCCGCAGTAACGAGATCGCACTGCGCGTAAAACCGGGCACGGACAAAGATTTCCCGCAGCGGTTCCGCAAGGAGATGTCCGAACAGCTCAAACTCGGCCCTTATTTTCTCGCTTCGGTGAAGCCGATCAGCGACTACAAAGCCAAACAGGCCGAAGAGGTGAACGGAGAGCTCAACGGCGTCTACTCCGTAACGATCTTCCTGATGATTAACATCATGCTGGGCATCCTGGGCACTTTCTATTTCCGGACCCAGTCCCGCCGCAGCGAGATCGGGCTGCGTATCGCACTGGGTTCCTCGAAACGGAAAATCCGCAGCCTGATTTTTACCGAGACCCTGTTGCTGCTTTTCCTGGCGAGCATCGTCGCCACCATCCTTTGCATGGCCCTGCGATTCGCAGACCTGATTCAAAGTCTGGGAATCCCGGCCATTGCCGACCGGGCAGCGTGGGGAATCGGAGTGGAACAGGACGTCATCAATTTCGCCGTAACCTTCGTTTTCGTCGCGGTGATTTCGATCGTCGCGGTATGGTATCCGGCCCGTCAGGCCGTGAAGGTGCAACCGGCGGAAGCATTACACGAAGAATAAAAGATGAAAAGATGGTATTACATAAGTCTGTTTCTGTTTTTTGCCGCAGTCCGACTCGAAGCGCAGGATACGATCCGCATTACGCTCACGGAAGCCGTCGAACTGGGAATTTCGAGGTCGGTCGACGTGATGGTGGCGAAAAACGAGTATATTTCAGCCTACTGGGATTACCGCACCTACAAGACGGAACTATTGCCGGAAGTGACGTTCAAAGGTACGGCCCCCTACTATTCGAACTCTTCGTCCATGTACCAGAAAGAGGACGGCAGCTACGACTACGTGAACAACCACTATTACAAAATAGACGCAGGGCTATCGATCACCCAAAACATCCCGTGGACGGGAGGAACCCTTTCGGTCGAGAGCAATCTGGACCGCCTGCGCCAAGGCGGCGAGGATCCCTTTACCCGTTACCGTTCGCTTCCGGTGTCGATCACGCTCGAGCAGCCGATTTTCGGGTTCAACCGGATCAAATGGCTGCAAAAAATCGAACCGGTAAAATATAAGGAGGCCCGGCAAAAACTGGTAAGCGACCAGGAGGATGTCGCTTCGACGGCGATCCTGCACTACTTCAACCTGCTGGTCGGCCAGATCAACCTGGAAATAGCCCGGCAAAACTATGCGAATGCGGACAAATTGTATAAGATCGCCCAGGCCCGGTTCAAAATCGGGCAGATGTCGCGGGTCGACCTGCTGCAAATGCAGAATTCGCGGCTGACTGCCGAATCCTCATTGACCGACGCACAAATGTCTCTGGATTCCAGAATGTTTCAGCTTCGTTCGTTCCTGGGATTCGGGGAAAATACGGTTCTGGTTCCGACGATCCCCGATTTTATTTCCGACGAGGTGCCTTTGCTCAATTACCAGCAGGTGCTGGATTTGGCGCTCGAAAACAATTCGTTCACCCAAAACATCCAGCGGCGGATGCTGGAGGCTTCTGAAAACGTCAGCCAGGCCAAAGCCGACCGCTGGGACATCAAATTGTTCGCATCGGTCGGATGGGCAGGATACGGCAATAAGTTCGCGAAAGCATTCGATAACCACAACTGGGGCCCCAACCAAATCGTCAGCCTGGGGCTCAGTGTCCCGATACTGGACTGGGGCAAACGCAAGGGGAAAGTGCGGGTCGCGGAGTCGAACCAGCAAGTGGTCAACTCCCAGATCGAAAAAGAAAAACTCGACTTCATGCAAAATATTTTCCTGTGCGTGCAGAATTTCAACCACCAACCCAAGCAGCTGCAACTGGCCAAAGAGGTGGATTCGATCGCGCGGTCGCGTTACAACACGACGGTCGAAGCATTCATACAGGGTAAAATGGACATCCTGAACCTGAACGACTCGCAAACTTCGAAAGACAGCGCCCGCCGCAATTACATCGAGCAGATGTACCTGCTGTGGTCCTACTATTATCAAATCCGCGGACTGACCCTCTTCGACTTTATCGCAAACCGACCGCTGGAGGCACAGTATCCGATTTGACCGACCCGTTTTTTTTAAGCCGGAGATTGTTTATTTTTACAATACTTATCTTGCCGCATGGATTCGAAAACTATACTGATATGCGATGACGATCCGACCGTCCGCTCGTCGTTATCGCTGGTGCTGAAGCGGGCCGGCTACGGGATTGCGACGGCGGAAACGCCGGAACAAGCCGTGGCGCAAATCCGCACTACAATCCCCGGACTGATCCTGATGGATATGAACTATACGCGTTCGACCACCGGCGAAGAGGGACTGGAGCTGCTGGCGAAAGTCAAGGTGCTGGCGCCGGAAGTCCCGGTAATCCTGATCACCGCATGGGGTTCGATCCATCTGGCCGTACAGGGAATCCGGGCCGGAGCGTTCGATTTCATCACCAAGCCGTGGAACAATCTCGCACTGTTGGAATCGATCCGTACCGCGATCCAGGTACAGGAGAGCAGCACGGCAGCGGATGCCGCTCCGAAAAGTCCGTTCCGGCGGGACAAGATCATCGGCAAGTCCCCGCTCTTGGAGCGGGTCCTGCAAACGGTATCGCGCATCGCCTCCACCCATGCTCCCGTGCTGATTACCGGCGAAAGCGGCACCGGCAAGGAACTGATCGCCGAAGCCATCCATGAAAACAGCGAACGGAAAGACCGACCGTTCATCAAGGTCAATCTGGGCGGCATTTCACTGTCGCTGTTCGAAAGCGAGATGTTCGGACACAAAAAAGGCGCTTTCACCGATGCGCATTACGACCGTAAGGGCCGTTTCGAACTGGCCGACGGCGGAAGTATCTTCCTGGACGAGATCGGCGACCTGGACATGGTCAGCCAGGTGAAACTGCTGCGCGTACTGCAGGACCACACGTTCGAATCGTTGGGCGACAGCCGTCCGAAGCAGGTCGATACGCGGATTATCTGTGCGACCAACCGCAACCTGCCGCAGATGGTACAGCAGGGAGAGTTCCGGGAAGACCTCTTTTACAGGATCAACCTCATCACGGTGCAAATGCCGGCACTGCGCGAGCGAAGGGAAGACATTCCGCTGCTGGTGGAGTATTTTGCCAGGCAGCAAGCCCGGCAGAACGGTCTGGAACCGGTCGAAATCTCGGCTGAAGCGATGGAGTACCTCAGCCGGCTGCCCTATCCCGGCAACGTCAGGGAATTGAAGAACTTCGTCGAAAGGACCATCCTCGTCTCCCAACAACCGCACTTGACGGAGGTCGACTTCAAAAATCAGTACGTCGAAATTGCAGCCAAAACAGGGGTCCACGACACTTCGGTGCATTCGCTCGAAGAGATCGAGAAACAAATGATCCTGCGGGCACTGGAGCTCTACGGCGGCAACCTCTCGAAAGTGGCGACGGCCCTCGGGCTGAGCCGTCAGGCGGTCTACCGCCGTTTGGAAAAATACGCGATACGCCCACCCGAATAGGTTCGATCATGAAACTGAAAGGATATTTCTGGATATTAGCAGTCTCGGGAACCGGTGCGGCGGCCGCACTCGGGGTGCTTGCGTTGCCCGAAAAGCCGCTGCTGTTCTGGAGTGCAGAAGCCGGGGCCCTGATTATACTGCTGCTGTTCATCGGGCTGTACCGAAAACTCGTACGGCCTTATCAACTGCTTTTCAGCGGAATCGACCTGCTCAGGCAGCAGGATTTTGCGAGCCGCCTGCGCCCGATCCGCAACCGCGAAGCGAACCAGCTGATCGAAGTATTCAACCGGATGATCACACAACTCAAGCAGGAGCGTTCCGAAGTGCGCGAAAAGAACCATTTTCTCGACCTGTTGATCCAAGCCTCGCCGCAAGGTGTAATCATCCTCGATTTCGACGAACGGATTTCAGAGATCAATCCTGCGGGATTGAAATTATTGAAAATCGAGGATTTTTCACAGGTCAAAGGGCTTTCGCTGGCGGAAGCGCCCTGCGAATTGACCCGCGAGCTGGCCGGGTTGGAACTCTACGACGAGACGGTGATCCGGACAGCGGACCGCCGCGTCTACCGCTGCATCAAATCCTCGTTTATGGACCGCGGTTTCGTGCACCCTTTCCTGCTGGTCGAAGAGCTGACCCGGGAGGTAATGAAACTCGAGAAAGAGTCGTACGAACGGATCATCCGGATGATCGCCCACGAGGTCAACAACTCGGTAGGGGCGATCGGTTCTACGCTCTGCGCGGTATCGGATGCACTCCGGCAGGAAGAACGCCCCGAATGGGAAGAATTCCGTCCGGCCGTCGCGGCTTCCTACGACCGCTGCAATCACATGTCCCAGTTCATCAACAAACTGGCGGACATGGTCCGGATTCCGGAACCTATGCTGTCGGACGTCCGCCTCAACGAACTGCTCCGGTCAGTCGAAGCGATTGCCCGGATCGAATACCAGAACCGCAACATCCGGCTCACCCTGGAGGCCGCCCCGCCGGAAACCGTGATCCGGGTGGACGGCATTCAGTTCGAACAGGTTTTGCTCAATATCATAAAGAATTCGTATGAAGCGATCGGCAACGGCGGCGAGATCAGGATCAGGATCTCTTCAGAACCGGTAGAGATCATCGTCGAAGACAACGGGCCCGGCATTCCGGAAGAGACCGGGCGCAAACTGTTCAGTCCGTTTTTCACGACAAAACCCGGCGGTCAGGGCATCGGGCTGATGTTTGTCCGCGAGGTGCTGAATAACCACGGCCTCACATTCCGGCTCGCTTCGGAACAGGGCTGGACCTCGTTCGTCATTTCATTCGCAGAGCCGGACCATCGCGACACCCGGCAGGTGGCCCGCAAAAAATTACCGGAAACTTCCATCGCCACCCCGAAACTATCCGACTGACCGTTTCGAAATCCGGCCAACCGCTTCGAAAGACACCGCAATCCCTGCATCAGCGTTTTGCTTGAGTTCCCCGGCCGGGTAAGCCGTCCGAACCTACAAACACTTTCACATATCCTTCACTTTCAAAAGAAGCATCCGCATATTGAATGCGGGCGTTTCGTGAATATCAGAGCACTGTATAATGGAAATACGCCGGTCAAACCCAAAGTACAAAACCCGGAAAGGCAATTATGTAACCGGTGATCGAAATGAACGGTGTTTATTCGAAAAACGGATCCGGATACCGGACCGTCCCGCTTATATTGCACAATGCTCCTTCGGTCAGTTCAATCGCCATGCAGCATTCGTCCGGGACATCAAAAGGTAGTTTAATCCCGAACTCCTTCAGCGGCCGGTAACCGAATTTCGGGTAAAAAGCCGGATGTCCCAACAGGATGACGGAACCGAAACCCATCTCCCGGGCCTTTTCATGGGCCGCACGAATCAACCGGCCGCCTATCCCGTTGCCCTGGTAAGCCGGCAGCACGGCAACGGGGGCCAGCGCCAGCGATCCGGCCTCTTCAGCGCAATCCGAAACGATTTTCACCTTTGTCAACAAGATGTGCCCCGCAAGGGTGCCCCCGGTTTCCGCGACCAAAGAGAGTTCGGGGACGAACGCGTCCGAATTCCGCAGCCTCTCCACCAAGAATTGCTCCCGATGGTCGCTATGTTCTTCACCCTCGAACGCCTGCCGGATCAGCCCGAATACCGCTTCGAAGTCTTGTGGCTCTTCCTGCCTGATAATGATACTCACAATCAATGATCGCCTAAAATTAAATCCCGCTGTCGGGCCGCTCCCGCACGCATCTCCCGGACAGCGGCACTCCCTGCCTTAACGCTCCCGGCGAATCTCCGGGGCAGCGAGCAAACCGGACGGAATGATGTGATACGCGTCGCGCCACAGGGCCGCACGACCTTTCAGACGCGCGTCATACCAATCGCGTTCACCCACAGGTTCGCCCGTCATGGTATTCGAAACATCCTCCCCGGCCCGGAACGTGACGGGACGCACTTCGGTAAATTCACCCCCTTTGTGATGGTGCGGCCCCAACAGATTACGCAATGTGTTGGTCAGCGTCAGGCATATCTTGTTGCTGCCGGGCCGCAACCACGGGGTCACATCGGCCTCCCACGGCGAGGCGAACAGCGGGGACAAGTCGGTACCGTTGACATTGATCCCGATCACCGTCGCCTCGCATGCCGGGAAAGTCAGGAAGTACCTTGCAGCACTGTCGGTTCGTTCCAGATCGAACTCTTTCTCCAACGTCATGCTCCCGGCAAAGAAAGGATACCCCTGGAGGGTCATATCCCCTTCGACCTGTGCGGGTTCATCCGTAAGCACGAAACCGGTAAGGCGGTTCACCGGAGCGGTCCGTTGCAGGTAGGGACTGCGGTTGCGCCATGAATCGGCCAGCGGGAGAGCAACCTCTTTTCCCCGGACTGCAAAATCGCCGGTCAGATAGACGCTCTCTATTTCGGTACCGTACCGTTCATCGGCATCGTAGCTGCTGGGCACAGCGCTCCGGAAATCAAGGGCCAGCACAATCTCGTTATCTCCTTTTTTAAGCAGCGGCGTGATCTCTGCCGTCCGGAAAGCCCGATCCAGGTAAAATCCCGCCGGTTCACCGTCCGAAACATCTCCCGGGGTTTTCTTCGAGGTTGTTCCTGTGTTTTTCCCGGGAGTTTCCTCACCCTGACCGAAACGAAGCTCCCGACCGTTGACCCGGATGGAAGCGTACATTTCGGGCTGCTCCAGCACCAGCGAACAGTTCCGGGGCAATGCCTCGGCGCAGAACGGGTACCGGACCAGCAACGGGCCGTTATAGGGCTGGCTTTGCGCCGCCCTGTCGGAAAAGGCGAGCACCGGTTCCAAAACGCTCCAGGTGCGGCCGCCGTCCTTGGAAAACTGTGCATAGTCGAGTGTCAGGGCATTGGGGCTGAGCCGATTCTGCCGCCACGGACCGCCGAGCGTCGCGACCGTACGCCTCTCGCCCGGCAAACGGTAATCGACCGCACAACGGGCCGTCTCGGCCGAGCGGCCGGTAGAAACAATCCAAGTCTGGGCCGGTGCAAACCGCAGCCGGAAAGTACCCGTCGAATCGGCCATAAGCCGCAGGCATTCGCCGTTGACCGGATTCCAAAGCACCGCGCGGGTATCCGGTTCATCGAAACACAGGGCGGCGGTTACCTCGTTTTTCCGCGAGAAATTCGAAAGCTGCAGGGTCATTCCGTTCCGTACCCGGCGCAAATGGGTCCAGACCGAATCGCAACCCGCCCCTTCGAGCCGGAACAGCGGGGGCAACTTTTCCGCGAGCAAATCCCCCAATCCCTCCACCGGCACACGAACCGAGTTGGACGCGAGACGAACGAGCTGTTCGGGAGCAGGTTCGCCGTCGACGAAACGGGGATAATCGCCGCAAACGACGACCGTTCCTCCGGCTTCCGCAAATTCGACCAACTTATCGAGCGTGCTGCGGCGGATCGTCGTCAGTTCCGGAAGCACCACCCCGCGGTAGGCCATCTCCCCGATCACGAAGCGATCCGCATCGGTACGACCCGTCTCGGAGATAATCTGTTCGTCGCCGAAATCGAAATTCCGGTGCGAACGCATCAACCCGGCCAATACCGGCTCCTGCACGCCGGTGGGTGTAATCAGGCTGGTCTGGGTCTCCAGGTAGGCCGACTCCTGCGGATGGATCACGCATATATCGGGCTCGTTCACTCCGGCCGTCGCGAAATAACAGAGCCGGGCGGAAAAGTCCTCGAATAAGCCGTTGTACGGCCAGTAAGGCTGCTGATGGCTGATCGCGGGCGGATAATCGCGCTTGCGTTCCCCTTTGAGGCTGTACTGATAGAGGTGCGGACACATAAAGTTGATCCCCACAATGGTATTCCACGAGGTGATCCACATGCGGTCTTCGAACGAGAGGTTATGGCCTCCGATACCGAATAATTCGCACAACCGGCGCTGCCGTCCGTATTGGTTGGCCACCGAAGTCACTCCTTTGGCACTGTAAATCGTATTGAGCCTGAGCGCCAGCGCATCGAGCCCCGGCTGTTGCATATGGCGCAGCTGCTGCATCAGGTTTCCGGTATTGGCCATCGTCAGGCCGGGAGTGTCCTCCCCGTTGTAGTGTCCGGTCCATATCCAGCCGTTTCCGGGGCCGTAGTCGCCGATCCGCTTGCTGAAAGCCTGCTCGAGGGCATAGGCTACCGTCCGATAATAGTCGAGCCTGATCCTGCGCCACTCCCCTACCGTATCGAACAGCGCCGGAATAACCGGCTGAAGCTCATAGCCGCACCGCGCCCGGAAAAGCGAATCCAGCACGGGGGAATAGCTCACGGCTCCCTGATGGGCCATTTCGGGACGGACGATCACATTGGGCTCGTCGGTAAACATGCCCCGAACGCGGGGGTGTCCCCCGAACCGCTCTACATAAGGAGTATAGCTGCTCTCGATGAAAGCCCGTACGGTCCCCGGATTCATCAGGTCGACCCAGCAGGTGCCGTTATAACGCGGCTGCCCCATCGGGTTGACCCGGCAAACATAGAGGTAATGATCGTCACGGAGCAGAACCGAATCCGGCGCCTCAACGGGCGTTCCGAGCGGCAACCGGATCAGGCAGCGGGCCCGGAAATCGGGGTTCTGCCGCGGAACGATGCCGCCGGCAAAGCCGCTGGGCCATTTGTCCTCGTCGTAATACCACACGTCCATATCCAAAGCCTGCAATGCCTGCGTGCCGATTTGCATCATCCGGAACCACTCCTCGCCGAGATAAGGGGTCAGCAGGCCGATCCGGCTGTGCAGAAACGCACCGCCGTAACCCGCCTGTTTCATCAGAGAGATCTGGCGAACCAGCTCGGCGCTGTCGAGGCGGTCGTTGAGCGAATAGAACGGCACAGCCCGGAACGTGTTATCGGGATGCTCAAACAACTGCTGTTCGAAAGAGGCATAAACAGGACCGGACTGTACTTTAGGCGTATTGCAGGAGCTGTAAGTCGCAGCGGCGGCTATCGCGCAGGACAGGGCTACGAAACGGAAAAAACGTCTGCTTGTCATGGTTATGTAGTTAACGGCAATTTTTCATTTTTGGCCGGGTGTATCCGGTGCGGAACCGGTGAAATGTCCCGTAAAAACGGATTTATCCAAATGTAAGGAAAAAATGAGCCCGGCACACCCCCAGCATACAAAAACCGTCCGCGTTTCACAACGGTTTTTCATAAGCCCGGCGGCTTCCGTGCGCATAGAAAATCTCACCGCAGTAGGTAAAGCCGAGCGCGCTGAGAAGAGACCGCATGTAGCGGTTATCGAAATTGGTATCGACCCGGAAACTGTGCAGCCCCGCATTACGGGCGAATGTTTCGACTTCCCGCATAAACCGGGTGGCGAGTCCGCAACGCCTCATCTCCTGCGCCACCGCAAGACGGTGCACCACCACATAAGGCGGCTGACACAACCATTCCCCTTCAATCGAGCCGTAAGCCGGTTCGCCGCCGAACAGCACGGCGCCATAGGCGACCGGAACGTTTCCCGCAGCCAATACATACCCGCAACCGTCCGCAATATCCCGCCGGATATCGTCCAAAGCGGGATACCCGTCCTGCCACTGGCGGCTGCCCAACAGGCGCATTTGCTCCTTGGCCTGCAGGATAATCCGCCAAACAGGGTCGATATCCGTTACCGCCGCTTTGCGGAAAAAAACCTGTGCGCTCCGATCCATTTCTTCCGATGATTATCCGGCCTGCTTCCATCCGCCACACAAAATTCCATCGATCACCTGAAATCTCGGGCCTGCCTGCCGGAAAGTATACCGGCACCAAAAATAGTCATTTCCCGCCCTTTCCACGAAAAATATTGTTTTGTCTGCATGTTACCGATAAGTAACATAATTTTATGACCATACTGCCGCTGGACAGTGATTGAAATTCCGCATTATCCGTCCACGCGGAATCGCCCTACCTGAACTGCGGAGCCGGCTACTCGTTTGCTCTGGCGAGCCGCACGAACGGCGGAATGTTGCTGAATCCGGCCATCGGCGCCGAAATCGCGCTGCGGGGAAAACTGAAGCTATTACTGAATGCAGGTTACGAATTCCAGGAATTGGAACGGCTATGAAGAATAGTCTTACCAGCTAAGTTAAGATTCCTAAATATATTAAATTCAGGAATTCTATTCTTTAGCTCATCTAACATTTCATCATAGACTATATCAGGTATATTAATACCGTTATCTTTATTAAGATAAAATTCCTCAGCTGCCTTTATAGTTAAGTCTTTTAACTCTTCAGTTGACATTGAGGATATATTATTGATTTCCATGATTTTAAATTATTTAGTCATTGCACTATAGAAGAACTTTTCTAACGGCTCTCTTACTTCAGATAATAGTTTAGAATTATATACCTTAGACTTATCATCAGGATCATATTTATAGTTATAGGTATCGTAATTATAATACTGCATGATTTCATAATTCTTTGATACCATATCCATAGTTTCGTTAAGTAATCCTAAGCAATATTCTCTATCTTTATCATAAGTATTGAAAGTTTCTTTAAGTATTTCTGCTATCTGTGATTTATTAATAGCATAATGTACGATCATTGCTTGGTCAAGGTACTCTAATACATCGTTAAGTGATGATAAAGCAGAACTCCATGGCTTATAGTTCCAATACCATGTATCTTTACTAAAATCTGCTGAATCTAATGGTTCAAGATCTTTTATTCTAGTACTATTTCTGTAGTAGCGACCAAGTTCACTAGTTCCTACTCTGTGTTCACCAAGACTTCCTAATATTCTTATGCTATATATCGGATATAGAAGAAAATTATTAGCTTCGTCAAACCATGATGGTAAACTATTATTGATTTTGCAATCTTTAGTTAATTTCTTACTTCTTAGTGAAATAAAATCAATATAATTAAATGTCTTGGATAGATTACCAGGGTACTTATCCAATCAAAGGGTATTCGGACGACCATTTTTCCGTCGAATTCCGGGAACGACTGAACCACCATTCGATCGTCCTACGGGCTGGCGTGCTGTTCTGAAAGAAGGATTTCTAACATTTTTTGCCCCGAAATGCATCGATAATCGGAACGAATCATTATCTTTGCAACCTGATCGAAGGAGAGATGCCGGAGTGGTCGATCGGGCCGCACTCGAAATGCGGTGTACGGGCAACTGTACCTAGGGTTCGAATCCCTATCTCTCCGCAGAAAGAAACGGTGCGAATTTCATTCGCACCGTTTTGTTATTTCTGTCGGTTCCCGGGACACACCGAAATAAATGAAGCGCCATACAAATTCTAACCTCTCTTTCCGGTAAATTCCCCATACCTTTTCACGGCATGATCCAGAAGAACCGGATCGAAATAATATTTCGGATCGAAAAAAGAGGTTTCACATATTCCTTTCCGTTTACCCGTCGCCGGTTTCCAATTGCCCACGATGTGTCCGTTGTGCAGAATCACCGGATAAAAAATGCCCCAACGGTTGAATGCCTTGGAGCGATGACGCTCCGAAAGCACCTCCCCACGTTCCTTGTAACTGATCAGGTATTCGTCGTAGGGCGGCAGCAAATGCAACACCTCGCCTGCTGCCCGGCCGCCGGTACGGGGATCCCTCGATCCGCACCAGTAACGGTGCACCAAAAGTTCGCTTCCGCCGAACCTGCCGGTCTCCAGATCGGCATGGATCGAACCCACCGCCCGGCGGGCTTCGGAAAGCGACAGGCCCGACCACCAAACGAAATCCTGCAGGGTGGCGGGAGTGTGACTGCGGAAATAGCGTGTCGCGAGCGTTGCCAGTGCCTCGTCCCGGGAAAGTTCTTTACCCCGGGGAACCCGTTCGTCGAACAGGGCGAACGTAGGTTGACGCTCCCGGTCGGGACCGCTGCAAATGATCCCGTCCGATTCAGCCCGGAGCAGGAACCGGCGAACCAGTTGCGAAGCATCCGAAATACCCGCTTCTTCGAGCGATGAACCGATCTCCCGGCAGGTCATACTTTTGCCTCCCCGGAGCATATCTCCGATCAGGTCGTTGCAGCGGCAATACTGCGCCTCGGAAATTCCGAAACGACGGCCGAAAGATTCGTTGGCAAGACGGACCCGTTTCCCGGAAAGCATCAGCATCCAACGGATATCTTCGCCTGCGACGAAATGCCAAGTCGGCCGCATGATATGCGTGCGCACGATTTCTCCGCTGCGGAGCGCCTCGTCGACGGCACCGGCAGGAGCCGCGCGCAGTCGGAGATGAAGCGCCCATTTCGCCATCCGGTAATCCTGTGCCTGTACGGCTCCCATCCATGAAACGAGCTCCCGGGGCGAGTCAAATACAGGATCGGCCAATTGCTGGCTTTGCAGCCGAAGGTGCGGAATCATAATTTATTACGGATCGGTTACCGGCAAAAATAAACAAAATCCGCACATACCTCTTCCCTTTCGGCGTGATTTATGCAAGGGAATAAAAATTGTACGAGCTATAAAAAAGGCCTATCATACGATAAAAACTACCGATCGCAAAAATTTGGATTCGCCGGGGCCGGGGATTAGCTTTGTAAAAACAGATTCCAACAATAATTAAAACGATACGATATGAAAGCAATGATTGGTAAAAAAGCACCGCACATCGATGCTACGGCAGTGGTAAACGGAAACCAGATCGTCGAACACTTTTCACTCGACCAGTACGTAGGCAACAAGTACGTCGTGCTGTTCTTCTATCCGCTCGACTTCACATTCGTCTGCCCGACCGAGTTGCATGCCTTCCAGGAAAAGCTGGCCGAATTCGAAAAGCGCAATGTAGCCGTAGTCGGCTGTTCGGTGGATTCCGAATTTTCACACTTCGCATGGCTGCAAACCGATAAGAACAAAGGCGGTATCCACGGGGTAACCTTCCCGATTATTTCCGACCTGTCGAAAACGATCTCGGAAAATTACGGCGTGCTCGCCTCCGACTACGATTACGACGACGATGGCAATGCGATCAGCACCGGTACGGCCGTGGCTTACCGCGGCCTTTTCCTGATCGACAAGGAAGGCAACATCCGCCATTACGTAATCAACGACCTGCCGCTGGGCCGCAATGTGGACGAAGTACTGCGCATGGTCGACGCCCTGCAACACTTCGAAGAGTTCGGCGAGGTATGCCCGGCCAACTGGTCGAAAGGCAAAGATGCCATGGAAGCTTCAGGCAAAGGCGTGGCCGATTACCTGAGCAAACATTAATTAATAATCAGTCGTTTTGAAGTTTCAACGAGCGAGGGAAGCCATGTGGCTTCCCTCGCTTTCGTTCTATTTCTACCCGATCAAGTCCGGTTTGTCGGAGCTGCGGGCGGGATCAGGCTTCGCCTTTATTACAGAACCCCAACGGCATCGTACTCTCCTCTGCGGCCGTGGGAGTCAGGCCTATCAGGCCGTTCGACGCCTCATAACGCGCAATATTGTCCTGCAACGAAAGCATCAGCCGCTTGGCATGTTCGGGTGTCAGCACGATACGGCTACGTATTTTAGGTTTGGCAAGACCCGGCAGAATCGTGGCGAAATCCACGACAAATTCGGATGCTGAGTGTGAAATAATCGCAAGGTTCGAATAAATACCGTCTGCAATCTCGCTGTCTAACTCAAGATCCAGTTCGGGGGCTTTTCCGGTAAGTTGCGTCATGCTGGCTCGTATTAGCGTTTGTACGGGTATAAAATTATGGATTCGATCCAAACAGTGATTTGCATTCTGCCAAAAGTTACTGCGAATTTATCAACAATCGTGAAGCCACAACGCATGCAGACTCTTCCACCCTGCCAGCGACAAAGCCTATCGCGCCACCCGGAAATCGTAAATGCCCGATCCGACGGCTACCGCCAGGTAATCCTTACCGCGCTCGCGAACCGACAATCCCGGCACCTCCCCGAGCGGAACGCCGCTCTCGGAAACGGCTGCCGGATCGACGGCAGGCAGGTAAACGAGCGCCGTCGTATTGGCCGGAATTTCGACACGCTGCCGGTACTGTTGCGGTGAATCGCTCCATTCGCTGCGAATCAGCCCGTACGGCGAACGGAACGACACGGCCGCGGAATGAATATCTCCGACCACCTGCGGACGGATCACGATCTCTTTGTAGCCCGCCGAACCGGGACTCTGGCGAATGCCGCCCAAACCGCTGTAAAGCCATTCCATCAGGTGCCCCAGCATGCAATGGTTGTTCGACACCTCGCGGTAGGCCTGCCACGATTCGGTCAGGCAGGTTGCACCGTGCGCAAGCTGGTACCCATAGCCCGGCACATCGTACCGACTGTTCATGTCGTAGATAACTTCCGACGCATCGTTTTCTTCCAGTGCCCGCAACACATAGCGGTAACCCACGTCACCAGCGGTCAGCGCATTGCCGCGGCGACGGATATCGTCGATCAGGTTTTGCCGTACAACTGCCTTGTATTGCGGCTCGACCAAATCCATATGCAACGCGATCGAATTGGCCGTCTGACTGTCCCGGTCGTATTTCAGCGTTTTTTTATCGAAGAATTTCTCGTTGAACGCCCGTTTGATGTCGGACGCCAATGCAGCGTACTTCCGGACGTCGGCCTCTTTGCCCAGCAGGCGGGCGGCTCGCTCGAGTATTTTCACATCCTGGTAATAGATCGCCGTAGCCGTCACGCCGTTGGAGGTCAGCTGCGCATAACCGGGACGGTCGGGACCGATGTCGTACCAATCGCCCAGGCCGTAGGCGACGATATGGTTATCGGCCCGCGAACCAAGGTAGTCGACGTACCGCTTCATCCGCTCGTAATTGTCGCGCAGCGGAGCCAAATCCCCGTACCATTCGTACAGGTTCCACGGAATGATGACAAAGGCGCTTCCCCATTCGGGCGTATCGATAAAATCAGGCGAGAAGGTGACGTACTGCGGGGCAATCGTCGGCACCATACCGTTGGCATGCTGTGCGGTACGCATATCGTTTACCTGTTTCGCATAGAGCCGGGAAATATCGTAACGGTACTGGATCGAGCCGCCCATCAGGTGCGTTACCTCCAGCCAGCCGAGCTTCTCACGGTGCGGGCAGTCGGTCAGCACGCTGGCCATATTGCTGCGTACCGCCCAGTCGATGAGCGTGTGAATCTTGTTGAACAACGGATCGGAACAGGCAAAGGTTCCGACCTGTGCCGCCGAATTGCGCGTATGCAACCCCGTAATATCGATCACCTCGGGCAAAGCCCCGGGATTGGATTCCCCGGCGGGAACGGCCCCCTCTACCTCGACATAGCGGAATCCGTAATAGGTAAACTGCGGATGCCACGTCTCGGAGGAACCGTCGCCCCTGGCCGTATATACATGGTAGAACGGAGCGCCCGACGCACGCTGGTTGACCGTGCTGTCGTCGTTGATCAGCTCTCCGGGAATCAATTTTATTGACTGGGGAGTTACAGCACGAACCGTCAATTGCACGATACCCGACGCATTCTGGCCCAAATCATAGACCCAATTGCCGTTGGCCGCACGGAAACGGCGCACGGTCGGAATACGTTCCATCACCTTGAGCGGTTCCGAAATCTGCGGGATCAGCTTCACTCCGGCGCCCTGCGTCAGAACGGCCTTCTTCCATTTCCGGTCGTCGAATCCGGGTTCGGCCCACCCTGGCTGCACGGCCGATGCATCGTAATCCTCACCGCCGTAAATACTCGAAAAAGTGACCGGACTTTCGCTCGCACGCCATTTATCATCGGAAACGACGGTCTGTGCCGTACCGTCAGCGTACTCGATCTGCAGCTTGCAGATCATTTTCGGCGCGCCATAAGAGAAGAGTAATTTCAGGTAACGCCCGTGCGGCGTGTGGTAATAGCCGTTACCGAGCATCACACCGACGGCATTTTTCCCGTCACGAAGCTCTCCGGTAATATCGAAAGCCACGTATTGCGCCTCTTTGTCGAATTTCGTCCAGGCCGGATCCAGGAAGTGATCGCCGACCTTTTCTCCATTGAGAAACATTTCGAACTGCCCGAGCCCGCAGATATAGGCCATCGCACGCTTGACAGGCTTGGTAGCGGTAAACTCACGACGCAACTGGGGCAGTTTGTACGGAGCCACGGGTTTGTCAAAAACCGGACCGCCGTCTTTCCATTTGCCTGTATTGCCTTCGATGCACTTGAGCGAATCGACGTCCGGCTCCATCGCGATCCATTTCGCCCCGTTCCAATCCTGCATGCTCATTAATCCGGTTCCGAACGAGGCGGGCAGGCTCCACGGCGAGAGATTCCCGTCGGCATCCCATGCCTGCACTTTCCAACAATACGCTTTGCCGGGTTGTAAAGCCGGACCGCCATAAGGTACCAGCACCGACCGATCCGAGAAGACTTTGCCGCTGTCCCAGACATTACCGTTGTCGTCGGCAAGCGCTACGGGCGAATCGGCCACGAGAATGCGATAAGCGCTTTGCAGGCAACCGCGCCTGTCGGCATTGAGCTGCCAACTCAGCCGCGGCCCTGCGGGATCGACGGCAAGCGGCCGCTGCGACTGCTCGCAACGCAGTTCACTGACACTGAAAACCTGCGCTTGCAAAACGCCGGCACTATACAACAGGAATAACAGGGGGAGGGTCCGTAACAAGACCGGGAGAGTTTTTTTCATCGGAAACGGTTCGATTTAGGTTAATTTCCGATAAAAATAGTAAATCCCGGCGAGGTATACAACCGGGATTAAAACAGCGTCTCCTGGCGATCGGGGCGAACGACGCCCAGGTGGGAATAGGCGAGTTCGGTCGCTTCACGGCCGCGGGGCGTGCGTTTAAGGAAACCTTCCTTGATCAGGAACGGTTCGTACACCTCCTCGATCGTTCCGGCATCTTCGCTCACGGCCGTCGCTACGGTACCGAGCCCCACTGGGCCGCCGCCGAACTTATGGATGATCGTACCGAGGATTTTATTGTCCATCTGGTCGAGACCGCGCGAGTCGATATTGAGTGCCTCGAGCGCATAACGGGTAATTTCCAACGTGATATGCCCCTTTCCTTTAACCATCGCAAAATCGCGCACGCGGCGCAGCAGCGCATTGGCGATACGGGGCGTACCCCGGCTGCGCATCGCGATTTCACAGGCCGCCTGATCATCGATCGGCACGTCCAGAATCGACGCCGAGCGGCGGATAATCCCGGAAAGCACATTGCTGTCGTAATACTCCAAATGGCACTGGATACCGAAACGGGCCCTCAGCGGACTGGTCAGCAGTCCGCTGCGCGTGGTGGCGCCTACCAGGGTAAAAGGATTCAGTTCGATCTGGATCGACCGGGCGCTGGGACCTTTGTCGAGCATGATGTCGATCTTGTAGTCCTCCATCGCCGAATAGAGGTACTCCTCCACGATCGGACTGAGCCGGTGGATTTCGTCGATAAAGAGAATATCCCCCTCTTCGAGGTTCGTCAGCAACCCCGCAAGATCGCCCGGCTTGTCGAGTACCGGACCGGAGGTCATCTTGAGCGAAGCCCCCATTTCGCGGCTGATGATATTGGCCAGCGTCGTCTTGCCGAGTCCCGGAGGACCGTGCAGCAGCACATGGTCGAGCGCCTCGTCGCGCATCTTGGCCGCCTGGATGAAGACCGTCAGGTTGTCGACGATCTTATCCTGCCCGCTAAACGAGGTCAGCTCCTGCGGACGGATTTTGTTCTCGAACTCGAGGTCGGTCTCTATATTGCGGATATTGGACATACGATGCAAAGATAGCGAGAATGGAGAGTGAAACAAACGGCGGCTCCAATTTTACAGGTTGACGATCCGCAGCTCCTTCGGGTACATGTTGTTGCTGCGCGCGCCGATGCGTTTGATCCATCCCAACGGCAGGCCGTCGAAGGTGACGAGGTTGATTCCCTCCTGCAACCTGACCGGGGAGATATCCGCCTTGCGCAGATAAGCGACCGCTTCATCGGGCGACAATTCCACAACCGGAACCTGCCGACGCGAAACGTCATGGAACAGCGCGAGCGAATGTTCCGGCCGCAGCTTTCCTCCGAAAAGCTGACCGCACAACACCCCCGAACAAAGTACTGAAAGGCTCTCGGATATTTCCCGCACAGCCTGAAACTGCGGCGCGTAATAGGCATGGATATTCTCGCCGACCCGCTGGAAAAGCATCTGCTGCGGCTGGCCGACCCAACGGGCCGCCTCTTCGCCTTCACGGCGCGCCAACGGTGCAAATATCGCTTTGCGGGGTTTCGGAACCTGCACCCTGACCCTACCGTCGCCTTTACGCAGCACGGCGGCAAAGAACCCTTCGGACTGTACGCGGTGCGGGAAAAAACGGAAGGTCGCCATTCCGGCTGCCTCCCCCTGTACGATACCCCAGGCCGGATCTGCCGTAACGTCCACCGGTTCGCAATCGTACTCCGATGCAAGCCATTCGACCGTCTCCTCGTTCTCCTGTACGTTGAACGTACAGGTACTGTAAACGAGAATTCCGCCAGGACGCAGCGCCTCCCACACATCGCCGAGGATGCGCCGTCCGCGCGCAGCGCAAAGTTTCACATTGGCTTCGCTCCATTCGGTGCGGGTTCCCGGCGTTTTGCGGAACATCCCCTCGCCCGAACACGGAGCATCGACCAGCACCAGGTCGAAATAGTGACGCAGCGACGCGAAATGCGACGGATCGTTGTTCGTCACTAAGGTATTCCCGATTCCCCATTTGCGTACGTTATCGACAAGCGTCCCGGCCCGTTGGCGGATCACTTCATTGGCGACAACCAACCCCGACGCACCGGCCAGGGTCGAAAGCAACGTCGTTTTACCGCCCGGAGCGGCACAGAGATCGAGTATGCGCAACGGGGTATCCGGTTCGAACAATTGCCGGAAGATACGCTCGACAAACATCGACCCGGCCTCCTGCACATAATAGGCTCCCGCATGAAACGCCGGATCGAGCGTAAACGAAGGACGTTGCGGCAGGTAGTACCCGTACCGGCACCAAGGCACTTCGTTCCCGGCCAGTTGGGCCGGACGGATCAACGGCGTCCCTCCGGAATCCGTCCCCTGCGAAAAGGGAGCTGAATCGATAGGATTTCCTCCGGTAACAACAACGGATTCACCCGTCGGATTTACCGAAGGATCGTTTCCGGATATCCGTTGCCCGGAGGGTCCCTGAACTTTATAAGGATTGAAACGCACCGAAACGGGCGACGGGGTATCGAGCGCAGCCAAAAGAGAGCGTGCGTCACTACCGCCGAGCAACTCTTCGGTGCTGCGGCAGAACCCGACCGGGAACGGCGGGATTTCCGTTGTTTCGATCTCTCCCGGCAACGCGGCCGCGCGCCTGGACGAGAAGGAAGACGGCCGACGGGGCAACGATCGCTTCACCATCAGCGGCCTCGTGTTTTAAATTCGGCGATACGCGCCACGACGCCGTCGAGCAACGACGGATTCTCGATGAAATTGACCGTATCGACATCAATCGTCATCACTTCGCCTTGGTAAATATTGTTGATCCACTCTTCGTACTTCCGGTTCAGTTGTTCGAGGTAACCCTCCTGAATGCTGGCCTCGTAAGCACGTCCGCGTTTCTTAATCTGTTTGACGAGGGTCGGGACGCTCGCTTTGAGATAAATCAACAGGTCGGGTTTGCGGATCAATCCCGTGGCAAGGTCGAAAATTTTCATGTAGGTATCGAAATCGCGCGAAGACATCAATCCCAGCCCGTGCAGGTTCGACGCGAAAATATAAGCATCTTCGTAGATCGTACGGTCCTGAATCAAATCTGCCCCTTCGGAGAGGATCGCCGCCGCCTCGCGGATGCGCTGCCCGAGAAAATAGATCTGCAGATTGAACGACCAGCGGTTCATATCCTCGTAGAAATCCCCGATATAAGGATTGTCGCTATCTTCGTAATAGGCCCTCGCACCGGTCCGTTCGGCGAGGATTCCGGTCAGGGAAGTCTTTCCCGAACCGATATTTCCGGCAATGGCGATATACATGATCTGAATCTTTACGCTTTATCCGACGCTTTTTTACGACGGTTACGGCCGGTCACAGCCCGGTCCTCAACAAAAATAATATTTTTTCCGCGGAATCCCTATTTCAACACCACGGCAAGCCTTTTAACGCTTTTGTCCCGGTTGCGTTCCCGCTATCCGGTCATACAAACTGCGAAAGTTTCCGATCATCCGCTCCCAGGTGAACCGTTCGCGGAACCGGAGAATATTGGCACGGAACTCCGCCGCTTTCCCTTCCCGGTAAAACCGATCGATTTCCGCCGCAATCGCCGCCGCATCGGGTTCGGTCACGTAACCGACCTTACCGTCGGGAACAAGCTCCCGCAAGCCTCCCACCCCGGTCACCACCATCGGCACGTCGAACCAGTAGGCGATTTGGGTCACGCCGCTCTGCGTCGCGTGGCGGTACGGCTGCACCACCAGATCGGCGGCGGAAAAGAGCTTCGCCACATCGCCGTCGGAGATATAACGGTCCATCAACACCAGATCGCCGCGGATCCCGAGAGTGTCGATCTGTTCGGCATAACGCTCCTTACCGCTGTAATATTCACCCGCCACGATCAATTTGTGTCCTTCGAGTTTGCCCTCACGTTTCAACATGCCCCACGCGTCGAGCAACAGGTCGAGCCCTTTGTAGTCCCGGATATAACCGAAAAACATCGTGTAGCGCAATGCCGGGTCGAGTCCCAGGGCAGCACAGGCTTCCCCGCGCGGCCACGGCTCCCCCCGCCCCCCTACTGGATTCCAGCATCGGATGCGGAGAGAAAACAGCCGGCTTCGTCTTCGTGAAGAGCCGCAAGTCGCTGTGCACCTGTTCGGACATATAGACAAACCCATCGATCGACCCCAGGAAATAGCGGGTCAGCCATTTGTCGAACGGCCGTTTTTCATGTGGGATCACATTGTCCAACAGGGCGATCGTACGCACGCCGCCTCGCCGTGCGATGCGGCAGACCGTACCGAAAGCGGGAGCCATCACCGGAATCCAGTAGCGGACGATCACCGCATCGGGCTTTGCGCGGCGGAGCCTCCACCCTGCGCGAATCCACGTCAGCGGATTAACGCTGCTTACCTCCCGCGTGATATCGATTCCTTCGGGAGCGGGATCGCTGCTGAACTGGGTCGTTCCGGGAAACAGCAACGACGGATATTGTGTCGTAAAGGTAAAAATACGGCAGGCAATGCCCATCTTGGTAAATGTGCGGGCCAAAGCCTGATTAACGGTCGCCAGCCCCCCCCGGAAAGGATAGGCCGGGCCGAGTATGACAACGGATTTCAATGTGTGTTTTTCCTGCGACTCCATTTCGGTCAGTTGAGATTGGATCGGTTGGGTATGATTCAGTTTAAAAGTACGGTTTCCGTTCGGTGCGTATAAACGCAAAACCGGCTGGGGGTCGGCCCAAAAACATGACGGCGGTCCGTTGGGAGTGAAACGGCAACGGCATTGCGGATTGCCGGTGCCCCGGACCGCGAGGCGGCTACCCCCGTAAAATCACCTGCGCGTAACATCGTTGACGGGACGGCCTGCCAAAAACGCGCGCAGGTTATCGGTCGTGACGGCCATCAGCCGCTGGCGGGCCTCTTTCGTCGCCCAGGCCATGTGCGGCGTGATGCAGCAGTTTTTCGCGCTCAGCAATGGATTGTCCGGCTTCGGGGGTTCGGACGAAAGTACATCCACCCCGGCGGCATAGATACGCCCCGCATTAAGGGCATCGGCCAGCGCCTGCTCGTCGACCACCGGTCCGCGGCTGGTATTGATCAGGATAGCCGTCGGTTTCATTTGTGCGATGCGGGCCGCATTGACCATTCCCCGCGTTTCGGGCGTCAGCGGACAATGCAGGCTCACGATATCGCTCTGCCGAAACAGCTCGTCGAGCGATACGGAACGCACCCCTTCGGGAAGCTGCGACTGAGGTTTGGAAGTATAGGCCGCCACCTTCATCCCGAAACCGAGTGCAATGGCCGCAGTCGCCGCTCCGGTATGGCCGAAACCTACCACCCCGATTGTCTTGCCCGCGAGTTCGAGAAGCGTATTGTCCCAGAAACAAAAGTCTCGGTTGCGCACCCAGCGTCCGGCATGTACCTGTTCGGAATGGTGCTGCACCTGCATCGTGATGTTCAGAATATGTGCAAAGGCGAGTTGCGCCACCGAAGCGGTACTGTAGGCGGGAACGTTCGCCACGACGATTCCGCGGTTGCGGGCGGCCTCCAGGTCGACATTGTTGTAGCCGGTGGCGAGGATGCCGATGTATTCGAGTTTCGGGAGCGCCGCTATCGTCTCCGCCGTCAGCCGCGTCTTATTCGACAACAGTATCTCGGCATCTTTGGCGCGCTCCAGCACTTCGCCGGGTTTCGTAAAATCATAAACCGTACAGTCGCCCAACGCCTCGATGCCGTCGAACGACAGGTCGCCCGGATTCATCGCATAACCGTCGAGCACCACAATCTTTTTCATCGCAATCTCTGTTATAACGCAATTAAATGCTTATTGATCTATTTACTTCCTATCAGATACAACAATCCAACCGGAAATGTCTTCCTCGAGTTCGACCAATCATGCCATCCGTTGAATTCCATGAATTCAAAATCATAATCCAACCGATCCAAAATCCGAACCAATTTCCGATTCGAGGCTAAAACCATACCTTCCTGTAATCCCCAGTCCAGAAACAGTTTAATATCTTTTTTGTCCTCTTTTATGAATCGATTTACCAAATAATCCGTCCGGATCTGTCCTACATTTTCGAATTGACCGTTCAACGCGCGCCAAAAGCTTCCTGACTGAGAAAGGACCTTCCCAAAAATCGAATCGCATTCGAAAGCCATATAAGTAGCGGCCAATCCGCCGTAACTCATCCCCCCCACGATCGTTTCGTTCCTGTCCTCCGTAATGCGGTATTTGCTTTGAATCTCCGGGATCAGCTCCTTAGTCATGAAATCCCGAAACAAGGGATTCATCGGAAGTTCATAATTCCGTGATGTACTGGTCGGATTATCAATAAAAACAGCGATCATCGGTTCGATTCTCTTTTCGCGGGTCAAGTTGTCCAGAACGTTCGGAACTTCCACCCGGTTCAGGTATATGAATGAATCGAAAAGATAAATCACTGGATACTTTCGGGTCGACTTGTCGTAATCAGATGGCACATAGACATACACATTCCGGGTATTCTGCAATACACGGCTGGTTATTTCCAACGTATCCAATCTGCTACAAGCGTCATTCGATCGCTTTGTATACCAATCCGCTTCGGCGGTACGCAAATCCAAAACCGACCAACTGAATGGATTCGGTTTACCCGTTGGAATCAAGGATTTATTAAAGGGATCCGTAACGGTCTGTTTTTCTCCTGTTGCCTTGTCCTTCAGGATGAATCGATAAGCAAAGCACAAATCACTGGGAATCAAATAAGAGCGATAATAAATATCCGTCGAATCCAACCGGTACAGTTTTTTATCACCGAATTCCGGATCGTCATATATTCCGAATATTTCAAATTCGATATCATGCCGATGCGTTGTGTCCACATATATAAATGTGGCGAACACATTATCCGCATACAGAGAGTCTGCTTCGATGAGCGGAAATCCGGAATCAAAGCCTTTTTCGATTAAACCGGCTGCCGTGATCACTCCCGATTGACCAGACTTTTGAATGGCCGATATCATCGGGCTGACGGATATGTCTACCTTACGAATCTCTGCAAATTCGATTTTACCCTGGGGCGACGAACACGAAGAGAAAAACAACCCAATCAGGATCATGAGGATACACGACATGCGTTTAATTACGCCGGGGTGAATCGTTCCAGCTGCACAAAATCCGACCGGAATCACCATAAATACAAACACCAGGATACCCTTTCCCATATTCTGATTCTGAATTATTAACCTATCGCAGAAACCGCTGCATCGATTCTCTGACGACTACTCCCCGACGGCGAGCAACTGCTCGATATAGGTCCGGTCGTTACAGAGGCGCGGCACCTTGTTCTGTCCGCCGGTCTTTCCCCGCGACTTCATCCAGCGGTAAAAAGCACCCTCGGAAAGCACCGTAACAGTCGGACGCATCAGGGTCGTATCGCGGAAACGTTTGGCCTCATAATCGGAATTGACGTGTTGCAGCTCCCGGTCCAAACAGTCCGTGAATTGGTCCATATCCTCCGGCGCACGGTTGAACTCGATCAGCCATTGGTGAGAACCTTTGCTCCGATCCCCCATATAGATAGGTCCGGCGGTATAGTCGCTGACCAGCGCCCCGGTCGCCGCGCACGCGGCCTGCAAAGCCGTTTCGGCATTGTCGATAATCAACTCCTCGCCGAACGCATTGATAAAATGCTTCGTACGACCCGTAATCTTGATTTTGTAGGGTGCGAGCGACGTAAATTCGACCGTATCGCCGATCTGGTAGCGCCACAACCCGTTGCTCGTCGAAATAATCATCGCGTAATTGACACCCTGTTTCACCCCTTCCAGCGGTACCGCCTTCGACGGATCTCCCAGATCGGAAACGGGCAGGAATTCGTAGTAGACGCCATAGTCGAGCATCAGCAGCATGTCGTCACGAGAAGGATCGTCCTGAATAGCGAAAAAGCCCTCGGAAGCGTTGTAGGTCTCCATGTACTTCATCGTGTCGGACGGGAAAATGCGGCGGTATTGTTCGCGGTAAGGGTTGAAATTCATGCCGCCGTGCACGAAGAGCTCCATTTCGGGCCACACTTCGAGAATGTTCTGTTTGCCGGTATATTCGAGCACCCGGTTCATCAGCACGAGGTTCCACGACGGTACGCCGGCAAACGACGTGACCCGCTGCGGCACCGCCTCGCGACAAATCGCCTGCACCTTCTCTTCGAAATCGGGAATCAGCGCCGTTTCGGGGCGCGGCGTACGGCGCCACGAGGCCCATTTGGGCGTGTTCTCGATCAGGATCGCCGAAAGGTCTCCCTCCTGAGCCCGGCCGCCCGTACTCTCCAAACGATGGCTGCCGCCGAGGGTCAGCGTGCGTCCCCCGAACACCCCGCTTTTGGGATAGAGCCCTGCAAAAAAGCAAATAACATCCATCGGTCCGCGCAGGTGGCAACCGCTGAGCCCTTCGTCGCTCACCGGAATGAACTTGCTTTTGGCCGAGGTGGTACCAGACGATTTTGCGAACCATTTGATTTCGGTAGGCCACAGCACATTCTGCTCGCCGGTCCGCGTACGCCCGATATATTCGCTGAACGAGTCGTAGTCGGCTACCGGCACAGCCGCGGCATAAGCCTCCGAAGTCCGGATCTTACCGAAACCGTGATCCCGGCCGAATACGGTACCGCCGGCCTGGGTAAGCAGCCGCTCGAGCTGTTGCTGCTGCACCCGGGCGGGATGCTGCATGAAAAAATCGATTTCGCCGCGCCGCTGCGAAAAAAAGAGATTGACCAGTTGTGTCAGCAGGGACATATCCTTTGCTATTTTCTGATTTATAAACCAACAGAGACGCACTCTCCTCCGGCGGCATCCGGAATTTCTTTCAGCGCTCTAACTAAAAAAACGGCCGATTCTGGCAATGGCGGACGGCAGGGCGAATACCACCACCCGGTCGAATGCATTGATCTCCATGCTGCCGGTAGCGATATAGCTGCGGTCGCCGCGCACAATCCCGCCGATCACCGCATCGTGCGGAAAATCCAATTCGCGGATCTGTCCCTTCGTCGCCGGGGAGTTGGGTTTCGCAATGAATTCGAGCACTTCGGCATCACATCCGGTTAGGCACTTGATCGCCTGTACATCGGTATTCATCGTGAAGCGGAAGATGTTGCTCGCCGTAATCAGCTTTTTGTTGATGATCGTATCGATACCCATGCTCTCGGCCAGGTTGATGAAGTTCAGGTTCTCGACTTCGGCAATTACCTTCTTGACTCCCAATCGCTTAGCCACCATAGCAGCGAGGATATTCGTCTCAGAACGCCCCGTCACGGCGACAAAAGCATCCATGTTGCTCAACCCCTCTTCGATCATCGAGTCGATATTGCGGCCGTCATCACTGATAATCAGCGTTTTTTCGAGCGTCTCGGTCAGCTTGTAGGCCTTATCCGGATTGTATTCGACCAGTTTGACGTTCGCTTCGTCCTGCAGTTCGGTAGCGATTCGCACGCCGATCCGGCTGCCGCCGAGGATCATGATGTTGTTGACCTCGATATTGGGCTTGCCCGAAAAGACCATCAGCGATTTGACATCGTTTTGGTTAGCGATCACATAGACTGTGTCGCCCTCCTGGAACTGGTCGCTACCGCGCGGAATAATCGTATCGCCGTCGCGGGAGATGGCCACGGTACGGTACGGCAGTGCTTCCCGGTCGGCCGTCACTTCGATAAGCGTCCGCCCGATCAGCGGAGAAGAACTGTCGAGCTTGAAGACGACCAGCGAAAGTTTCCCTCCGGAGAAATCGACATATTCGGTCGTACTGGTGTGCCCCAGCAGATTGATCACCTCGCGCGCAGCCACTTTCTCGGGATAGAACAGGTAGTCGATGCCCATGTTGATGAACATCTCCTTGTTGTTGGGTTCGAGGTATTCGTTGTTATCGATCCGCGCGATCGCCTTGCGGACGCCAAGCTGTTTGGCCAGCACGGCCGAGATGATATTGATCGACTCTTCGGGACGCACCGCGATGAAAAGATCGGCCTTGCGCACCGACGCTTTTTTCAGTACGGCAAAAGTCGTGCAGTCACCCTCGATGGTAACTACGTCGGCCATTCCCGCGACCTCTTCGATCCGTTTCGGGTCGTCGTCGATCACGGTAATATCGTGCGAAGCGCCGCTGAGCATTTTCGCCAGGTGGGTTCCCACCTCCCCTACTCCCGATATGACTATCCTCATGAATGATATCTCAGATTAATATTGTCCCACTCTCCGCAAATTCCGGTCCGTTTGCGTTTTCCGAAACATCCAACAACCGGACGGAGACCGGGTTCCGGAAAGAAAAACCGGAAATCTTTACAAATTTATAATTTTGTACGGACTTTGCATCATTCCCTTTCCAAAAGGGGTATAAATTCCAAAGCAATCGTAACGATGATGACTGATTGGATCATATTCGTAATTGCCATCGGGGCGGTGGCGTTGTTCGTACTCGGATTGTCGCTCACACAGATATTCAAGGGGCACCCGATCGACTCCGAGATCGGCACGAACCGTCACATGCGGCAACGCGGCATCCGGTGCACAGCGGGCGAATTTATGCGCGAAGAAGGCAAGCGATCCGAGGGTACAAATCCCACCGAAACCGGTTGCGCGGTCTGTAATCCGGAAACGAACGGAACGGCCGACTGCTGTACGTGTATGTCGCCATGCGATGCGGCATCCACGAAGCGCTAGTCCTCCGGCTCGTTCCTGTGCGGAGAAATGCTCCCGGCCCTGCAACCCTTCTGCGGATAAATACGGGATGCGGATATTTTCTGTACCTTCAGTTCATCATTCGTATATCCATCTACCTATATCCTATCCGATAATCCTTCAACCCGTTCGTATTAATTAACTGTCAGTACACCGCACCTTGGTTCCGATCCTGTCGCGGAATCCACAAATAATAAAACCGGGGCCGCATTTTACAATGCGGCCCCGGTCGTTTGCTATCTCAGCGGACTATTGTTTCGGAAGCACCGGCTCCCCTTTTTCATCCGCAAAATTCATCGCAGCATAACGCTTGTAGGTATTGTAGCGCCATTGGGCGTTCTCTTCCGCAGCGGCAAACAACTCATCGGCCTCGGCCGGGAAAAGTTTGGTCAGCGACGAATAGCGCACCTCCTTGAGGATAAACTCGCGGAATTTACTCCAATCCGGCTCTTTCGAGTCGAGCGAGAACGGATTCTTGCCCTGCTCTTCGAGCATCGGGTTGTAACGCCACAGCTGCCAGTAACCGCAGGCTACAGCTTCTTTGCCGACGGTCTGCGTGCGGGTCATACCGCCCTTGATGCCGTGGTTGATACACGGTGCGTAAGCGATGATCAGCGACGGACCGGGATAAGCCTCGGCCTCCTTGATCGCCTGGAAATACTGGTTCTGGTTGGCTCCGATCGAAACCTGCGCCACATAAATGTAACCGTAGGTCATCGCAATGGCTCCCATATCCTTTTTGCGGATACGCTTACCCGAAGAGGCGAATTTCGCGATGGCGCCCACCGGGGTGGCCTTCGACGACTGTCCGCCCGTATTCGAATAAACTTCGGTGTCGAGGATCAGGATATTGACGTCGGCACCCGAAGCGAGCACATGGTCCACGCCGCCAAATCCGATATCGTAACCCCAACCGTCGCCGCCGATGATCCACTGCGATTTTTTCACGAAATACTGTTTCCACTCGAGGATCTCCTTGCAGGTATCGCAGCCGCAGGCCTCCATCATCGGAATGAGTTTCTCGCTGGCTGCGGCACTCAGCGCGCTGCTGTCTTTGCCGTCAATCCACTCCTGCATCGCAGCCTTCAGCTCAGCCGAGCAGCAACTGCAGTTGGCGATGGCGTCCTGCATCTTCAGGGCCACGCGCTCGCGCAGTTTCTCCACACCAAGGTGCATACCCAGGCCAAACTCGGCATTGTCCTCAAACAGCGAATTGGCCCATGCCGGACCCTGACCCTTGCTGTTGGTCGTGTAAGGGGTCGAAGGTGCCGAACCGCCGTAGATCGACGAACAACCCGTAGCGTTGGCAACCATCATCCGGTCTCCGAACATCTGCGTGATCAGTTTGATGTAAGGCGTCTCGCCGCAACCGGCACAAGCACCCGAGAACTCGAAGAGCGGCTGTGCGAACTGGCTGTTTTTCACAGTCTTGGTCTTGTCGACCACGGTATCCTTGTAACCCACGTGTTTGGTCAGGTAATCCCAGTATTTCTCCTGGTCGAGCTGCGATTCGAGCGGCTTCATCACCAGAGCCTTGGTCGGAGCCGGACAGACATCGGCGCAGTTGCTGCAGCCGGTGCAGTCCAGCGGGCTGATCTGGATCCGGAACTTGTAAGCCTTCGTCGCACCGACACCCTGCAGGGTCGTCATGCCCTCGGGAGCGGCGGCAACCTCTTCGTCGGTCAGCAGGAACGGACGGATCACAGCGTGCGGGCAGACATAGGCGCACTGATTACACTGGATACAGTTCTCGCTCAACCACTGCGGAACGTTCACGGCGATACCACGCTTCTCGTAAGCAGCGGTCCCGGCATCCCACGTACCGTCTTCGCGGCCGAGGAATGCGCTCACCGGCAGATCGTCGCCCTTAAGGGCGTTGATCGGACGAACGACTTTCGAAATGAATTCGGGAACATCGTCGGCAGCGGCACCGTTCTCCTTGACCGTAATGTCGGCCCATTCTGCAGGAACTTCCACCTTGTGCACTTCTGCACCGCCCTTATCGACAGCTGCGTAGTTCATGCTTACGATCTCCTCGCCTTTTTTGCCGTAAGTCTTGTAGATCGCTTTCTTCATCTCCTCGACGGCTTTGTCGAACGGAATCACGTTCGCGATCTTGAAGAAGGCACTCTGCATAATCGTGTTCGTGCGGCTGCCCAGTCCGAGGTCCATCGCGATCTTCGTCGCGTTGATGATGTAGAAGTTGATCTGGTTCTCGGCCAGGTATTTCTTCATGTGGTCGGGCAGCGTCTCCTTGGTCGTCTCGGCATCGTGGATGCTGTTGAGCAGGAACGAACCGCCTTTTTTCAGTCCTTTGAGCACATCGTATTTATCGACGTACGAAGGTACGTGGCAGGCTACGAAGTCGGGGGTAGTGACCAGGTAAGGCGACGTGATCGGTTTGTCGCCGAAGCGCAGGTGCGATGAAGTGTAACCGCCTGATTTCTTTGAGTCGTAAGAGAAGTAGGCCTGGCAATATTTATCGGTCGAACCGCCGATAATTTTGATCGAGTTTTTGTTTGCGCCCACCGTACCGTCAGCACCCAATCCGAAGAACAGCGCCTCGAACGTACCCGGTTTGGCCAGACTGATCTCCTCGCCCACAGGCAGCGACTTGAAAGTCACATCATCGACGATGCCGACCGTGAACTGATTTTTCGGTTCATTGGCTTTCAAGTTGTTGAACACGGCAAGCATTTGCGCCGGAGTGGTGTCTTTCGACGAGAGGCCGTAGCGACCGCCGATAATCATCGGGGCGCCGGGCTGACCGTAGAAAATATCTTTCACGTCGAGGTACAACGGATCGCCGTTCGCGCCCGGTTCCTTCGTGCGGTCGAGCACGCAGATACGTTTCACGCTTTTCGGCAGCACGTTCAGCAGGTATTTAGCCGAGAAGGGACGGTACAGGTGTACGGTGATAACGCCCACTTTCTCGCCTTTGGCACGCAGGTAATCGACCGTCTCCTTGATCGTCTCGGTCACCGAACCCATCGCGATGATGATATTCTCGGCATCGGGATCGCCATAGTAAACGAACGGCTTGTACTCGCGGCCGGTAATTTTGCTGATCTGGACCATCGCCTCGGCGGTCATGTCGGGAATCGCATCGTAGAAACGGTTGGCGGCCTCACGCGACTGGAAATAGATGTCGGGATTCTGGGCGGTACCGCGCGTAACGGGGTGCTCGGGATTCAGCGCACGCTGGCGGAACTCGGCGAGTGCCTTTTGGTCGAGCAATCCTTTGAGTGCCTCGTCGTCGATCAGCTCGATCTTCTGGATCTCGTGCGACGTACGGAAACCGTCGAAGAAATGCATGAACGGCACGCGGGATTTGATCGACAGGATATGGGCCAGTCCGGCCAGGTCCATCACCTCCTGCACGCTGCTGGTAGCCAGCATCGCAAAGCCCGTCTGGCGGGTTGCCATAACGTCCTGATGGTCGCCGAAGATCGAAAGGCTCTGCGCAGCCAGGGCGCGGGCCGAAACATGGAACACGCCCGGGAGCAGTTCACCGGCGATTTTGTACATGTTGGGGATCATCAGCAGCAATCCCTGCGAAGCGGTGAACGTCGAAGTCAGCGCGCCGCTCTGCAGCGAACCGTGCACTGCACCGGCTGCGCCCGCCTCGGACTGCATCTCGACCACTTTGACCGTTTCGCCGAAGATGTTCTTACGGCCTTGTGCAGCCCATTCGTCCACCAATTCGGCCATCGTCGACGACGGCGTGATGGGGTAAATAGCAGCCACCTCGCTGAACATATACGCGATGTGTGCCGCTGCATAGTTACCGTCACAAGTAATAAATTTTTTCTGTGCCATCTTACAATAAACTATTATGTCAATATGTGTTTTGTCGGCGTTAAAAAACAGATTACGGAAAGCATAATCCGTGCAAATATACTTCTATTATTTTAAACCGTCTCAAAATAAACGGCATTAATTTTACCCGGAAAACCCATTTTAGAAGCTATCGTATCCATTTTACCGCTATTTTTGTAACCGGAAGCGCCGGGCCTCCGGCCAGAAACCCGCGCGATCCGTAAAACGAAAAATACCCAAATGCGATACCTCGGACGGCTGCTTGTATATTTGGCGATCTTCTTCTTCACGCTCTCGGTGAGTTCTGTGCTCATCGCCAGGGTGATACCCGTCACTGTGACTCCGCTCAAGGTGCTCCGCCTGGTAGAAAACTTCCCGGACAAGAGGCTCTCCGTGCAATCGAACTGGGTGCCGCTGCACCGCATCAACCTCTCGATGGTACGGGCAGTGATCGCCACCGAAGACAACAATTTCCTCACCCACCGCGGTTTCGACTGGGACGCCATCAACAAGGCGCTCGACGAGAACCGCGAAGGGGGCCGCATCCGCGGAGGCAGCACCATATCGCAACAAACCGCAAAGAACGTTTTTTGCCTCCCGTCGCGTACCTGGACGCGCAAAGCAGTCGAAGCCTATTATACCTTCCTGATCGAGACTTTCTGGGACAAGCGGCGTATCATGGAAGTCTACCTCAATGTGATCGAAACGGGTGAGAACATGTACGGCGTCGAAGCTCCCGCACGGCAGGTCTACGGCAAAACGGCCGAGCACCTCAACCGCCACGAGGCATCGATGATCGCCTCGGTGCTGCCCAATCCGATCCGGATGAAAATCGCCGCACCTTCGTCTTATGTCGTACGCCGTGCGGCACAGGTGCGCTCGCTGATGAGCAAGCTTCCCCCGGTCGATTTCGACGATCCCCAACCGGTTGTCCCGGCTCGAGACCGCCGCAAATAATCCCTCCCCGATCCGTTTAAAAACGTCCGGCAACAGACAAATAGTACGCTCGCCGGAAAGATACCCGCCATAGGGCTGTACGGCAACACAAAAAAGCCGCACCCCAAAGGGAACGGCTCCGGTATAGATTTTATGAAAGGTAATTATTTGATGCGCTCGTAATATTCACGCGTGCGGGTATCGACGCGGATTTTCTCGCCGGTCTGGATGAACAGCGGAACCTTGATCGTAGCACCGGTCTCGACCGTAGCGGGTTTCAGCGAGTTGGTCGAAGCGGTATCGCCTTTGACACCCGGTTCGGTATAAGTCACCTCCATGTCGATGATCGGCGGCAACTCTGCAGAGAGTACGGTCTCTTTTTCGGTGTGGAACATCACTTCCACTACCTGGCCCTCTTTCATCAGGTCGGAGTTATCAATCAGGTCGCGGTTGATTATAATCTGCTCGAACGTCTCGGTGTGCATGAAATTGCAACCCATATCGTCTTCGTACAGGTATTGGTAAGGACGGCGTTCTACGCGAACCGGTTCGATGGCAACCCCTGCCGTGAAGGTATTGTCAATCGTACGGCCGTTTTCCAGGTTCTTGAGTTTCGTACGGACGAATGCAGGCCCCTTGCCCGGTTTTACATGCTGAAAATCAACGATCTGCATGGTCTTACCGTTGAATTCGATGCACATTCCGATTTTAATATCTGCTGTTGTTGCCATCTGTGTAATTTTTTTGTGAGTGCAAAAATAGCGTTTTTTTCGCAAAATAACAAACCAGGACCGCCCGGCAGCCATCCGCACAGGGAATCCCTTCATCAGAAAATCCTACAGTCCCCAGATAAAAATTGCCTCCGGAACAGGTGTTTCACGCCTTGAAACCAATTTGATATTGATCGGGAAATCGGTCGCATTTTCCCGATCCTTTTCAGATCAATAGAATAGGCCGCTTCCGTTGAACAACATAAAGCCGAAATTAAAGGTAAGGAACCAGTTGTGGCTCGTCGTCGCATCATATTTCGACAGGGTCAGGCTGATCGGGCCGATATGCGTCTGGTACACCAGCGATGAATTGAAAATGTAGCGTAACCGCTTGCGCACGTCGGCCGTACTTTTGTTCGCATCTTCCGGCAAAAACGCATAAACGCTGTTTTTCAAATAGAACCTCGGTCCGAATTCGAACGTCGGGATGATTCCGCCGCCGATAAACGACTTGCTGCGGAAATCCTTCAGGTAAACCAGCCGGCTGTGCGGCGTCGGCTGGAAGGCGGGCGAAGAGATGTTCGTCGCATATTCGTTCGAGAACGACGGATGGGTCGTAATCACCCCGTCGACCAGGTAGCCGAGTGAAAACCACTTCGCAATGCGGAAGTACTGCTCGCGTGTAAACCGGGCCCCGAACCAGTAGCGGTTCTCCTCGACGCGATCCGCCGTAGGTGCAAACGTGCCGGGGGTATAGTATTCCAATCCGCTGACATAGATCGCCGAGATCGACTGCCTGAGTCCGCGTGTGGGATACATCAGGTAATTGAGATTGTTGCGGGCCAGTTCGAGTTTGACGCCCAGGAACGGAAACCGGCTCTGGTCCATCACATCGTCGTCCGAATGACCGGTGCTCTGGAAATAGCGGAAATTTTCCCGGCCAATGTTGAAACGCATCGAGAAAGCCTGGAAACGGTCGGTCGGCATGCTCAGCCCGGCGGTCAGGTGCAGGTCGCCCTGCTTAGCGAAACTCAGGTCGTTATGCTTGGAGAGCATCCCGAAGTCGCTCTTGAAAAAGTTGTAGTAGTTGTAATAAAATCCGTAATCGACCGCAAAGGGAATTTTCCAGAAAAAGTCGTTCCGTCCCCCGACGAAGACCGAAGAGTAAAGCGCGCTGAAATAACCGTCGAAATTGTAGGTATGCATGTTGCGTCCGAGCCGCCGGTACTCTACTCCCACATAAGCCTGGTTCATCGACGTGGAAGAGATATTACCGCCGAACATCAACTTGAGGCTCGGTTTGGTGCGCAGGTGCAGATCCAACTGAAACGATTTGGTCGTGTCGTTGTAAGCGACGTCAGGGAAATCGCCCTCAATTTCGCCTTCGGATAGCATTTTGAAATATTCGGAACGGAACTGGTCGAAATCGAACAACTTCTGCTCTTCGAGTTTTTTGTCGAGCTGCAAAATCCGCTTCATGTACTGCGTCTGCTTCTTGCCCATCCCGCTGATTTCGTACTTGTCGAACACCAGTTTCGGCAACGACATGCGGTAAGCCGCCCGGCGCAGGTCCAATTCTGTAGTGTCGGCCCGGCGCACGACACGCTCGAGAATCTGCGGCATTTTAGCCATCGCGTCCTGATAGCCCCGGTCGATCACATAAGCCGCTTTACTGAAATCGAGCGTCGTCACATCGTCGAACGTATGGTCTATCAGAATGTCTTCGTCCGAAGGAAGGTCATAATCGGTATGCATCATCGTCAGCGCGAGGATCTGCTCCATCGGGTTGTCTTCCTTGGGTTTGGAGTTGCCTTCGACACATTTGCTGCCGATGAGGATATCCGGCTTGAAATCCTCCTGCAACACCTGCCACGGGAAGTTGTTGTAGATGCCGCCATCGTAAAGTAGCGTGGAATCCTGTTTGATCGGGCGGAATACGAGCGGAATGGTCATCGACGCGCGGATCGCTTTGCCGAGATCCCCCCCGCGGTAAACCACCTCTTTGCGTGCGGCCGCGTCGGTAGCGATGCAGCGGAACGGAACGAAAAGCTTGTCGAAGTCACCGCCGCACTGGGCCGAGGGTCCCGAGAAAAATTCGACGAAAGCCAGATCGAGTGTGTTCGACTGAATCAAGCTCGTCGGGAGCTGCAATTTCGCTATCCGCTGGGGATTGCGGAAATCGATCCGCAGCGTAATCATCGCGGCATTGGGCCGGCGCTGTTTGAAATAATAGATATATTTGTCCTCGATCTTGCCGGACATCCAGTATTTGATCTGGTTCGATTCGAAAATTTCCGCCATCTGCTCCGGAGTATAACCGATAGCATACAGGCCCGCGATAATCGCACCCATCGAGGTACCCGACACGTAATCGATCGGAATGCCGTTCTCTTCCAAAGCTTTGATCACGCCGATGTGGTAAAGCCCTTTGGCGCCCCCGCCGCTCAGCACGAGTCCCACGCGCTGGGCCGATGCCAGCGTGGCCGAGAGCAGCAGGATCAGCGTAATTATGCCTCTGAGGTGGGTCATCTTCAAAATAAATTCTTAACTTTGTCTGTTAAATAACCCCGAACGGTTAAGGTTTACGATCCGTATCGCACCGGCCTGAAGGGTGTCCGTCTATTGAAAACGTTCAAAGATCGGAATTCTTTTACTATAACGTGTAAATATAGCGAAAAAACAGCCAACAATAAAGATGATTGAGAAAATAAACGACCTGCTCAAACGGGTTGAAGAGTTCAAACCGCAGGCTGCGGCGGAGATCGAAGAGTTCCGCGTGCGGCTGCTCGGCCGTAAGGGTCAGCTCAACGACATCCTGGACGAATTCAAAACCGTGGCCCCCGAAATGAAACGGGAACTGGGTCAGAAAATCAATACGCTGAAGACCCGTGCGATCGAAAAGATCAATGCCCTGAAAACCGAACTCGAAAACAGCGAGAACAACACCGCCGACAGCGGTGCATGGATCGACATGAGCCGCCCGGGCAGCAACGATCCTATCGGCAGG
>OGPW01000267.1_pt1 | contig 43225 bp, 35 predicted proteins | sample 1553061 | NCBI WGS metagenome assembly OGPW01 (sample SAMEA2580292, study PRJEB22360) | human gut metagenome | biome: human gut; feature: human-associated habitat; material: faeces | place: Denmark | collected 2008/2010
AAACTCAACATGTGCTTATATGATTTTATAATTTATATTTAACTGTTAATAACCTCCGTTTTTTCCAAGCATCATGTTACTAAAATAGTACCTTCTCTACTTGCTTATAGCCAAATAACTGATTCACAGCTTATTTGGTTAATAATGTACCTCCATTTTTTTTACATAAAATTTCTAAGTCTTCCAAAATTGTTTCAAAATCCAGAGTATGCTCGACATCGTAATTTTCTTTAATTAAAGCTATGCCTTTGAATTGAAAAAGGTACTGAAACGCTTCTTTGGCACTTAGATTATGTTTATTGGCAAATTCATTTACACACGCAACAGTAAAACCAATTTTTCTTTTTTGTTCGCTCATTCAAAAGCTCCTTATTATTCTGTAATGCCTGCCTATAAGATAACTAACAGTATATCACACTTCACATTTTTTTCCATGCCTCCTGTAACAGAAAAAGCAGTAACTTTTTATCAGCGCAGATAATTTCTCTAAATCATCCAGATTATAATCCTGATAAAGTTCTCATCACCAGATCTACATCTTTGTTCTCCAGTTCCTGAATAATGTGCAGGTATGTTTTCTGTGTTGTAGTCATACTTGCATGCCCCAGTCTACGCGCAACACTGGCAATGGACACTCCTGCAAACAATAATAATGAGGCATGGGTATGTCTGAGTCCATGTATGGAAATCTCAGATATCCCACATCTTCTGCAATGCCTGGTAAGCACATCATTCACAGTAGAATTGTAAACCTTTGATTCTCCCACAAAAACAGGTTGATCCTGCGGAAGTGTTTTGGTTAGTTCTGAGAATTTTACAACAATCTGCCAGTCAATCTGAATTTTTCTCACAGAAGATTTATTCTTCGTTGGAAGGAAACCACCTTCACCTTTATAATCCCAGGTTTTGCTTATTGACAGCGTCTGCCTGCCAAAATCAAAATCTGCCGGAGTAATCGCCAGAGCTTCTGAAAATCTCATTCCGGTTTTTGCAACAAGAAGAATAAACCAGTCCCAGTTTGGCTCTTCCTTAATATCCAGATCAGCGATCAATGTATGAAGTTCAAACTGATTCAGATATTTTATTTTCTTGGCCTTGGGAGTTTTTCCCTTAATGATGGCTTTTCTGGTCGGATCTCGTTCTATCATTCCTTCATCAACCGCATCCAGAATAGCACCTTTCAGCTGATGATGAAAATCCAGCGTAGTCTGTCTCTCATGCTCCCTTGCATAATCATTTAAAAGCTGCTGATATACTGTTCTGGTCAGCTCTGACACCCTCAGTTCAGGCACCAGCTTCTCCACCCACCTCTGTGTCATCAGATATTTTGCCATAGTTGCTTCACGAATTGCACCCTTTTTATATACATCAATCCACTGTGCATAATACTGCGAAAACAGTACATTGTTATTTGTATCATTTGACATAAGCATTCTCCATTTCCGAAATTACCTGCGCTGATATTCACAATGTAATAACTATAGCAATTCTGCAAATGGAGCGGATAAATTTGATAGATTTATGCAGTCATAAGAAGAGGTTTTATCTCTTCGTCCAGAGTTTTCTTCAATTCTGCCATCATGCGATTATAAAATTTATACTTCGGCAAAGCCGTTTCCTGTGCTTCTTTGTAGCTAGTATAATCAACAGTTGCCTTAATTGCCGTTTCATTGGGGATTTTCCCATTTCTGTAATGGATTGCCGCATACATCACATCATCCTTTGACGCATACCATTGAATACAGAAATCAGAGATAACTTTTTCCACACAGTCTCGTTTCATATTCTCAATAATGTTAAGGATAGACTTTCCTCTGTACTTTCTGTCATCTTTCTCAATATCTGCAATCAGATTTGACATAAGGTCTGCTACTTTTTCATTATCTTTGCGAAGCTCCGCCACGTACTGTTTTACTTCTTCCAGCTTTTTCAGCCGTTCCTGTGGTGTAATTTCCTCATCCTCCTCTGTAGGAGTTACAATATTCTGGATCAGGTTAATAATATATTCGTAATCAATCTTGGTACTGCTGTATGCCATCAATTCATAATCCTGATCCACCTGTGTATCACCGGAATCTGAATCCCCATGATCTTTGGAATCACGAATCTCTTCCATTACATTTTTATAATGACCTGCATAATCCTCATATTCTGTCTCTGTAATTCCATACGTTTCCAACATACTGTCGTCATACTTTGTAAAAGATTTCATCTGTGCAAACAGGCTGTCAAACTCCTGGAACATTTTTGCAAAAATTTTCTTCTCTTTCATGGACATGCCTGGAATGTCCGAAGGCTTCTCAGCGCAGATTTTCAGTGCAGAAAGTGCTTTACGAAATGCAGGCTCTACTTCATCCCATTCTGCCAGCAACGCTGTCTCTGTACTTCCCGCAGAATACAATTTCACCGCATTATCCACACACTTCTTAAAGAGCTTTGGTGCCTGAAAAGTTACAATCTGTCCATATGTCTTATTGGTGTCATAAATACGGTTAGTTCTTGAAAAAGCCTGAATCAGATCATGCGGTCCCATAGGCTGACGATCAATAAAAATCGTAGACATACATGGTGCATCAAAACCTGTAAGCAGCCTGTCTACCACAATTACCAGATCCAGCTGTTCTCGTCTGCTCTTAAATCTGGCATCTTTTCTGGCAAGACGTTTATTCAGATTGGCATTATAGCTCTGTATCTGGGACATTTCATATTTGGTTCCAAACATATCATTGTAATCATTCAGGGATTTCTGCATTTTTTCCTGATTCACATGGGAGCCTTCTTCATTTTCGGTAACAGAATAGGTGATGGCGAATTTAGGAAAATCCGGAAGCACCTGTCTGATTTTCTCATCGATCACAAGTGAAGTTTCTCCATTCTTTACTCTGGTAAGCAGCTCATAATATTTCTGTGCAACCTGAATGGATTTGGTTGTAAGCATGCACTCATATGTCATTCCCTTTCCATTCTGGAGGCCTAATTTATAATAGGATTTGTTTAAAATCACATCCAACACCTTTAACATATGCGCTTCATTGTCATACTGGCTGCTGTCCGTCTCATCTGTCATATTTTTAGGACCATTATGCTCAACCTGAAATCCCAGAACCGCCTTGTCATGAATTGCATTCTGTATGGTATAAGAATGGAGACATTTTCCATATAATTCTTCTGTTGTTCGTGGCAAATCGCCCATCTGTGGATATGGGTTCTCTGCGAAACGTGGAGTTCCGGTAAAACCGTACCATAAAGACCTGCCAAAGAAACGTTCCAGTTCTCTCTTTGTTTTCGGTGTCACTGCCCTGTGGCACTCATCCACTACAAAAGCAATCCTCAAATTTTTGATTTTATCAAAGTCCGGTGTTCCTTCCTGCAGTCTTTTACTTATGAGAATCTGCATTTTCTGAATTGTCGTTACAATCACCTGACGGTCAGCCGATTTTAATTTCTTTTTTAAATCATTTACATTATCTGTTTCATCCACATCTACCAGATCATTATTTGCATATGCCTGAAATGCCATAGTTGTCTGTGTATCCAGATCTTTACGGTCAATGAGAAAAATTGTCTTATCAATACTTGGAATATCCATCAAAAGATTTCTTGTTGCCTTATAGGATGTCAGTGTTTTTCCCGAACCGGTTGTATGCCATACAAAACCGGATTCTCCGGTTTTTGAAGCTTCACGTATAGACTCAATGGCATGAATCTGATATGGTCTGAGCAAAATCAGCCGTCTGGCATCTTCATCCAGAACTGTGTATCTGGCAATCATTTCATGAGCCTGTGGAATACGGAGTACACTTTTTGCAAAGCTGAGATAATCTGAAACAGGATTATTCTTTCTGTCTACCCATCCACTCATAAATTTGGGATTTAACTCTGTATCCCCTGCTGCAGCAAAATATCTGGTATCCACACCGTTACTGACTACAAACATCTGCACAGCTGAGAAAATCCCGGTAAATTTACCCTCACCAATATATTTTTTTATCTGCCAGAATCCGTCCATGTAAGAATGCTGTTTATTCTTCAACTCAATATGTATCATGGGAAGCCCATTAATCATAAGAGTTACATCAAATCTTCTGTCCCGCACATCTGTGGAATCCTCATCATCTGATTTCAGTGCCTTATACTGATTAATCACTTCATAAACACTGGAACCGCCTGCAATATGCTCATGGTTCATTACTACAAGATGTAGCTTTTCCGTATCCCGCTGTACATGAACCATTACCTTTCCATTCTCACCTACCAACCATTCCCCGGCTTTATAAAATGAGGAAAACTGTAGCTGGTTCTTTACCTGTTCAAATTCAGAGTCAGAAAGTCCCTCTCCATCCAGCCTGTCCTTATTATTCTGCTCCAGAATATATCTGAAATTCGCCCACAGATCCTCCTCCGTCTTTAAATCTTCTCGGTATGTCCACTGGGAATCTCCGTAAATTAGCTGTTCTATTAGTTTTTTCTCTATCATTGACTCTAATTCTGACATATTTTTCTTCTCCTTTGTGTTTCGTGTGGATAGTTGGATGGTCGGGATGGGGAATTGGCTTTCGCTGGTGAAGAGTGATGAGGTGGTCGAGGGAGTCAAAATACTTCCCAATTTTTTGCTGCTCTTCTAACGTCGGATATGGAATTGGCATTTCCATAAACTGTGTTGACGAAATCGTAAATCTGTCAAACCGAGCACCTGAATCTCCGTTTAATTTCATGAAGCGGTGCCACTTTGTAGTTTTGAAATAAAATTCTAAATACAGATTATCTATATCATGTGTTCTAAATACCGTATAAAGTGGTAACATTACGCCATTTCTGCCAAGTCTGTTACGATTTATCGGTCCAACAGGAGCCGTTGCAGAAATTCTTGGATTATAAATGAAGTCATCATTCCTGACGATATAATAACCGTCCAGATTCTCATTGTTTACGATCTCTCTATCAAAATAGTCCTTCTGACTAATGATTCCCTGTTCTGCTGAGTTTGTAAACGGCTCTGAAAATTCATTATTTTTATTCTTCTCTGATACCTTATCGGCAATCTCTTTCAACTTACGCTGTTCCCAAGGATTGGCATTTACAACTGCTCTCTAACCATCATCAGAGCATATCCCAACAGATTTTTCCCCCTCCATTTGCTTCGATCAAGTCTATTGGGATCTCTCATGGATAAACCTATCCCCCAAATCTGATCTCTTACTGCACATTCTGCCAATATTGCGTCACCTGTATCAACAAGTTTTTCTTTCAATTCTGCATTTTGACTGAATTTTGCCTTTAACCCTTCATAAACAATAATCTGTCTTACACCATTCCAGGTATTTTCATTATATCCATGTACCTCTCGCCCTAATTTCTTAATTTCCGCAACATCATTTGTGCTCAATATCTCCTTTGCTACTGAAGCATCATGAAAGCGGCATGCTTTCTGGTACATCATAAACTGTTCCATTGAAGAAAATTCTATTCCATCAACTGTGAAATGAGCCGGATACCAATTACTCAAATATCCATTTTCTTCATTCGGATTGTGAAAACAGATAATATTCATTAAACCTCACCTACTTTTCTGACTGCCAGATCAAGTTCCAGATCATGAAGTCCGTAATAAGCTTTCTTCAAGAAATCCACCGGGATTTTCTGAACAACTTCTGAACTTGGCATATTATAATACCACTGATAATATGCGTAAAACTCTCCAATCCAGTCCGGAATAAAACCTTTTAAGTTGTCTCCTTCCTGCAATCTGTAATGATCTGTTTTAAGAAAATACGACCATAAATCTTCCACATCCATCGTATTCACATAAGCCTGAGCTTCATCTATGCTCTTTCTCGTTTTACTCTTCATGTATGTGTTAATAAAATCTTCTGTATTTTTATCCGGGAATGACTGTGCTACAAAATCAAATAGCTTTCCCTGATTTTCTACAACATCACTTAAATAAGCTTCTGCATACGCTCTCATAATTCTCTCCTAAAGCAATGTACTGAATACATTCGTTACTTTGTTGGCATCAGAATCAATTAATTCCCGCATTTTTTGTCTTGCTGAAACATCTCGCTGATTATATTTTTCTCTGAATTCCATATAATCAACAGACAGCAGACCGTCCTGTACTTCCTGCAAATGCTCATATGCCAGCCTGGATTTAATACAATATTGGATTCCCAAACCGCCAAGAGAAAGCAATTCTGTCAGAATATCCATGTCAATATTATCTCTTACAAATTCCTTTGCAATATAGAAGTAGGAAGCATTGGCTCTCCAGCCCTTGATCACATCATATCCTTCTGTATCTATTCCATATTTCTCAATAAATTTTTTTGATAACACCCGGTAACGTTTGGAATCGGAGGCATCTCTGTGTTTCATCAGCTCTGCCAGCCATGAGAGAACATCTTTTTCCTGAAAATCCAGTATTTTTAATTGGTCGGTATCCAGTTCATATTGATGAACCCAGCCATTTTCATCATCAGGTTTACAAACAGCCCATTCCTTTGCGAGATTCAGATTATCTGTCAAATAAAACCCCATGCCATAATCATGTTTCTTCTCACCAAGTCCATATGTTGGCACTACAATTCTGTTCGAAGTTCCATGAAATAACGTAATTTTTTCCATTTGCTCACCTTTTTTCCTAGACAAACATTTTCTGTAGCATGAATTTTTTTATTTTTTTCAGTTCTTCACACTTTTGCTGGTGAAGAGTGATGAGGTGGTCGAGGTTGCTCAAATAAGAGGCAATTTTTCTCTGCTCAGCTACCGAAGGCAATGAAATCGGCAGTATTTTAATCAGTTCAGCATTATAGCTTTGCTGTTTCGTTCCCTGAGTATAATTAATCCCGTACTCTTCCCCGACTTTTCTATACCATTGAAATAAAAAATCTGAAGTAAGCAAATCTTTCTTTGGAAACAATGCCATACATGACTGATTGAGTGTTGTATCAAACCCAAGTAATGCACAATTTCCACGTGTTCCAGCCGCTTCAAGACCTGTAATAGCCATTATAAAAGTACCCTTAGGAACTATCCGTAAATTGGCTGATTTTTGACCGTCTTCTGTTATCATTTCCATGCTGTCATATACTGTTCCACGATTTAATTCTCCACTTGACAGCCATTTTATATTTCCGTTCCAATATTCACTTTTGTTTCTTGATGGAGTTTGTCCATTGTACATATCATCAAGGACATCCCCCAACTTACGCTGTTCCCAAGCTTCCGTAAATCCCTCAAATCTAATCTCTGGAACTTTTTGTTCATTTTGAGGAAACATTTTTTGTAACATATATTTTTTTAAACTTTTTACTTCATCACACTTTCGCTGTTGAAGAGTGATGAGGTGGTCGAGGGAGTCAAAATACGTAGCAATTTTTTGTTGCTCCTCTCGTTTTGGCGCAACTAATATATCTAGTGTCACTAAATCTTCAGGATTAACTGACTGTCGTTTTGTAACAGTACCTTCTTCAAACCTTAAAGCTCTTTGTTGGAAATCATGAGACGTAACAATTCTTTCAATAAATCCAGGAATTTCATTCGTTGTAAAAGTAACGTAAATAGGCGAAATCAAGCCTCTTCTACACTTATTTCTATCTATTGCACCATACTTAACATTTGCAGGATTATAAACAATATCATTTAATTCTGTAACTAAATATTTCTTTGTATATTCATCTTTTGTTAGCTGTTCTCTATTATTTGTTTTTCGTTCACTAAGCGGAATTACTCCCTGTCCAGATGCAAATGCTAAACGTGGATATTCTTCAGATTGTTGTCGTTGTTCTATTCTTCTTTCCAACACATCCCCCAACTTACGCTGTTCCCACTCATCCGTATACCCTTTAAATCTAATCTCTGGTTTTCCCATAACTTACCCCTCCATTTTTGCAATTAGTTCATCTAATGATTTCATAATTGCATCATCTGTAGAAGTTAAATCCCTGAGCAGGGTCAGGAATTCCCCCTGTGTTTTTTCTAATTCGTCATCTGTTTTCTTCATCTCGGATAACAAATCATTCAGGTCTATCTCTTCTTCTTTTTCAAAGTTGTCAACATAGCGTGGGATGTTGAGGTTGAAGTCGTTCTTTTCTATTTCTTCAAAGCTGGCAAGAAATGATTCTTTTTCTACAGTTTCCCGTTTACTGTACAGTTCCATCACTTCATTGATGTGCACATCTGTCATTTCATTCTGCTTCTTGCCTTTGTCAAACTTCTTTGAAGCATCAATAAACAGCACATCTCTGCCATCTCTATGCTTCTTCAACACAATGATACAAGTTGGAATCGAAGTATTGTAGAAGAGATTCGCAGGTAAGCCAATTACTGCATAAATATTTCCGGAGCGAAGCAGTTTTTCTCTGATTTTCCCTTCCGCAGCTCCCCGGAAGAGGACACCATGCGGAAGTACAATTGCCATAGTTCCATTATTTTTCAGATGGTAGAGTCCATGCAGCAAGAAAGCGTAATCTGCTTTTGATTTCGGTGCAAGCACCCCATAATCACTGAATCTTTCATCCTGCAGAAAGCCTGCTGCTGCGGTCCATTTTGCGCTGTAAGGTGGGTTCATAAGTACCATATTGAAGTCTGTTTCTTCATCTGTTGGCCAGTCTCCGTCAAGAGTGTCTCCGTTTCTCAGGTTCTGATTCTCTGCCGGAATGCCATGAAGAAACATATTCATTCTTGCAAGATTGTAAGTCGAAGTATTTAATTCCTGTCCATAATATTTGATATACTGAGAATATTTCGCATATTTTTTTGCATTAAGCAAAAGGGAGCCGGAACCCATGCATGGATCATAGACAGATAATCCCTGTTTTTCTTCCTGTCCTGCGATTGCAATGCGGGTAAGAATTTTGGATACTGCCTGAGGCGTATAGAATTCACCGGCTTTCTTTCCTGTCTCTGATGCAAACTGTCCGATCAAATACTCATAGGCATTTCCAAGTATTTCCGCATCTGAATTCAATAAATCTGCTTTATCAATTTCCTTTATCAGACTTGCAACTGTATCACTCTGCTTCTGATCTCCTGTTCCCAGACGGTTGGAATACAAATCAATATCCGCAAACAGGTCTGCAAAGATAGGATCACTTTGTTCGATATTATTGAATGCTTTCTGCAGCTGCTCTCTGTTAAAAGAATTGTTTCTTGCAGCATCTGCAAAATACGTGTATGTAAGTTCAGGCTCGATCACATAATGGCATTCTTCTTTCATTCCCTGTTTCAGTTCTTCGCCATCTTCACTTTCCAATTCTTTTACATATACATCCAGTGCTTCTTTTAATGTCTGTGGTTTGCTGTCGCAAATCATATCATATACTTTAATAAGAAAAGAATCTGACAGATATTTATAGAAAATAATTCCCAAAAGATAGTTTTTATATTCATTTGCATCCATTTTTGAGCGAAGAATATCTGCTCCGCTCCACAATACACTGATCAGATCTTTACTGTTTTCCATTTCAGCCATTTCACGTTCCCCCGTTTTTTACTATCGCTTATATAGCGTAAGTATATCATATTTTTTTTGAACATGATACATTCCTGTATTAATTGTCGTGGGAAATTTCATCAGGAAATATAATCGCAACATAAAAGGCAGTCCCTGTTAATCAGAAACTGCCCTCTACTGTTATGCGATTTTATTGACATAAATTCTGTTTTCTTCTTCTGATAATCTTTACAATTCCGAAGATCAGCAACAAAATCACCCCAACAGCCACAATACAGATTCCCACAATCGCTATTGCAAATTTATTCGGATGTTTTATCAGATTTATGATGTTTTTGCTGTTGTCTGCAACTTTTCTTTCGTGTGTTGTATCATAATATTCCGGCACATTTGCAATTCCGTCTTTGTCTGTGTCTTCAAAGGATTGCATATACTCTGCAATTGCAGCCCAGGCTTTCAGTTCTTTTTTTCCATCCATGACTGCATAATCTTCCAGATTCTCTATGGGATTGCCGTTTTTATCTTTGGGGACGATGGATATCAGACCATAGGATTTGTCCAGAACAGAGCCCAGCATACGGCCAGTGTACAGGTCGGTGACAACATGATACAATTTATCGTCCTGTATTTCTTCCCTTTCCCCGTCCTTGCCTGTCAGATAACAGTCTGTTACTTTATTTAAGATCATGCGGTGGGGATTATAGGTGAAATTCATTCCACTGCAATATAATCTGGCTATTGTCATAAAATCTGAAATTGAGGCATCTACCTCTGCCACTGTTTTCAGTTCTTTTCCCGTTAAATATGCACTGATCAGAGGATAACCTGCAAGTCCGTCCTTTCCTGTTCCCAGCGAGAAGGAATTATATACCTGCTCCACTGTTATATCGCCTTTTGTATAAGTATCTCTTACAGTTCCGGCAGGTACGATTGCAACATCTACTTTTTCTCCGTCAGAGTCTCCTGTATTCTCTACTGCATATACATAAGCATCTGATATGATATCTCCCAGATTTAACTCCTCATGCTTTGTTTCCATCTCACTGAGGCTGTTGAATTCAATATCATTCTCTGCCAGAATTTCCTCTCTGGTGTAACCAAAATTGGAAAGATAATTGGTGTCAACAGTATCTGACAATTCATCTATTTTCTTCTGTGTGGCCTCATCTGCCTTGATTTTATCCGTAACCGGAACAAGCTCATAGGTATCCGGTTCCCATCGTCCATTCTCTTTCTGAGTCATGGAAAGTGTTCCCAGGTTTTTCCCATATTCTCCACAGGATACGATGCAGGTATCTCCCTGCAGGATCGGTTCTGCCAACTGTGTGTGGGTATGTCCGCTGACGATCAGATCAATGTCCGGAACATTCTTTGCAAGGATTTCGTCCTCTGATACTTTTTCGTCCTCCCATGTTCCGCTGTGTGATACACAGGCGATCATGTCTACATCTTCGTTCTTTTTTATTTCCTCTACTGTTTCTCTGGCTGCTTCTGACGGGTCTTTGAAAAGAAGCTCGCAGGTAGGAGCGCAATCCAGAGAATCCTTGCCGAAAACACCCAGTACTGCAATCTTTACATCACCTTTTTGAATTACCGTATAGTCTTTTACTCCATATGTCTGAAATGCTTCATAAATCTGTTTCTGACCTTCACTGAGACCGGCTTTTTTCATTGCATCCCAGTCCACATTACACACAACCATCCCGGGAAGGTTTTCGCCTGAACTGACTGCGGCGTTTAGCATATCTGCCAGACCATCGGAGCCGTAATCAAATTCATGATTTCCCAGAGTTGTCACATCACAGCCCAGATATCCAAGCATCCGCAGTTCGGCGGCCTCTGTGTCATATACAGTCTGTATCAGAGTTCCCATGGAGAAGTCCCCGCCATCCAGTATGAGTGTATCTGTATTCTCTTTCTCGTGCTCATTGATCAATGTTTTCAGCCGGGCAAACCCGCCGGTCTCCTGCTGTGTCCCGTCTACAATCGTTTGAAAGCTGTTCAAATGGGAATGCAGATCATGGGTGAAGAGGATATCCAGATGTTTTGGCTCCTCTGAGGCGTTTACCTGATATCCTGTCAGTCCTGAAACGCTCAGCATAAATATAAATGTGAATGCGAATACTTTTTTTAATAATTTCATAAAATTCTCCTGTAATATCAAAAGTGGTTCCACAGTATCATTTATCTTCCCGCAGGATAATGATACCATGAAACCATTTTACAAAAAAAAACTAATTTATCTTTCATCTCCCACAAAGAACAACGCCATTGTTCCCGGACCTGAGTGAGCGCCGATGGTGGCTCCTACCTGATTCATGATAATCGTGTTGATCTGGTATTTTTCTTTTACTTTCTCTGCCACATAATTTGCATCTTCTTCGCAGTCGCCATGACTGATAAAGATGGTATGGCAGGTGTCATGATAGCTGCCGATTTTCTCATCCATAAGCTTTACCAGCTCCTGAAGGGATTTTTTACGGCCGCGGACTTTTCCGATGGCAGTGAGTTTTCCGTCGTTGTCTACATGAAGGACCGGTTTAATATTCAGCATGCTTCCTACTACTGCAGTAGTTCTGGAAATGCGGCCTCCGCGGTATAGGTGATTTAAATCGTTGACTGTAAAAAGGTGTACCATATGAAGCCTGTTCTCTTCTGCCCATTTCGCAACTGTCTCCAGATCTTCTCCCTGTTCTTTCTTCTCCTGTGCAAGGTAAACCAGAAGTCCCTGACCAAGGGAAGCGCCAAGAGAATCTACCACGATGATCTTGCGGTCCGGATAGTCCTCCATCAGTTCCTCTGCTGCGATACGGCTGCTATTATATGTACCGCTTAAGGCAGAGGAAAATGCAATATGAAGAATATCTTTTCCTTCTTTCAGGTAAGGCTCCAGCAGTGCTTTTGCATTTTCAGGATTTACCTGTGCTGTGGTTGGCATGGAACCGTTTCTCATTGCCTCATAAAATTCATGCTCCGGAAGGAAATTTCCATGCGTATAATTTTTTCCATCCATGGAATAACTGAGATACATGCAGCCTACTCCATGGTCTTTGAGATATTTCTCCGGAAGATCTGAATTGTTGTCGGTGGTGATCACATATTCGCTCATGTTGTCGCCCTCTTTTTTCTGATATTTTTCACTTTCTGCCCATTAACTGTTTAACCGAATCAAGTAAGTCCCCTGCTTCAATTGCGAATATCCGCTTGACTATTTTTTCAGTTACGAAGCAAAATCCGCTGCCTGCTCAGTAATGGGCTTTTCATCTATAATAAAAATGCTTCTATTATAAATACAGATATATACAGTATAACATCAAACTATCAGCCAAACAACTACTTTTCCTTCTCAACTGCCTTAATCGCTTCCTGCAGCTGATTATCCTCATCATGGGTGATCTCGTCTTTATTCTTATTCAGCAGGCTGGTATCCAGAGAAACCTCTATATCAGGTTTGATTCCTGTTTTGTTGATGTTGTTTCCTTTTGGAGTGTAGTAGTTGGCAACAGTCAGTTTAATGGCACTTCCGTCTGAGAGCTGGCGGATGGACTGTACCACGCCTTTTCCGTAAGTAGTTGTTCCGACAATCGTTCCAATACCATAATCCTGCACTGCACCGGCAAAAATCTCCGATGCACTGGCGCTGCTTTCATTTACCAGGACTGCAAGCGGAATCCGGAGTTCGTTTTTGCCATCACATTTTTCCTCTTCTCTGTTTCCGTCCTTATCTTCGGTGTAAACGATCAGTCCTTCCGGAAGGATTTTCCGCAGGACATCACAGACAGAATCAAGAAGTCCACCCGGATTATCGCGGAGATCCACGATCATTTTCTCCATTCCCTGTTTTTGCAGGTCATCAAAAGCTTCCTGATACTGTTCGCCGGTAACGCCTGTAAACTGTGTAATGCGGATGTAGCCGATTTTAGAATCCAGCATTTCATGGAAAACAGACGGTAATTCCACATCTGTGACAGGGACTGTGATTTCCATGGCATCTTCTGCACCTTCTCTGTGAACAGTAAGCACCACACTGTCTTTATCTGAATTGCGGACAATGTCTGCAACATCAGATACTTCATCCTCTGTGATATCTTCCCCGTCAATGGCACTGATGATGTCCCCTTCCTCCAGTCCTGCTTTTTCTCCGGGACCGCCCTCATAGCATTCAACAATCTTTACTCCGCCTTCTTTGTTCTTCTCCATAAGAATGCCGATTCCCACATAGCTTCCCTCATTGGAAGAATTCTCAGAATCGTATTCCTCTGCTGTATAATATCTGGAATAAGGATCATCCAGCCCATAGAGAAGACCTGCATAAAGCCCTTCCTGAAGCTTTTCTTCATCCTTATCTCCCAGATAGTATCTGTCGATCAGCTCTTCAAGATATGCCAGCTTTGATGTACACTTGCGATCACCAAGAGCTGTTCCTTTTACTGCAAGACCTGTTCCCGCAAAGGCACCTGTACCGATGCATGTCACAACCAGTGCTCCTGCTACTGCACCTTTCCAAAATTCTTTATTTTTCATGTCTGCACTCCTGTAAAAAAAGCCGCCGGTTTATGATATGATATCATTGTTCCGGCAGCTTCATGCTTATCTGCTTTTTATTATACTCTTAAATGCTTTCTTGTTGTAAAGAAACTTCCGATCAGTCCGATTCCGATTCCAAGTCCCAGACTTATTGGAAGTAATGTCTGGTAAATCTGCCATACCGGGATGAAATCCACCACACCTGTAAGCACATTAAACCTGTTCAGAATATAGGATATTGCCCCATTATAACAGAAATAAAGCACGATCAGCGGAACTGCTGCTCCGACCACCCCCAGAACCATGCCTTCCAGCAGGAATGGTGCTCTGACAAATGCGTCTGTAGCTCCTATGTATTTCATAATTCCGATCTCTTCTTTACGGACTGCAATTCCCACAGATACCGTATTGCTGATCAGGAATATGGAGATAATAAGCAGTAATACAATGATGGCAATGGAAATATATGAAACCAACTTGTTGATATTTCCCAGTGTTTTTGCTGCTTCCTCAGACTGGTTGACTTTTCTTACATGTTTCAGTTCCTGTATATAGGAAACAAGTTCTGACTGCTTCGTGATGTCATTCATATACACACGATAATTGGCTGAATTTGCAAGAGGATTATCGTCCTTAAATCCGTCTGCTGCCTCTGAACCCTGGAAATACTGCTCTTTATATTCCTCCCAGGCTTCATCAGCTGACTGATACTCTATTTTCTCTACTTCCGGACGTGCCTTGATCTTCTTTCCGATTGCTTTGATCTGTTTGTTTGTAGTTCCCTCTTCAAAGAATACTGTGATCGGCACTTCCTGCTCTACCTTATGTGCAATATTATTCACATTATTGACAATGGAGAAAAAGATTCCAAACAGAAAAATACAGGCAGCCATGGTGATAATGGAAGCCAGGGAAAACATCCAGTTTCTTTTGATATTTTTGACACCCTGTTTCAGAGTGTACCAGATTGTACTAGGCCTCATGATATTCTCCCTCTTTCTCGTCACTTATAATAGAGCCCTCATGCATGGTCACAACACGTTTGCGCATGGAATTTACAATATCCTTGTTATGTGTAACAACCACTACTGTGGTTCCTCTGTCGTTGATCTGTTCCAGAAGCTTCATGATTTCTTCGGAAGTCTTCGGATCCAGGTTTCCTGTAGGCTCGTCTGCCAGAAGGATATCCGGACGGTTGACCAGCGCCCTTGCCAATGCAACTCTCTGCTGTTCTCCACCGGAAAGTTCATCCGGGAAGGATTTGTATTTGACAGCAAGTCCAACTTCCTGAAGTACCTCCGGGACACGTTTACGGATTACTCTTGTGGGACGGTTGACTACTCTCTGGGCAAACGCTACATTCTCATATACATTTCTGTCTTTCAGAAGACGGAAGTCCTGAAATACTACGCCCAGCTTACGGCGGTATTTGGCTACTCTTCTGTGTTTCATTCCTTCCAGACGTTCACCGCTTACGATGATCTGGCCGGATGTGGAATCCAGCTCTTTCATAAGAAGTTTGATCAGGGTTGTTTTTCCCGAACCACTGTTTCCTACTACAAAGACGAATTCACCTTTATCTATATGTAAGTTCGCATGGTTCACTGCCGGAAGGCCGGGACCATAGGACTTGCTTACATCTATAAGATCTATCATAGATTTTTCCTCCAATGGGTTAATGAATTTGTAACATTATTGTAATGTATGTTTTTGGGGATTGCAAGAGATTTTTGAGGATTCATAGAATGTTCACAGTAACGCAGCCAACATTCATTCCAAATTGCCTGCGGCAATGGAATTTTGGCTTGCATGTCTCAGGATATTGCATACCTTATCAATTGCAATCTCGATTTCTAACTATACACTGCAAGGCTGGATTTGTAAAGGTCAAAAATGCCTGCGTCAGCAATTAAAGCTGTGGCAGGCATTGAAAATTTTCCTTCTATTATAATATATCAGTATTCCAGTGTTTCCATATATTTCATATAACGTACTACCATGAGTGCAATCTTGAATGTAATGGCATCTTCAAAAACACGGAGATCAAGACCTGTACTCTTCTGGAGTTTATCGAGGCGATAGACCAGAGTGTTTCTATGGATGTAAAGCTGTCTGGATGTCTCTGAAACATTGAGGCTGTTCTCGAAGAACTTATCAATTGTGACCAGAGTCTCTTCGTCAAAGTCATCCGGGGATTTGCCGCCGAAGATTTCTTTGATAAACATCTTACAGAGTGGGATCGGGAGCTGGTAGATCAGTCGTCCGATTCCCAGAGAGCTGTATGCGATCACTTCTTTATCTCCGAAGAAAATCTTACCTACATCAAGAGCCATGCGGGCTTCTTTATAGGAGCGTGATACTTCTTTCAGTTCATTGACGATAGTACCGTATGCCATATGTGTCTTACCGTCATTTCCCATTCCAAGAGTATCAAGGATAGTATGTGCAAGCTGATCCATCTCAGGATAATTCTCACCATCTTCAAGTTCCTTGACTACGATAATACTTTTCTCATCTACTGCTGTGATAAAGTCTTTACTTTTACCGCCGAAAAGACTCTTCACGCTTTCCATGGAGCTGTGGTCTTTCTCCTGTGGCATTTCAAGGATCATGACTACGCGGCGGACATCTGCCTCAATGTGTAGTTTCTTCGCACGATTATAAATGTCAACAAGAAGCAGGTTGTCAAGAAGCAGGTTCTTGATAAAGCTGTCTTTGTCAAAGCGTTCTTTATACGCTACGATCAGATTCTGGATCTGAAAAGCGGCGAGCTTGCCAACCATATAAGTATCTTCATCGTCGCCATGGGCGACCAGTATATATTCCAGCTGATAGTCATCACAGACTTTAAAATACTGGAACCCCTTTACAAGCTGGCTGTCGGCCTGTGATTCTACGAAAGCCTGTACATCCTGTGTTGCAATGGAAAAATCTGCAAAAGTACTTGCAAGCACTTTGCCTTCTGTGTCGAGTACACAAAATTCTGTTCTGGAAATTTCTTTTAACCCTTCAAGAGTATTCTGAAGCACCTGATTCGATATCATCTGATTTCAATCCCTTCTCATCCTATAGTGTTTATTTTCCGTTTTAACTATAAAACCTTATACCTGTATTGTATTTTAATATATATTTACCAAAAATGAAAGAGGAAAGAGAAAAAAATTTACAATTTTTTATATATTTTTTTGTATTACTTTTTTTCAATAAAACCTTCTCCATGAACTTCCCTGGCATCTGTCACTATCACAAAAGCTTCCGGATCAATTTCATCTACTTTTTCTTTAAGCATTACGATCTCTTTTTTATTTACCACGCAGAAAAGCATCAGTTTATCCTGCCCTGAGTACATTCCTCTGGCACTGATGCCTGTCACACCTCTGTCCAGATCTTTCATGATCATATCTGCTATTTCTTTTGGCTTTGCTGTAATGATATAGGCAGCTTTTGAGAATTTCAGACCTTCAATCAAACCGTCAGATACTTTTGTCACCAGATATACCGCAATAATCGCATAGAGTGCTTTGTGGATGCCAAACACATACATACCCACCAGTACAACGCCTGCATCTATAACCTGCATGATCTGTGCGATTGAATATTGCTGCAGATATTTCTGGATGATAGCTGCCATCATATCGGTTCCTCCGGTTGTTCCACCGCCCAGAAAGACAAGACCGATTCCCACACCCTGGATCACACCACCGTAAAGTGCGGCAAGAAGAAGATCATTGCCAGCAAGATTCCATACAGGTTCTATGGCAAGCCAGGTGGACAGAGCAATTTCTCCTATCAAAGCTTTTTTTACAAAGGAGAATCCATTAATCTTCCATCCGATCAGAAACAGTGGAATGTTCAAACCCATATTTGTTACCCAGAGAGGGATACCACCGTCAATGATTCCCTGACTCCCTGCTTTTATAATGATCGCGATACCTGAAAAGCCTCCGGTTACCATACCTGATGCATCAAATACGGAATTGATCGCCAGTGCCATTAATCCGGTTCCTGCTATGATCATCAGATATTCCAGAAGCTGTGATCTTTTTCCATTTACTAACTTCATTCATTCGCCTCCTTGTATTCTGTAAAAATAATATTTGTTTTATGCTTTCATGAATATCAGCCAGAGATACCGCTTTATCACTGTGCCGTAATTATTCTTCCATAAACTACAAGAACGGCAGCAATCCATGAAGGACTGCTCCCGCTCTTATTCTTACCTTATTTTTCAGGCTTATTGATAAAATTTACAAAATGATAACTCTCCATTATCTGGAAGTATTTAACGATCCTTGGATATAAAGGCTCTGCCTTCTCCCCAAATTCGTCTTTTACCAGTGCAGCAATATCTTCCACTGTCTTCCTGCCATCTATGAGTGGCCAGATAAATGTGCCATTGTCATCCAGATGTATCTTCGTATATCTGGGTTTTCCAAACAGCTTCTGGGCAATCGTGTTAAACGCGCCCTTATTCTCTATTTCCAGCACCATTCTCCCCCTGATATCAGTATGCCAGCGAAGCTGTGCACTGCGCTCAGGAATGAGATCCAGATAATTGATCTGTAATTCTTTTTTCTTTTTACTCATTTAAATATTATCATCTCCGCCTGATCAGGCTTTCTTCTTGTTCCAGATACTGAATTTCAGAAGGCTTAAGATCATAAGTAACATCAGAATCACGCCGCCTGCATTACCAAGGTTAATGCTTCCGGAGAGATCAAATACACTGCTTACGTTTACTACTGCAAGGATTGCAAGAAGGATACCTACAAGACCTTCACCTGCGATCATACCTGCACAGTAAAGTGTACCGTCTGTTGCCTGTTCTTCTTTTTTCTTATCATCAACATTCTTTCTTCCGTCAACGAACATACGAACAACACCACCGATCATGATAGCAGCGTTGAGGTAGATTGGAAGATAAAGACCGATAGCAAATGGCATAACCGGAATTCTTAAGATTTCCAGACCAATTGCAAGGAATACACCGATAAATACCAGTGTCCATGGAAGCTTGCCGCCCATGATACCTTCTACGATCATCTTCATCAGAGTTGCCTGAGGAGCAGGTACTTCTGCACTTCCGTATCCCCATGCAGTATTCAGAAGATAAAGAACACCACCGATAGCAAGACCGGCAGCAACAACACCGATAAGCTCACCGATCTGCTGTTTCTTAGGAGTTGCACCAAGAAGATAACCTGTCTTTAAATCCTGTGAAGTATCACCTGCGATTGCTGCTACAATACAGATTACGGAACCAATAGCAATTGCTGCTTTCATTCCGTCGATACCGGTATTGCCGGATGCTTTGATAATCATTGTTGCGATCAGAAGTGTAGCGATAGCCATACCTGATACAGGGTTGTTGGAGCTTCCTACAAGACCAACCATACGGGAAGATACAGTTGCAAAGAAGAAGCCGAAGATTACGATGATCAACGCACCGATCGGGTTAACCGGGATAGCCGGAACAAGCCAGATGATTGCAACCATTGCCACAATACCGATCAGAATAATGTTCATCGGAAGATCCTGTGCAGTTCTTTCTGTACTTGTATTCTTACCGCCCTTCATGCTCTTCATGGAATCACGGAAGGTTGCAATGATCAGAGGCAGGGATTTGATCAGAGAAATAATACCACCTGTTGCGATAGCTCCTGCTCCGATATATTTTACATAAGTACTCCAGATTTTAGATGCTCCGCCTGCTGCATAAAGAGCAGAAATTGTTTCTGTTCCGGGATACATAACTGTATCAGCTCCGAACAGACAGATTACCGGAATCAGCACCATCCAGCCAATAAGAGAACCAACAAACATAAAGGATGCGATTCTTGGTCCTACGATATATCCAACACCGAGAAGTGCAGGATAGCATTCCATACCAATTTCACCTTTGAATCCTTTAAATGCTACTGCAACGTCTGCAGGGATTACCTTTAAACCGTCAACGACAAATTTAAAGATCGCTGCGATTCCCATACCTGAGAATACTGTCGCAGCGTTTGCACCACCCTCTTCACCTGCAAGAAGAACATCTGCGCAGGCAGTTCCTTCAGGATAAAGAAGTGTTGCATGCTCTTTTACGATCAGTGCGTTACGAAGTGGTACCATAAAAAGTACACCAAGAACACCACCGCAAAGTGCGATTAATGTGATTTCCACGATACCCGGCATTTCACAAAGTCCTTCTTCTGCCCAAAGGAACAGAGCAGGCATTGTGAAAATTGCACCGGCTGCCAGTGATTCACCGGCTGAACCGATTGTCTGGACCATGTTGCTCTCCAGAATGGAGTTCTTTTTCATGATCTTGCGAATTACGCCCATGGAAATAACTGCTGCCGGAATGGAAGCAGATACAGTCATACCTACACGCAGACCAAGATAAGCATTGGCTGCACCGAAGATAACTGCAAGGATAACACCCATGATGATGGATGTCACCGTAAATTCAGGTGTGATCTTGTCAGCCGGAATATACGGTTTGAACTCTTTGTTTTCGTTCATGATTTCCTCTCCCTTTTGTATTGATTTATAAACATAGAACATTATAGCGAAATTTATACAAAAAGGCAAGGTGAAAAAACTGGTTTTTTATGCACTTTAATATATTAACGTGCTAACTCGATAATCTCTTAACATATCAACACGCTCAAACAGCATATTTTTGCCCTATTTTATCAGTCTATTCATCTGAATCCAACTGTTTAATCAGGTATCTCCCGACAATTCTGGAAAAATTCGAAATATCCCGGATATATGCGAAATCTTTGCCAAATATCTTTTTTTCTGTGGAAAGGTCTTTTTCTTCCCCTGCAAAGACTCCCAGAACACTTACTCCAAGGTTTCGCAGGTGCCGCACTTCTGTAGCAGTATCATTGATCGCATATTTTCCCATATAAGGTTCCGGGTTCTTTGCGTGAGGTCTGTTTACGATGACATCATATGGTTTTCCATCACTTAATACAATGAGGATTTTTTTCTCCTCAGATCTCTGAAGCAGACCGTATCCTGCGGTTTTGATAGCAAGTCCATCCCTGTTATTGGAAGAAGTTACATAATTAAAAATATTTTCATTAGCTGACTGTGGATCATCGTACTCACGGAATCTGTGAAGGATCGTATAGTCCCAGAATGTGCAGAAGCTCATGACACGGTGAGGCAGGTTTACATTACTTAATGCTTCACTGATGATATAAGCCTGTAATGCCACATCTCCCTGCCTGGACATCTGGGAACCGCTGGCATCGATCAGCACATCTACTACGAAATCAGATGCATCAGATTTCAATTCTCTTTTAAACAGATTTGCTTCACTGCTTCTGCCTACACGCCAGAGTCTGGACGGAATGATCGTTCCTCTGTCTGAAAGTACTTCCTGCGTCTCGCTCTTCAGCACCAGTGTCTTTCGTAAAAGGTCTGTGAGGGATGCGATGTTCTGCTTTACGATTCTGTGTTTGTCATGGTAGAGCCAGATATTCTTATTCTTTAATCGTACTGCATATTCGTACTGATAGTTTCGTTTGACCGGATTCTTGAGAATTCCTTCTGTAAAATAAAGGCTGCAGTCCCTGTGAAGTTCCCTGCACATCAGATAATTCATTCGCTTCTCTTCTGCAGGAGTCAGATAAGTTTTTCCGAAATTCAACTCAACATAGGTGTATGCTTTCTCAAGTTCTTCCTCTGTGAGAATTGTAATTTTGTGTTTGGTCTGGCGCTGTTTTTCCATTTCTTCAGTGACAGCAGTGTCTTCCATGTCCGTAATCTTATTTGTCATCTGTTCGATGTAACTCTCCAGAGCTTCCTCATAAAGTTCTTCTGTGAGAAAATCTTCCCAGTCGTATTCTGTCAGTTCTTCCATGGTGACTGCCATAACCTGTTCCAGTGTTCCATGATCTTTCTCAAAATCCGGATCAATGATAGTGTTGTAAAGACTGTCAATAATACGGATCAGTTCTATAGTGTCTGCAGCTGTTCTGGCTTTGTAAACCATGTCGCGGATTTTCCGAAGACGCTCTTCTACATAATGGTTTCCATTCTGTAAACGGTCACGCAGGATGGCAATCTTCAATCGGCCAAGAATATCTCCGTATGCGGGCATCCGTTCAAACTCCTGATCCAGGATATCCTCGAATGCTTCCTTCTGCATCTCCCGGACTCCCGGACGTTCCTGACAGATTTTGTCCCCGATTGCTTCTTCTACACATAGCTGTGCTACTGCAGTCAGTTCTCCTTCTCCTGCCTGGCAGAAGACTTTTTTTACCAGATATAAACCCAGCAGATTCCTGTCATAATATTTTGCCAGAGCGCCCTGCTTGATGCCGTCATACAGAGCGATTGCTTTTGAGCGCAGATACAGGGAAACGTCTACTTTCATATTTAACGTGTAATCCCCGCTGATAGTCCAGAGGAGATTGCGGATCCTGTTTTCCAGTTCCAGACGGTAATCGTCGATTTCTACGATTTTCTCATCTTTCATATACATCATCCCTTGTCCAGTCTGCCGGAATTCTGGTTTTCACAATATCCTCTACGATTTCTTTCTCGAAAATATCGAAAGTCTTGTTCACCACCCCCATAGTAACCGCTTTTCTCGGAGAAAGTCCGGTTTCTACAATCTTCATGGCTGCAAGGAGACCTCGCAGATCCAGAGGTTTGGTGGAAATTTCACTGTTTGTGGCTTTGAGCTGAAGATCCAGGAATACTCCGATGAACTGTGTTCTGGCGTTTTCTTTTATATTTGGAAACATCCGTTGGAAAATAAATTCCAGGGATTCTTCAGTCTGAGCCGGCATGTCTATGACCAGAAATCTGGATACCAGCGCTTCATTGAGTTCTTTGGTTCCTGCATAACCGTAATTCATGGTTCCGATAAAACGGGCAGCCGGATGAAGATCAATTTTGTCATAGCCCGGGACATCGATGGAACGGCGATAATCCAAAGTTGCATGAAGAACGGAAACTGCATCGTTCTTTGCCATATTGATCTCGTCGAGGATTCCGAAACCACCGTATTCTGCACACTGATAGATAGTTCCTTTGCGGAGCTTAACTTCGTTGTCCACGAAAGTGTCTGTGCCGATCAGATCTCCGCTGTTAGTATTTACATGAAAAGAAACATTGTACGCGGGACGGTTGAAAATATATGCCAGGTTCTCTGCAAGGATATTTTTTCCTGTTGCCTTCGGACCGGTGAGTAACAGGTTCTCCCCTTTGAGCAGTCCGGCAATGGCCATTTCCAGAATGTCTTTTCCGTAAAATGGAATGGATGGTTTCACAATCCTGCCTGCAGTCTCCGGTACCACCTCATACTGGCTGCGGAATTCTTCTACTCTCTTTATCAGTTCAGGGGCTACCTGCTGCTCCTCCAGAAATTTCAGTTCTTCCATTTAGTTCTCCTTTATATAACTATTATAGTCCAGTTTGTGTTATAGAAAAAGGCCGCTTATCTTTTACAGATTCACGACCCTTTTATTATAGCATTCTTCTTTATATTTTTACAACATTATACTTCAAATACAAGATCTCCATAAGATGGCATCGGCCACATTTCCTTATCTACGATCATTTCCAGTTCATCCACCGGCTCACGTAAAGCTTCCATTGCAGGAACCACCTTTTCTCTGCAGAATACGGCTCTGTCCCGTCCCTCTGCATATTCCGGGATCTTCTCAACCAGTTTGCTCAGCTTACTCATGGCACTGTTTGCAGCCTTTAAGAGTTTTGACGCTTTCTTGAGCAGATCAAGCTGTACACTTACATCAATCAGCCCTTCGCCCGCTGTTTTCACTGTATTGATGGATTCGCCAAGAACAGTGGTATATCTGATAACTGCCGGAATGATCTGCTTGGTTGCCATGTCGATCATGGTCTTTGCTTCAATATTGATTGCTTTAGAGTAAATCTCATATTTAATCTCTGCGCGTGATTCAAGCTCAGCTCTTGAGAATACATCAAAAGATTCAAAGAGTTTCACTGCCTTCTCTGTAGTAAGTGCAGGGATTGCATCCACCATGCTCGGAAGGATCGGAAGTCCGCGGCGTTTAGCTTCTTTCTCCCATTCCGGCGCATAGCCGTTTCCGTTAAATACGATCTTCTGATGATCTGTGGCATATTCTTTGATCAGGTCATGTACCGCCAGTTCGAAATCAGGAGCTTTTTCCAGGCGGTCACATACTTCCTTAAATACTTCTGCTGTGATCGTATTCAGGACTACGTTACATGCGGAAATAGAATCTCTTGAGCCCACCATACGGAATTCAAATTTATTTCCTGTGAAAGCAAAAGGTGAAGTACGGTTACGGTCTGTGGCATCCTTCATGAAATCAGGCAGAGTCTTAACACCTGTTTCCAGCTTACTTCCCTTTTTACTGTGAGTTGCTGTTCCTGTGCTGACCAGCTGTTCCAGAACATCCTCCAGCTGCTCTCCAAGAAATACGGAAATCACTGCCGGCGGTGCTTCATGGCCGCCAAGTCTCTGGTCATTTCCCACATCTGCCGCAGATTCACGCAGAAGATCTGCATGTTCATCTACTGCTTTCAGGATACAGGTGAGGACCAGAAGGAACTGAATATTTTCATGAGGTGTTTTGCCCGGATCCAGAAGATTGATTCCGTCATCTGTGGTAAGAGACCAGTTGTTATGCTTACCGGAACCGTTCACACCTGCAAATGGTTTCTCATGAAGGACACAGCGCATTCCATGACGGCTGGCAACCTTTTTAAGGATACGCATCATCATCTGGTTCTGGTCTGCTGCGATATTGACCGGTGCATAAATCGGTGCAAGCTCATGCTGTGCAGGAGCAACCTCATTATGCTGTGTCTTTGCAGGAATTCCAAGCTTCCAGCATTCTTCATTTACCTCTTTCATGTATGCGGAAATTCTCTGACGGATACTTCCAAAGTAATGGTCATCCATTTCCTGTCCCTTCGGAGGCATAGCTCCAAAAAGAGTTCTGCCTGTATAGATCAGGTCTTTTCTCTGAAGCCATTTCTCTTTATCGATCAGGAAATATTCCTGCTCTGCTCCTACTGACGGAGTTACTTTCTTAGAAGTTGTATTTCCGAAAAGTCTCAGCAGACGGAGTGCCTGGGTGTTGATTGCTTCCATAGAACGAAGAAGTGGTGTCTTCTGGTCAAGTGCTTCTCCTGTATAGGAACAGAATGCAGTAGGAATACAGAGTGTTCCGCCTGCTGCATCATGACGGACAAAAGCCGGTGATGTACAGTCCCATGCTGTATATCCTCTTGCCTCAAAAGTTGCTCTTAATCCACCGGACGGGAAAGAAGATGCATCCGGTTCACCTTTGATCAGTTCTTTTCCGGAGAAAGACATCAGGACCTTGCCGTTATCCATCGGAGCTGTGATAAAAGCATCGTGTTTCTCTGCTGTCACACCTGTAAGGGGCTGGAACCAGTGGCTGTAATGTGTGGCACCTTTCTCGATGGCCCATTCTTTCATCTCGTGTGCTACTACATCCGCAATTTCCATAGACAGTTCTTTGCCCTCTTCTATGGTTTTTTTCAATTCTTTGTAGATCTTCTTCGGAAGTCGTGCCTGCATGACGGAATCATTAAACACGTCACATCCAAAAGTCTCTACTACATTGATATACTCACCCATTTTATTTCTCCTTTTTATTTATTAACGGGGAAATTCCAATTGATCTGGTTTCCTCATTTTTTGTACTTTTCAGATACAGATTCAGTGCTTCGTGGCAGTTTTCAATCTCTATCTGTGTATGACTGCCGCCGTATTCACCGTCCAGAGTCCATGGTACCGGTTCTTCTGAGGTAATGGTCACCCTGGCTGATTTAAAAGAATGAATCAGATCTGTATTGTCCTCTGCTGTCAGCATTGCAGTCATGATCTCCTGCAATTCCAGCGGATTCTTCGGTCTTGTAATCATGGTAACTTCAAAAAGTCCGTCATTCATATCCACGTTCTTGCCTGTAAGGTTCTTAAACCCTCCCACTGAACGGGAATTGGTGATCATCCCAAAGATGAAGTCATCCTCCACAGTTAATTCTTCGGATTCAATTCTCATATGGTATGATTTGATATCAAAAAGGCGTTTCACTCCCTCAAGAAGATAGGCTACATGGCCAAGGATATTCTTGAGATCCTGATCTGTCTGATAGGCTACATCTGTGAAAAGACCGAAAGCTGCTATATATGTAAAGCTCTGGTTATTGAATCTGCCGATGTCACAGTGATAAAGTTTCTCTTCCATAATCATGGAAGCGGCATCTGTCATGCTTTTCGGCATAAAGAGACTGTTTGCAAAGTCGTTGGTGCTTCCTGCCGGAATGTATCCGATGGGAATGGAACTCTTCTTTTCCATTACTCCGGTAACCACCTCATCAAGAGTCCCGTCTCCGCCGCTACATACGATAAGGTCCACTTTGGATTCGTATTCTTTGGCTTTCTCGTAGGCATCTTTTGGTTTCTGTGTGGAATAGATAATGACTTCATAACCGCCTTTGTTGAAAATATCTACTATATCAAGCAGGTTTGTTTTGATCTTGCCTTTACCTGCCTTGGGATTGAAAACAAAGAGCATTTTTTTGTTCATTTCGAGCAACTCTCCTTTTTTCAGGGTTTAAATGCGTAGTTTTCAGAGTACGCAGATTTCTATTTATATAATATAAGAAAAAAGGGTGGAAAAGTCAATGGGGTTTGGCGGGCAAAAAAATTGGGGACGACAGGAAATATTTTTGGTTTCAGGTGCGGTTTCGCGGGCTAATAACTCTAGGTGTGTGGAAATCTGCTAAAAACATTCAAAAATTACTCAAACTCGCTTCGCTCAGACAGTGAGCAATTTTTGAATAACGCAGATTCCCACGCACCAAGAGTTACTACGCCCACTGCAAATGCACCTGAAACCAAAAATATTTCCTGCCTGTTGGCTGGCTGCGGGACTGCCGGGCTGTTACTGCTCACTTCGTTCACAGTAATGCGCCTTGCAACGACAGGCTATGCAGATGAAATTTTCTCACAGAAAATTTTGCAGGATGATAACGCATAAAACGGGACTGGTGAATAATTGCAATTTTTCCTAATTTCTTATGGTAAGTTGTATTTTAGCGTGATAAAATGGGGATTGTATTTATTTGTATTTATTATAGAAGGGACTTATTACAATTACAAAGAGAATTTTTAAAATGAATTTGTATAGAAAGGATTTCTTATTCATATGATTAAATTGATTGCTTCAGATATAGATGGAACTTTGGTAAAGGATGGGACTCTGGCTATTGACGGGGAGTATATGGAGGTTATCGGAAGGCTGATTGATAAGGGGATTGTGTTTGTGGCATGCTCCGGACGGCAGTACAGAAGTGAGAGAAAACTGTTTACCCCTGTCGCAGACAGACTGCTTTATATCTCTGACGGAGGAACTGTTGTACGGACTCCGAAGGAGATTCTGAAAGTGGATACTCTGCCTGACGAAATCTGGAAAGGAATGTGTTCTATGGTAAGAGAGAATATGCCTTCCTGTGATTATTTTATTTCCACACCTGAACGCTGTTTCGCAGAAGACGGAGGCAGCCAGATGTTTCACTGGCTGAGAGATTCTTACGGATATGATATCCATGAAGTTCCGGAAATGTTAAAACTCGAGGGGCAGCAGGTAAATAAATTTGCTGTCTACCACCCCAACGCCTGCGAGGAAATGTGCGCCCCTTTATTCACTCCCACCTGGAAAGACAAAACAGTTATGGCTGCCGCCGGCAAGGAATGGATGGACTGTACTGCCCCAGGTTCCGGCAAAGGTCCTTCCGTCGCTTTCCTGCAGGAATATCTGGGAATTTCACCTGACGAAACCTGTACTTTCGGAGATAACCTCAACGATATTGAAATGCTTCAAAATGCCGGGCTCAGCTACGCAGTCTCCAACTCCCGCCCGGAAGTACAAGCTGCTGCCAAGGATACCTGCCCACCCTACTGGGAAAACGGAGTTCTGCAGATTCTGAAATCCTTTTTATAAAAGATACGAATTACTCCGCAGCTTTCCACGCTATGACGGACTGGATTACTTGCAGTATTTTATGAAATTGCTATAATAACTTCTCCGCAATCTATCAGAAGGATTTTCATTTCATACCAATACACAGCGCAGAAACATATTTCATTTCGTGTGCATTTGCAGGAGTCTTAGAACTTCTTAGCTGATAAAAATATGCGTTATAAGAAAAATGACCCACTGTCTGAGCCGCAGCATGCGGCGAGTTTGGGTCATTTTTCTTATGTTTTTAGCATATTTTTAACAGCTTAGAAGTTCTTAGGCTCCGAAACCGCACACGAAATGAAATATGTTTCTGCGCGTCCCCTTTTCAATATTTAAGCTTCCATTACCGCATCCTTCATAGCTTTCACATACTCTTTCACATACGGTACACAGTCTGCTCCATGTTCTGCACACAACTTAACAATAGCAGATCCCACAATAGCCCCGTCCGACTGTGCTGCCATCTTCTTCGCCTGCTCCGGCGTAGAAATACCAAATCCCACAGCACATGGAATATCCTTCACAGCCTTCACTAACTTCACCATAGCTCCGATATCCGTAGTAATATTAGTTCTTGTTCCTGTAACACCAAGAGAAGAAACACAATACACAAACCCTTCCGCATCCTTCGCAATCTGTGCGACCCTCTCATGAGAAGTCGGCGCGATCAGAGAGATCAGATCAATACCGTATTTCTTACATACACTGTCAAACTCTTCTTTTTCCTCAAATGGCACATCCGGCAGAATCAAACCATCCATTCCGATTTCTGCAGCTGTTTTAATAAACCGCTCCGTTCCGTAAGAAAATACCACGTTTGCATAAGTCATAAACACCATAGGAACAGAACTGTTCTTTCTGATCTTTACCACCATGTCAAATACCTTATCTGTAGTCACACCACCGGAAAGTGCTCTCACATTTGCTCTCTGGATCACCGGTCCCTCTGCTGTGGGATCAGAGAAGGGAATCCCAAGCTCGATCAGGTCTGCACCAGCTTCCTCCATTGCATAGACAAGCTGCTCTGTCACTTCCAGAGACGGATCTCCACAGGTAATAAACGGGATAAATGCCTTTCCTTTTTCAAATGCTTCTGTAATTCTCTTATTCATGGATATCCTCCCCTCTGTAACGTGCGATTGCTGCGCAGTCCTTATCTCCACGTCCGGAAATTGTAATGACCACGATCTGGTCTTTTCTCATCTGTGGAACAATTTTCCTTGCGTAAGCGACTGCATGAGCACTTTCGATGGCAGGAATGATTCCCTCTGTTCTGGAAAGATACTCAAATGCTTCTACTGCTTCTTCATCTGTGACAGGTACATATTCTGCACGTCCTGTATCATAGAGATGCGCATGTTCCGGTCCGATTCCCGGATAATCCAGACCTGCGGAAATGGAATATACAGGTGCGATCTGACCATATTCATCCTGGCAGAAATAAGATTTCATTCCATGGAAGATTCCCAGTTTGCCGGTTGCAATGGTAGCTGCTGTCTCTGCCGTATTTACGCCACGTCCTGCTGCCTCACATCCGATCAGACGGACATCTTTGTCATTGATAAAATTGTAGAATGTTCCGATTGCATTGGAACCACCGCCCACACATGCCAGCACTGCATCCGGAAGTCTACCCTCTTTTTCAAGGATCTGCTCTTTGATTTCTTTGGAGATCACTGCCTGGAAATCACGGACAATTGTAGGGAACGGATGAGGTCCCATTACAGAACCAAGTACATAATGTGTATCGGAAATACGGTTTGTCCACTCTCTCATTGTCTCGGAAACAGCATCCTTCAGTGTTGCAGTACCGGAAGTAACTGCATTGACCTTTGCACCCAGAAGACGCATTCTGTATACATTTAATGCCTGACGTTCTGTGTCTTCTTTTCCCATGAAGATTTCACATTCCATACCCATAAGAGCTGCTGCTGTTGCTGTTGCCACACCATGCTGACCTGCGCCTGTTTCTGCAATGACACGGGTCTTGCCCATTTTTTTTGCAAGAAGTACCTGACCAAGTACATTGTTGATTTTGTGAGCACCTGTATGGTTTAAGTCTTCTCTCTTTAAGTATACTTTTGCTCCACCCAGATCTTCTGACATGTGGGATGCAAAGTAGAGACGGGATGGTCTTCCTGCATATTCGTTCAGAAGCTCTGTAAGCTCTGCGTTAAACTCCGGGTCATCTTTATAGTGGTTGTAGGCTTCTTCCAGTTCAATGACAGCATTCATCAGTGTTTCCGGAATGTACTGTCCTCCATGGATGCCGAATCTTCCTTTTGACATCTGTATATGTCCTCCTTTTATGTATGTAATTCCTGGCCTGTCAGATGGTCGATCAGAGTATTCTATGTTCTTTCTGAATTGATCAAGCGGATATTCGCAATCCGCTTCGCTACTTGCTCATAACCGAATAACTGCTCCGCAGTTTATCAGAAGGAGCTTGCACTCCTCCTGATACAAGCAAGTCCCCACCCACTGCTTATTGCTTTTCGCAATTGAAGCAGGTGACTTACTTGATTCGGTTATCTTATTTTATATGCACCAGTTGAACTGCCTTCAAAATCTTATCTCTGTCTTTCATTCCATCTGTCTCCACACTACTGCTCAGATCTACTGCATAAGGATGAATAGTCCGGACGGCTATTTCCAGATTATCTGCACCCAGTCCTCCTGCCAGGAAAAACGGTCTGTCTATCTCCGGGATCAGTGACCAGTCAAAGGTCTGTCCGGTTCCACCGCCACCCTGATCAAGCAGTATATAATCTGCCGGACTTTTCAGGACATTTTCAATATCCTGAGCTGTTTTTACGGAAAAGGCCTTTATAACCTGATGACCTGTATTCTTTTGGATTCTCCGTATATATGCCTCATCTTCCTGTCCATGAAGCTGTGCAATATGGATAGTTCCGTCAAGAAGCAGTTTCTCCACACGCTCAGGTGCTGCATTTACAAAAACACCTACAGGGATAATGTCTGGATTAAGTTTTGCAGTAAGTTCTCTCACCAATGCACCTGTAACATTTCTGCTGCTCTTCGGAAATTCTATGATAAATCCGCAGTAATCAGGTTTTGCTTCATTTACATAGGTAATGTCTTCCGGGCGTTTCAGACCACAGATTTTGATTTTGGTTCTTTGCTGTTGTTCTCTGGTCATATTCTATCCTCTCAGATAACATTCGATCTTTCAGCGTAACGGGCTGCTATTCAGGCTTTCCAGCGCTGCTTTCTTGTCCGGACTTCGCATCAGTGTTTCCCCGATCAGTACCGCATCCACTTTATTCTCATAAAGAAGCCGGATATCCTCCGGGGTGCGGATTCCGCTCTCGGAAACAAAAACCACATTGTCCGGTGCCATTTTTCTCAGGCGAATGCTGTTGTTCATATCTACCTGAAAAGTTCTCAGATCCCGGTTATTGACTCCCACGATCTCTGCCCCGAGATTTAAGGCTCTGTCCACTTCGTACTCATCGTGTGCTTCTACCAGTGCATCCAGTCCCAGCTCTTTTGCAAGCTGTCTGTATGCTCTTAATTCTCCGTCATCCAGGATGGCGCAGATAAGCAATACCGCGGAAGCACCAAGGGATTTCGCCTGATAGATCATATACTCATCTACTGTAAAATCCTTGCGGAGTACAGGTATCTGTACAGCGGCTGAGATTTCTCTCAGATACTGGTCTGCTCCCTGGAAATAAAAAGGTTCTGTGAGACAGGAGATTGCACTTGCACCTGCCTGTTCATATTCCTTTGCAATTGCCAGATATGGAAAATCCGGTGCAATCAGTCCCTTTGAGGGGGAGGCTTTCTTTACCTCGCAGATATAGGACATACCGTCTTTTTGTAATGCCTGGAGAAATGTGATTTTCTGCCCTGCATTTTTATTTACTTCCTGAATCCGGTTCTCCAGCTCCGAAACAGAAATACAGGATTTTTCTTTTGCAATTCTTTCTCTTGTTCTGGCTGCTATTTCTTCTAATATATTCTTCATAATCTCTATGATTTTTCTGTAACTGTTCTGTATATCCACAGTCAGCAGATTACCGGACAGTTACAGATTTCCTTTACATTAGTAATTGGGGGTTGCTTTTTATTTATTTGTCTCTTCTACAAATTCTTCCAGTTTTTTCAGTGCTGCACCGCTGTCGATGAGGGATTCTGCCAGCTTCACTCCTTCTTCTATGGAAGCGGCTTTTCCTGCGATATAGAGTGCTGCACCTGCATTTAAACATACCGCCTGACGCTTCGGACCTTTTTCCTCACCTTTCAGGATTGCTTTTGTGATCTCTGCGTTTTCTGCAGGTGTACCACCTGTCAGGGCACCCTTCTCACATCTCTCATATCCAAACTGTTCCGGTGTGATCTCATAGGAAGTAAATTTGCCATCCCTGATCTCACATACAGAAGTAGGTGCGCACATGGAAATCTCATCCAGACTGTCCTGTCCATAGACAACCATTCCTCTGTTAACGCCCAGATTTGCCATAACCTGTGCCAGTGGCTCCACCAGTGACTGATCGTAAACTCCCATCAGTTCCATGTTTGCACCTGCCGGATTACTTAACGGTCCAAGAATGTTAAATACAGTACGGATTCCTAGCTCTTTACGGATCGGTGCCACATATTTCATTGCAATGTGATAATTCTGCGCAAACAGGAAGCAGATGTTGATCTTTTTCAGGATCTCTGCACTGCGTTCCGGCGTCAGTGTAATCTTCACTCCCAGTGTTTCCAGAACATCTGCTGCACCGGATTTGGAGGATGCTGCCCTGTTTCCATGTTTTGCAACCGGAACACCGCCTGCTGCGATCACCAGAGAAGAAGTAGTGGAAATATTGAAGGAATTAGAACCGTCTCCGCCGGTACCCACGATTTCAAGCACATCCAGGTTGTGGAGAAGTTTGATACAGTGAGCTCTCATTCCTGCTGCGGAAGCTGTGATCTCATCAATTGTCTCTCCTTTTAAAGCTAATGCAGTAAGATAAGCAGACATCTGTACAGGTGTTGCCTGACCGCTCATAATCTCGTCCATTACAGCTTCTGCTTCCGCATAAGCTAAATCCTGTTTCTTTGATAATTTAATAATGGCTTCCTTAATCATTTCTCACTACCTCCATAAAGTTCTCTATCATCACTCTGCCGTCCGGTGTCATTACAGATTCAGGATGAAACTGTACTCCGAACACAGGATATTTTGTATGTTCCACTGCCATGACCTCTCCGTCCTCTGACTCTGCTGTCACCTTAAGTTCTGCAGGCAGGGTATCCTTTAACGCTGCCAGGGAATGATATCTGGCTGCTGCAAAGGTATCCGGCAGACCCTTAAAAAGCTGACTTTCTCCTGTTTTATACATCAGTTTTTTCTTTCCATGCATCAGCTCTTTTGCATAGGAAACTGTTCCTCCAAAGGCTTCGCAGATGGACTGATGTCCCAGGCACACACCCAGGATGGGGATTTTTCCTGCAAATTCTTTAATCACCGGAATACAGATACCTGCATCCTCCGGCCTTCCCGGACCAGGGGATAAAATGATGGCTTCCGGTTTCATCTCTGCGATTTCTTCCAGTGTACACTCATCGTTTCTCACTACTTTGATGTCCGGTTCCACTGCGCCGATGAGCTGATATAAGTTATAGGAAAAGCTGTCATAATTATCGATCAGTAATATCATTCTAATCCCTCCTGTGCCTGTTCAATTGCCTGTACCACAGCTCTTGCCTTGTTGCAGCATTCCTGAAATTCCTTTTCCGGTACACTGTCTGCCACGATTCCGGCACCTGAACGGATACAGATTTCTCCGTTTTTCTTATAAACCAGGCGGATGGCAATACAGGTATCCAGATTTCCTGCAAAATCCAGATATCCGATGGCGCCTCCGTAAATGCCTCGTTTGCTCTGTTCCAGTTCCTCGATGATCTGGCAGGCTCTGAATTTGGGTGCTCCGGAAAGGGTTCCTGCCGGAAGGATTGCGTCTACTGCATCCACAGCGTCTTTATCATCCCGGATGATTCCTGTTACTGTGGAGCCCAGATGCATTACATGGGAAAAACGTTCTACGCAGAGATACTTTTCTACTTTTACAGTTCCGATCTTGCTGATCTTTCCAATATCGTTTCTTCCCAGGTCTACCAACATATTGTGTTCTGCCAGCTCTTTCTCATCTTTCAGAAGTCCCTCTTCAAGTTCTTTATCCTCTTCTCTTGTCTTTCCTCTTGGTCTGGTTCCTGCCAGAGGGAAGGTACTTAAGGCGCCATTTTCCAGCTTTGCAAGGGTTTCCGGGGAAGCACCTGCCAGTTCAATGTCATCACTGGAGAAATAAAACATATAAGGAGAAGGATTAGATGCCCGAAGAACCCGGTAAGTATCAAACAGGCTTCCTGTTGCTCTCGCACGCATGGGATTGGAAAGTACTACCTGGAAAATATCACCTTCTCTGATGTAATGTTTGGCTTTCTCCACCATCTCTGCATATTTTTCTTTCGGAAATTTCGGCTGTATTTCTGACTGAAGTCTCAGCGGTTCAAATTCCATATGCTCCCCGTTTCGGATCAGCTGCGCCATTTTCTCCAACTTCTTTACTGCTTCCTCGTAGGAAGCTTCCAGATCATCTGTCATCACACCTGTGATCAGAAGTACTTTCTGTCTGAAATGATCAAATACGATCACCTGATCAAAAAGCATTAAATCCATGTCCCTGAAATCCTGCTGTTCCCTGTCCTCCAGTTTCAGCTTTGATTCACTGTATTTGATATAATCGTAGGAGAAATATCCTACCAGACCGCCTGTAAAAGAAGGCATCTTTTCCATTACCGGAGTTTTATATTTCCGGATGATTTCTCTGAGAGTATCGCCGGGATGTGTGACCTGCCTTACGGTTTCCTCTGTTTTTCCCTCAGCATCGGTTGTCCGGATCTTCAATGTTCCGTCTGTACAGGTAATCTCCATGGACGGTTCATACCCCAGAAAAGAATACCTGCCCCACACTTCTGTCTGGCTGGCACTTTCCAGCAGGTAACAATGGCGGCTGGCTTTTCGCAAAATGCGCATTACCTCTACCGGTGTATATCTGTCTGCATAAAGTTCTCTGCACAGAGGAATACGACGATATTCTTTTGTCTGTGCAAGCTGCCTGATGGTTTCTAATGTTGGATACATGGAAACACCTCCTGTGATTAATTCAGTTTCTGCCAGGAACATAAAAAAGCCCGCCCTTGACAGAATTATCTTTTCTGTCAAGGACGAGCGTATATACTTCACCCGCGGTGCCACCTTGATTTACGGTTTGAACCGTACTCTTTGCGAAATACCTTCATATTCCCGGCAACTGACGTATGCCTCACGTCACAGGATACTTAGTCTGCTCTGTAATCTTCAACCTTTCACTGTGCCCTCAGCGGCCCATTTGGCAGACTGCATTTCCACCCGGCTCTCACCTTCCCGGATTCTCTGTGCGCGCATGACTGCTTTGACTTCCGCTTCATCGGTTTAATCTGTTAAATTTACGTTTAATTTACCACCGGAAGCTATATTTGTCAACCCTGAATTTCATTTTCAATAACATATTTTTATCATTACGTTGTTGTTCACTCCGTTCTCAGTAACATAGCCAAAATTCATTACAGATATCTGCAGTCTGTTTTCGCCACATACATCTGCACCAGATAATCATTCACTATAATCTGAATAAAAGCGCAAAACCAGATATTCCCAGTTTCGCGCTTTTTATTGTTTTACTTATTCACTTTCGAACAATCCCAGTGTGCCAACAAGTTGATTCTGCTGCTATTTCTTCTGTGCCTCTTTTTTCTTCATGTCAAGAATCTCTTCTGCAATCTCAACTTCGGATTTCTCATCCGGTGGAAGCACGATATTCAGAATGATAGCAAACAGTGCTGCAGGTACGATTCCTGAACCACCGAAGATCAGTGTGATTGCCTGCGGCATATGTGCAAGGACTGCTGAGTTTGCCCCAAGTCCATAGCCAAGACCAAGTGCAACGGAGACAATTGTTACGTTTCTCGGAGTTACCGGCCATTTTGTGATAAGCTGGATACCGCTGACAACAATAGATGAGAACATCATAACTGCCGCACCGCCCAATACACTCTGAGGCATGATGGAGATCAGTGCTGCAAGCTTCGGAAACAGACCACATGCGATAAGGAAAATACCGCCTGTTGCAATTGAGAAACGGTTTACAACCTTGTTCATTGCAACCAGCCCTACGTTCTGGCTGAAAGAAGTATTCGGAAGTACGCCAAATACTGCTGCCAGTGAAGATCCAAGGCCATCACACATAACGCCGCCAGAAAGTTCTTTGTCTGTAGCTTCTCTTCCAAGACCGCCCTCTGTGATACCGGAAATATCACCTACAGTCTCTACAGCTGTTACAATAAACATAATGCAGATCGGAACGATTGCCCTTGCATCAAATACCCATTTGACAGGCATAATCTTCGGCACTGCAAACCAGGATGCGCTTGCTACTTTATCCCAGTTAAGAACCCAGGATTTGGTAGCTTCTACTGTTGCACCTGCATCATCCACATAGGTAAATGTGGTAGGAAGAACTGCTGCCATAATACTTACCAGCACATATCCTACGATAATACCGATCAGAATTGATGCAAAGCTTGTAAATCCTTTTGTTCCATGTTTTAATACGACAATTACAACCAGAACTACAAAACCTACAAACAGATTCTCCAGAGAACCGTAGTCCTTAGCGGAACTTCCGCCTCCAAAAGAACTGATACCAACAGCGATCAGTGAAAGACCGATTGATAATACAACGGTTCCTGTTACAACTGACGGAAAAAATTTTCTCAGTGGTTTCAGGAAGCTTCCAAGTACAGTTTCAAAAAGACCGCCGATAAAGGATGCCGCCATAATTGCACCATACGCAACCACTCCATTACCCATGACTCCTGCAACACTCTGGCATACGCCAATAAAACCGGAACTGGTTCCCATAACGATGGGGAGTTTACCACCCACAGGTCCTATGGTAAATACCTGAACCAATGTTACAATACCTGCAATCAGCATGGCATTCTGCAGAAGTGCTACCTGCAGTTCTCCGCCGGCTTCGATTCCACAGGCTGCTGTGATGATCAGAAGCGGTGTAAGGTTACCTACGAACATAGCCAGCACATGCTGCAAACCAAGAGGAATCGCCAGCTTCAGTGGCGGCCTTCCATCAAGGTCGTAGGGTGTTACTGTGTTTTTCTCTTGTTTCTCCATTCCTTTCCCTCTCTTTCGTGAATGTTGATGTGATTCGGCAAAAGGTTTTACAATAGCGATTTTTCCTATAATCAAAAACAAGGCAGTTATCCTTTTTTGAATAACCACCCTGTTATCATTTCATACTACTGTCATTACAATGAACTTTTGCTTTCACCTTTTTGCATTATAAAGGATTTTGGGGATTATGGCAATAGTAAAAAGAAATTTTGTATATTTTTGTATGAATATGCCGGCAACATAAAAAAGCCTGTAAACCTTTCACTCGATTTACAGACTCATCTTTCGTGTAGTAGCGAGAGGGGGATTCGAACCCTCGACACCACGGGTATGAACCGTGTGCTCTAGCCAACTGAGCTATCTCGCCATTTTCTTTTAAGATATGGAACCTATAGGGCTCGAACCTATGACCCTCTGCTTGTAAGGCAGATGCTCTCCCAGCTGAGCTAAGATTCCATATTTGTTGGTGACAGATTTCTCTGTCAAGTAGCGAGAGGGGGATTCGAACCCTCGACACCACGGGTATGAACCGTGTGCTCTAGCCAACTGAGCTATCTCGCCATTTTCTTTTAAGATATGGAACCTATAGGGCTCGAACCTATGACCCTCTGCTTGTAAGGCAGATGCTCTCCCAGCTGAGCTAAGATTCCATATTGTGCTTGTTTCAGGCGGCTTATTTGTTGTCCGCTCCGTAACTTGCTTTGCTATTATATAATGGATTTTGTCGGATGTCAACACCTTTTTTGGAATTTTTTAATTTTTTTTATTTTTTTAATTATTCGTACATTTTAAAGCATTTCTGACACAAAAAACTCAAAAATTACAAGACAAATGCAAGTCTCTTATTTCCATCAATTCCCTCTGTAAGATTTTTATAATCATCCAGATACAGACAACGTGATGCAACCTGACAATATCTCTGTTCTCCCTTGTCATCTTTAAGGCTCAGGATAACCAGCAGTTCTTTCTTTATTTTTTCCGTATCTACTGTGTTTCCTATTGTGGCAAGGCATACTTTTTCATTACTATACTGACATTGATAATTCCACCAGCTATCCGTTTCGTCATTGTACCAGTCATATCTGTAACTCTCATCAAAGCAGTCCTTCGCACACAATGCACCAGCGCTGCGAGCTGCCTTTTCATCAAATTTTCTAAGCTGAATACGCCTTGAATATTCTTTTCCTTCATAAGTCACTTTTCCTGAATCTATATTGCCGCCAAAATAAATCTGCGCCCGTTTCTTTCCATTCTCACCGACAAAAATTTGAACAAAGGTCATTAGAGTCTGATTCTGTAACTTTAATTTCTCCCATATTCAAATAGGCACCCAGCTGTCCGTAAATCACCATTCCCTCCGGCTCAAGGAATGCTTTATCAAATTTCAGATACTCTGATATGGTCAGTCTGCCACCCAAAGCGGCAACCAGTTCCTTACACTCCAGACTCTTCACTGCTGCATCCATAATTACCTGCTCATAACCGAATAACTGCTTCGCAGTTTATTCAAAAAAGATTCCTTCTCCAGTTTTACCTGAAAAAGGAATCTCCTGTTATCTGTCATTATTATCTGTTATTATTCAGCATCTTCTGCTACTTCAGTTGTTTCTGCATTTTCTTCTGCAGTATCCTCTTTTACTTCGTCCTTGCTATCTGTATCCTTGCTGTCTGTTTCTTCTGCAGCAGCTTCTTCAGTGTCTGTACTGTCATCAAAAGGAATTACAGCACCGTCATATTTTTCATTGATGAAGTCTTTGATCTCATCAGATTTCAGTACGTCAACTAAAGCTTTAATCTTATCGCTGTTTTCGTTGCCTTCTTTTACTGCGATTACGTTTACATATGTCTTTGCTGCTTCAGAGTCAGATTTCTCATATGCAAGTGCATCTTTTCCTACTGAGAATCCTGCTTCCAGAGCATAGTTTCCGTTTAATACCACATAAGCTGTCTCGCCTGTAACACGTGCTACCTGTGCTGCTTCCAGCTCTACGATCTCTACATTGTGTGGATTCTCTGCAATATCCTTAACAGTTGCATTTAATCCTGCACCATCTTTCAGAGTAATGATTCCGTTATCCTGGAGAAGAAGAAGTGCTCTTGCTTCGTTTGTGGTATCATTTGGTACTGCAATGGAATCTCCGTCTTCCAGATCATCCAGGCTGTCTTTTGTTCCAGGATAGATTCCGAATGGCTCATAGTGAATACCACCTGCATTTACAAGATGTGTGCCCTTCTCTTCATTAAACTGATCCAGATATGGGATATGCTGGAAGTAGTTTGCATCAAACTCACCGCTCTCAACTACCTCGTTTGGTCTTACATAATCATCAAATACAGTAACCTCAAGGTCATATCCTTCTTTCTCAAGAAGTGGTTTTGCCTCCTCAAGGATCTCTGCGTGAGGTGTTGCAGATGCTGCAACTGTGATGGTTTTGTCATCATCCTTTGCATAAACGCCTGTGCTTAATGTTCCTGCCACTAATACTCCTGTTAAAACTGCTGCCACTAATTTTTTCATAATAATTGTCCTCCTGAATTTTATATTTTAACTTTTTTCATAACCATTTTATAATCAACGATTTCTTAAAACGATTGGGTTTATGTTATTTTCATCCATTCGAAAATATTTCATTAATTATGGATTTCTTATAGCTATTTTCTTCTGTCAATCTTATTTGCGATCATCATTCCCACTGACTGGAAAATCTGTACCAGCACCACCAGCAGGATAACTGTGACGATCATAATATCTGACTGATATCTGTAATATCCATAGCGGATGGCGATATCTCCAAGTCCGCCTCCTCCTACTGCACCGGACATGGCTGAATAACCAAGGATCGTTCCGATCGCAATCGTCGCTCCTGTGATCAGTGAAGTTCTGGCTTCTACCAGAAGAACCTTCACGATGATCCTTATATTACTGGCACCCATAGCTCTGGCTGCCTCGATCACACCTGCATCCACCTCTTTAATAGAAGATTCCACCATTCGTGCGATAAAAGGAATGGCTGCCACTACCAGTGGCACTACCGTTGCTGTAGATCCATAACTCTTTCCCACCACTGCTCTGGTAAAAGGAATCAACAGGATCAGTAAGATCAGAAACGGAATACTTCTCACAATATTTGCAATTGCATCCAGTATCTTATACAACACTGCATTTGGTTTCAGTCCCTCTTTATCAGACACTGCCAGCAACACTCCCATAGGAAGTCCGAACAGGTATCCCAGAACTGTGGAAAGAACTGTCATGTAAAGTGTTTCTCCCACACCCTGGACAATCATCATTATTGTTTCATGATCCCACATATTCTGTCACCTCCCCGATTGCTAAACCTTTTTCTTTCAGATACTGCTTCATCATTTCTGTCCTGGTACTGCCTTCCATAAATTCCAGTATCATCTCTCCCTTGGCTACACCACCTACATTCTTGGTATCTGCCTTCAGGATATTTACCGGTTCTCCAAAGGTAAGGATCAGATTTGCAATCACAGGCTCAAAAGCTGAATTCTCAGAGAATACGATTCGTATCTTCTCACCGCTTTTGATCTCTGCCTGTCCTTTTTCCCTGCCTGCATCCAGTCTGCTGTCTGCGTCGATATCAGAGCCTGTATCCTTTCGGATCAGTTCTTTGGCAACCTCCGACTGAGGATTTGCAAAAATATCTGCAACCAGTCCTTTCTCAACCACTTCACCCTCATACATAATCGCCACATGTGTACAGATTTCACGCACCACCGACATCTGATGAGTAATGATCACTATGGTGATTCCAAACTGCTTATTAATCTTTTTCAGCAATTCCAGAATGGAAGAAGTAGTCTGCGGATCCAGTGCACTGGTAGCCTCATCACAAAGTAAAATCTTCGGATCTGATGCAAGTGCTCTTGCAATGGCAACCCTCTGCTTCTGACCACCGGAGAGCTGCGCAGGATAAGCATTCTGCCTGTCCCCCAAACCAACGATCTCCAAAAGCTCTGCTGCCCTCTTTCTGGCCTCTGCCTTCTTCTTTCCTTTTATATAAAGGGGAAAACAGACATTATCAATCACTGACTTCTGCATCAACAGATTGAAATGCTGAAAGATCATACCAATCTCTTCCCTCTGTTTCCTCAATTCCTTCTCTGTCAAATCTCCAAGAGCCTTCCCATCTATCAGAACCTGTCCCTCTGTAGGAACCTCCAGAAAATTCATACATCGTACCAATGTACTCTTACCTGCCCCCGACATACCGATAATTCCATATATATCACCGGAATCGATATTCAGGTTCACATCCTTCAAAGCCTCGACCACACCATCTTTCGTGTCAAAAGACTTCCGGACCTTCTCAATCACAATCCCAGACATCTCATTCTCCCTCTCTCTTATTCCCCGCTCCGTTGAGCATGAACATACTATACCACTACACTTCTGATTATGCCAATTCATAATACCTAGTGCCAGTTATAGTTTAAAACTATTATTTTCATTACTTTACCATATTAAAATCTATATCTTTTAAATTTCTTCCAGCCTGCAGAAACCATACTGTCTTTAATCTCCAACAAAACCGTCATAATTAATCATTGTGGATTTGTTCAGAAAGAAAAACAGCAGGAGAAAGGTCGCATTCCTTTCATCCTACTGCTTATTGCTTTTCGCAACCCCCGCAGGGGACTTACTTGATTCGGTTAAAGACCATATTCCTTATATAGTTGCTCACGTCTTTTAGAATCTGTTGATACAATCGGGATTTCTTCCGTTCTCTGATCCTGAATCAGTCGAGTAATCAGGCTTCCCAGTCGAGCTTCTCCCTGAATCTGTCCGATTGCTTCACCTCTCGCCTGTCCGATTGCCTCTCCTTCTGCACGTCCAATTGCTTTTCCCTCTGCTTTAAGTCTTTCAGATTCCAATTCCAGAACTTTTCCACCCATAATATCACCTATTCCTTTCCGAACATTGTCATCTTCGCGAAAAATATAGTCCGCAATTTTTATAATTAGTTTTGTCAAATCTGTATACAATTCTGTAAAATAAAACTATCCCGCTAAGTACAAAGATTTTACACTTTGCAGCTTGTTCGGGATAGTTTTATTTTAAGAGTATGTTCGCGTAATTTTCACAAAGGAAAACGTACTACAGACTTAACTGTTATTCTGTATAAAGTCTCACATTATAAAACTTATTATTTTTTTTGGATTTAATCTGCATAAATATACCGTAAGTACCCTGTGGAAGCTTTTTTCCGCTTTTTATATTTTTGACTGTAGAATACTTATCCCCGGTTTTTACATAGCATATCATGGATACCAATGTATAATCCGGTTTTAACTTATATACCAGTCTCCCATTCAATGAATTCTCTGACACTGTAACAGTACCTGATTTATTTAACTCTGAGCAGTAATTTTTTGAACCGATTTTAAATATCTTCAATGGGTTTTCCCATTTATATACTGTATAACTGCATGTTCTTGTATAGGATTTCGCTCCAACCGTAACCTTAACTTTAATTTTAGTGTTTCCCGGTGCTATTGGTGTTGTCTCATATCCTGCGGAATATTTTCCGTTTCTTTCAAAGGTATAACCCTTTACAGTTACAACCTTTGTATTATAACTCTTTACACTGATTTTCACCTTTGATGTATATTCAGGTGTGAAATAATCGCACCCCATTTCAGCTGGTGCTGAATATAATACAGCACTGGCCTTCGTTGACATTTGCGCCAGAGGATTCTTCTGTGCTGCCCAGACATTTACAGACATAACAAGCATTGCTACTACTGCAGCAAGAATTATTAATAATGCATTTTTCTTTTTCTTCATTAATTTTTTCCTCCTTTATTTGCATTTTTTTCCTTAACGTAAAAAAGCTGAGCACAAGTCTCAGATTGGTCCCCAATGTCAAAAAGACTTCGGGCAACTCTGTTACATATACTATAGTGAATTAAAAACTTTATCCTCACACGACTGAAGTCGCGTGCTTCCAGACGCTT
>OGPW01000274.1_pt1 | contig 42783 bp, 36 predicted proteins | sample 1553061 | NCBI WGS metagenome assembly OGPW01 (sample SAMEA2580292, study PRJEB22360) | human gut metagenome | biome: human gut; feature: human-associated habitat; material: faeces | place: Denmark | collected 2008/2010
AGAAGGAAAAGTACGGCTGGGAGTTTCTATTCCTCGGCGCAAATATTGACGCAGTAGAGACAGCAAGTCAGTTCGGAATCGGCGCAGATCGTGCAGTCAACTATCAGTGCGACAGTGAAGGAACTGCGTTGAATTATGAGGTGGTCAGCGAAGCAATCAGCTCTGTCCGGTGCAGTGCCCCGCTGAGCGCAGACTGGAAAAAGCGTATAGACGAGGACTACAAAAAGCGTGGAGGCCGCAAGCACAAGTAAATACTTTTTGAAGCCGGGGTGATGATTCACTCCGGCGTTTTCTTTGGCAGGAATGCCGTTAAAGCATCCGAAACGGTACAAGACGTCCGGTGGACGTCTGCTTTGCGCGGACCGGAGTGGAACGGAGACACGCAGCCCGATGCCGCAGGCAGTGTTCTATGGGGAGTGGAGAGTTTCCCCAACAAGCAGAAAATCGCTTTCATGTCACGAAAGCCCTGCTTGCGAATTAGTGGGGGCACGAAAGCTAAAGCTTAACGAGGATAGAATATCTTGATTTTCCGCGAGGTTTGGAGTACAATTATTGTGATTACATGTAGAATTTGCTCGGATTAGATCGGAGAATTGTATGGGCTATTTATCAATCAGACAGACAGCGGAAAAATGGAACCTTTCGGCAAGATGGATCAGTGATCTTTGTAAAGCCGGACGAATTCCCGGAGCAACGAAAATCGGTTCATACTGGGCGATTCCAGAGGATGCGGAAAAGCCAGCTGACGCAAGAATCAAGAGTGGTCGCTACGTGAAGACAAAAGAAAACTAAGAAAGGGGTCGTACCAATGGCTGCAATCAATGATTTAATAAGCCAGATCCAAGATGAGACTCTTCGAAATAGAATTCAGGAAGAAGTGAGTAAAATGGCCAAGCAGAAGAAATTCGGCTTGGTCTTTGAAGAACATATGCCGGAAAGCACGCCTCTCTATGATATGCCTATCAAAAGAGGCTGTAATGTTATGCGCCGTGACAGTAAGGACGACAAATCCATCTATGTTGTGCTGAGAGTTGAAGGCGATACCGCTGTCTGCGTTAAGCCGGAACAGAAAGACGAAGCAGTCACCTTTGACCTGAAGGATATCGTTCGTGTTGCGGAATTTGGAGAATCCATCTATCCCTATCTGAAACCGTTGGATTCAGTTTGCAATGCACCGGATAGCGATCTCTGGCACACGCTGATTGAAGCGGACAACTATCACGCCTTGCAGCTTCTGGAATATTTGTATGCGGGTAAGGTGGATTGCATTTATATCGACCCGCCATACAATACCGGCGCAAAGGACTGGAAATATAACAACGACTATGTGGACGGAAGTGACGCTTACCGTCATAGCAAGTGGCTCTCCTTCATGCAGCGTCGCCTGAAGTTGGCAAAGAAACTGCTGAATCCCAAAGATTCTGTACTAATTGTAACCATTGATGAGAAGGAATACCTGCATCTTGGCTGTCTGCTGGAGGAAATGTTTCCGGAGGCAAGGTTGCAGATGATTACCTCTATGACAAACAAAAAAGGCTCCACTAGGCAAGGAGCTTTCTGCCGAAGGGATGAATATCTTTACATCCTTTTCTTTGGTGAGATGACTATTTCAAAGTCTAACGATGATATGATTAGTAGCGAAATTAAAAATTCATCAGCAAAAGCTATTTGGAACAGTCTATTACGTCGAGGAGCAGATGGCTCAAGCAGAAAAGAAAATCCCAATTTATTCTATCCGTTTTATATTTCAACATCTGATAATTCTATTGTATCAGTTGGAGAGGCGCTCCCGCTGGAAACCGAACGTAATACAGTTGCGCCACTAGAAGGTACTGTGGTAGGTTGGCCTATTAGAAGCGATGGATCTGAAGGACGTTGGCAAGTTAGCGCGCAGAATGCGAGAGAAATGATAGCAAACGGCACGATGAAGGCTGGGCGATTCAATCCCTCTCGAGGTTCAATAGCTATCAATTATCTTATACGATTTGGGAGACCATTGAAAATACGGCAAGAGAAAAAGCTGATCGTCTGTATTTCATTATTGATGAGGCACACCGCGGTATGCAGGGACGCCAAGCGGGAACGGCAACCACCATCATGCAGCGCTTTATCAAGGGCAGCAGCGAGCAGAATCTGTCGCCCATTCCGGTCGTCATCGGAATGAGTGCAACTGCCGAACGTTTTAATTCCCTTGTCGGGCAGGCAACAAACTCTACATTGCATAAGGTGGTTATTTCCCCAGCGCAGGTTCGTCAATCTGGATTGCTCAAAGATCGTATTGTAATTACTTATCCGGAAGATCCAATCAAACACGGTGACATGGCCGTACTCCAGGCTGCAACAGACGAATGGCAGGATAAGTGCAAGCACTGGTATCAGTATACCTATGAGCAGCACTACACCAATGTAAATCCGGTGTTTGTTATCCAAGTCTGCGCTGGTTCCGGTACGAAAGTATCTGACACCGATCTAGACGATGTAATTGCGAAAATCGAAGAACGTATGGGCGATAGCTTCAAGGAAAATGAAGTCGTGCATACCTTCGGTTCAACGGGCACATTGTCGATTCACGGATTGACCGTGCCGCATATCGAGTCATCCGAGATCGCAGAAGATCGCCGCATTCGTGTTGTCTTATTTAAGGAAAATCTGTCCACTGGCTGGGACTGCCCTCGTGCAGAAACGATGATGTCCTTCCGGCGTGCGGAAGACGCAACCTATATTGCGCAGCTGCTCGGACGTATGGTTCGCACACCGCTTGCATTTCCTTTCTTTTTCTTTCTTTCTTTCTCATTATAAACAAGAAAGAAAGGTCAAGGGGTGTAGAAACAAGCATTTTGTCGACCTGCAACAATTACAAGCCTCGTTGGAAAAGCAATGGGGTGTTTTTTAACCGGTTTTTTGGTGGATTCGTTTTGAGAGCAACCTTGAAATCAAATTTTGTTGCTTCGGCAATGAGCTGTTCTATCATAGAAATCTCTCTGTTGAGGTTGTAGAAGGTCTTTTGAATGAGGAAAATACAGGTTTATAGCGTTAGTGTAAACCATTCTTCTGAAGGTTAGCGATGACTTGTAACTAAAATAGCGACAAAATAAATTAAAAACTAAGATCAGTCTCTAAATAATTGATATTCTATGTGAAAGAGCGTATAATATAAGTACAAGAACAGGAGGCGATTATATGCTGGATGTAAATATGATAATTGCAAACAACATTCAGGCTGAACTGAAAAAAGAAAACAAAAAGCAGGTTGATCTGGCAGAAGGAATTGGAGTCTCCAAACAGACAATGAGCAAAATTATGAATGGTGCAAGAGCAATCAATGCGATTGAACTTCATAAGATTTCTGAATATCTGCATGTGTCGATGGATTCTCTGATGAAGATGCCAGAAAAGCCGATGGATACGAATGTGATTCATGCGTTTATGGGGCGTGTTAAAACAGAAGAAGCAAGAAAGGGAATCCGGCTTGCGGATGAACTGTCCGACATGATTCTGTTCCACACTAGGGCATGCGAGAATGGCAAAAAGATGGAGCAGCTCTGGGAGGATAAGTGATGAACAATGTTCTGAAAGATAGCCTTTTTGTAAGCCAAAACAGGAAATTTGATGAAATTCAATCTGTTGTCAGGCAGTTTTCGGCAGAGTATGTCGGTAATTCTATTATCAAAGATAATATTTTTGCTGTTATACAGAACTATGCAAGAAAGAAAGAAATTGCACTGGAACTGCTTCGTTTTCCAATTCATGATGATGAATTATGGGCATTGACTTTTTTGAAGCAGGATACGATTTTTGTGTGCGTAAATACGGCACTTCCACTATGTAAGCAGTTTTTCGCTGCGTCGCATGAATTGTATCATATCTACTGTTATGTAGAAAATGCAGACCAGAGCTATATAAAAAATGGTTCTATGCTGGATTCGGCAACAGGTGATGAAACAGGAAGAACACAGGAGGACTTGGAAGCTAATGCCTTCGCAGGTCTGCTTTTGATGCCGGATCAACTTCTCCATGAGCAAATTCTACTGTATGGAATTGATAAAGATTTGGTTTCGGTAGATTCCGTTTTGATACTTATGGATATGTTTGCTATGCCCTACAAGGCAGTTGTACTGCGCTTGTTTGAAAGTGGAAACATATCCCACCAGCAGGCTGAAAAGCTGCTGGAGATAAGTTCTGTGAATGTAATGAAAAGGGCATCACTGATAGGTAAGGCAAAGCGCTGGCAGCTTGATGGCAGGGGAACAGAATCTTTTGGCACACTCCTTGAGAAAGTTGAGTATAATAGACAGCATGAGTATCTGACAGAATCCAGAGAAAATGACGATGTGGCTTACATTACTCAACTGAAAAAAGAGTACGGTTTGGATTGAGGGGTGTAAAAGCGAAGTGAAAAAATATGCACTGCTAGATACCGATTTCATTTCCAAAACGCACTCTGTTCAAGATGGCGTCGATAATCATTTGATTGACCGGGTCATGGAATTGCCGGAATATGTGTTCTTTTGTCATGCGCAAATCGTAACAGAACTTAATCGGTATAATGCTGATGCGCCAATCTGGTTGAGCGAAAAGATTGGCGCGCAAAAGATAAAAAGCTACACGGATCAAGAAATTCTTGAAAGCCTGTCACATGTACGAGGGCCGCTGGCGTGTGCGACTTATACACAGATGTTAAAATTGGCCTGTGATGTTTTTTCTAAAGATTACTTTTCGGAACATTATCGAGCATTGGAAGATGCTGATTACACGGCGATATCGAGAGAGGATTATTTGAAAGAGCTTGAACGACTCGATATCGAAGTGGGCAAGAAAAATAATCTTGGAGAAATCAAGTCTTTTGTGCTGTTGCAGGTCTTGTCGGTGATGCTTGGGGAGCAGATTTATGTGTTCTGCTCCGATGACCGAAATGCTCGGAATGGCGCTACAAATTTTGAAGATGTTCGATGTATTAGTCTGGTATCGGTATTCTCGCGTTTGAAGGAGGAAGCAAACTGGACGTTTGAAGATGCTGAGCCGTATATTGAATCGCTCATTGCATTTTATCAAGATCATCACCAAACTACTTTCCGAGTAATGGAAGCGTCTGAGGTTAGAAGATTGCAACGGATACCATGCAGACAGGTGTTGCAGGAAATCTTTAACGGAAAATTTATTGAATTGAAAAATGGTATGTTGCGGTACAAGCGGTAAGTGAAAACAGGTTAAAGAATACCAACAATCACATGTCTAGTTGGGAAACCAGCGGAGAAAGTTATTGCAATGATAGAAGCAAAGAGTTCAGTAAAAACAGAAACATCTTAAAAAGTATACAGAGTATATTGCGAAGAAAAATCGCATATGCTATAATGCTCGCAGGCAAAAAAGAATTAAAGTGTTTATAACAAAAAAATCAAAAGCCCTCGAAGTTGCAGCTTCCAGGGCTTTCTTCTTATTTCATTTTTTATTACAGTGGACAAAGAATCAGCAGGTCAGAGCTGCGCTGTTTGCAGTATAGAAGATAATTGCTAATTTTATTACGCAGCAGGAATATTCAGTTAGGCTTACGCACAACAGAAAATTCACATTCAATGCAGAAAGGGGCGGTTTTATGAAGCAGGATACACTGGAGGGCAGAGCAAAAACGAAAAACGGTGTCATTCGATTATGCTTTTCGGTGCTTTGTATTTTGTTGGAAGCAGCTTTTATCATTATCGTGATCACAAGGCTGAATGAATATGCGGAGATCGTTAATCTGCTGACTAGAGTCTTTGCAGGAATTCTGGTTCTGGCACTATATGCATCCGATCAGACATCTTCCATGAAAATGCCGTGGATCATTCTGATACTTGTGTTTCCGATCATGGGTGTAGCACTGTATCTGCTGATCGGATTAAATGGCGGAACCCGTAAAATGCGAGAACGATATGCGGATATCGACAGAAAGCTTCTGCCGCTTCTGCCGGACAATCGGGAAAAACTGGAAAATATCAAAAACAAAATTCCCAAAGCAGGAAATATCAGTGAGTATATTTGGAAAAATGCAGGTTATCCCGTATACCAGAATACGGATATTGTTTATTATGATGAGGCGGTAAAGGGATTAGAAGCACAGTTATCAGCACTGTCAAAGGCTGAAAAGTTTATTTTTATGGAATACCATGCGATAGAAGATGCAGAGGCCTGGAAAAAGATCCAGAAAGTGCTGGAGGAGCGTGTACAGGCAGGCGTGGAAGTGCGAGTATTTTATGATGATATGGGCTCTATTGGCTTTATTAATACGGATTTTGTAAAAAAGATGGAGCGGATCGGAATCCACTGCCGGGTATTTAATCCGTTTATGCCGGGACTGAATGTATTTCTGAACAACCGTGATCATCGAAAAATAACTGTGATCGATGGAAAAGTAGCTTTCACAGGCGGCTATAATCTGGCAAATGAATATTTTAATTACACCAATCCTTACGGACAATGGAAGGATACCGGGATCCGTCTTGAAGGCGATGCAGTTCAGTCGCTGACAGCAACATTCCTTGAAATGTGGAATGCAGCCAATGACAGGAATAATAATGAGGATTTCAGCAAATATTTTATAAGATCAGAATATAAGGCAACTCAGAACGGATTTGTACAGCCTTATGCAGATAGTCCAATGGATGATGAACAGGTAGGAGAGGAAGTTTATATCAGCATGGTCAACAAAGCTGAAAAATACTGCTGGTTTATAACGCCATATCTGATCATTACGGATGAAATGACACATGCGCTGTGTCTTGCTGCAAAGAGGGGAGTTGATGTCAGGATCATTACACCGGGAATCCCGGATAAAAAAATGATTTACAGTGTTACACGTTCCTTTTATCATGGACTGGTTAAAAATGGAGTGCGGATCTACGAGTGGACACCTGGCTTCTGTCACGCCAAGATGAGCGTGGTAGATGACTGTATGGCAACCTGCGGAACCATAAATCTGGATTACAGAAGTCTTTATCATCATTTTGAAAACGGATGCTTTATGGCAGACAGTCCGGCTGTGTTATCTATAAGAAATGACCTGGAAGAAACAATGAAGGAATGTCGGGAAGTAACAGAACAATACCGGACAGGACGCAGTGCATATCTTCGTCTGGGACAGCTTTTCATGAGATTATTTGCAGGATTATTGTAAGGAAGAGGTGTAGATCTATGTGTACAGCAGCAACGTATCAGACAAAGGATTTTTATATGGGAAGAACTCTTGACTATGAGTTTTCCTATGGAGAAGAGGTGACCATAACCCCAAGAAATTATGAGTTCGATTTCCGATATGCAGGAAAAGCAAAAACACATTATGCTCTCATAGGAATGGCGTTTGTAGCAGGAGATTATCCGCTTTATTATGATGCGGCTAATGAAAAGGGACTGGGTATGGCAGGACTTAACTTTGTGGGAAATGCGGCATATGCAGAGGAAGCGACAGAGGCAGATAAGGATCTTGTCCAGGTGGCGCAATATGAATTTATTCCATGGATCCTTACCCAGTGTGCTTCGGTGGCTGAAGCAAGGAGGATGCTTTCCAATATGAAGCTTATGGGAACACCCTTCAGTGAACAGCTTCCAACGGCACAGCTTCACTGGATGATCGCAGACAAGGAGGAATGCATCGTTGTAGAATCCATGAAAGACGGAATGCACATCTATGACGATCCTGTTGGCGTACTTACAAATAATCCTCCATTCCCCGGTCAGATGTTTGCACTTAACAATTATGCGGGTGTATCCAGAAAGCAGCCGGAAAGTACATTTGCAGGAGTGCTGGAGCTGGATCCATACAGCAGAGGAATGGGCGGAATGGGAATTCCGGGAGATCTTTCAAGCCAGTCAAGATTTGTAAAGGTTGCATTTACAAAATTAAACGCAATATCCGGAGATGGGGAAAACGAAAGTGTCAGCCAGTTTTTCCATATTTTGGGCTCTGTTGATCAGCAGCGGGGATGCTGTGAGGTATCAGAGGGCGCATATGAGATCACAATCTATACTTCATGCTGCAACACGACAAAGGGAATCTATTATTATACCACATATGATAATCACCAGATAACCGCAGTAGATATGTATGCGGAAAACCTTGATTCAGACAAGCTGATCCGTTATCCAATCATATTAAACGGTGAGATCCGATGGCATAATAAATAAGAACAGGATTTTTACAGAAGATAATGAAGTAGGAAGATGGAAAATTATTCAATAGTATTCAGCAGCTTAACCGGTAATACAAAAAAGCTGCCAGTCAGCCGATCGTAGTGTATACAGAGATTTGACTTTACAGCAGAGAAAAATATCAAGTATAATACTATAGCATTATTAAAAATCCCTTCCGGGAAAACAGAAAAACCACAATGATAAAGGAATATAACAAATGAGTATTTTAAATGTAGAACACCTGACCCACGGGTTTGGAGACAGAGCGATTTTCGAAGATGTATCTTTCCGGCTTCTTAAGGGAGAACACATCGGACTTGTAGGCGCTAATGGCGAAGGAAAGTCCACATTTATGAGTATCGTGACCGGAAAACTGATGCCGGATGAGGGCAAGGTAGAGTGGGCAAAAAATGTCCACGCAGGCTATCTGGATCAGCATGCAGTTCTGGAAAAGGGGATGACCATCGGCCAGGTGCTGAAATCCGCTTTTGATCCTCTTCTCAAAAAAGAAGAACGGATGAACGAGATCTGCGACAAGCTGGGAACTGCAGATCCTGACGAGATGGATGGTCTGATGGAAGAGCTTGGAACGATCCAGGACGAACTGACACTTCACGATTTTTATGCGATCGATGCCAAAGTGGAGGAGGTTGCCAGAGCTCTGGGCCTTCTGGATCTGGGGCTTGACCGTGATGTTACGGATCTAAGCGGCGGACAGAGAACCAAGGTACTTCTTGCGAAGCTTCTTCTTGAGAAGCCAGATATCCTGCTTCTGGATGAGCCTACCAACTATCTGGATGAGGAGCATATTGCATGGCTGAAAAGATATCTTCTGGATTATGAGAATGCCTTTATCCTTATTTCCCACGATATTCCCTTCCTGAATTCTGTAGTTAACATTATCTATCACATGGAAAATCAGGAACTGAACCGTTATGTAGGAGATTACGATCATTTCCAGGAGGTCTATGCGGTCAAGAAGGCACAGCTGGAGGCTGCTTACCGCAAACAGCAGCAGGAGATCAGTGAGCTGAAGGATTTCGTAGCAAGGAATAAGGCCCGTGTTTCCACAAGAAACATGGCTATGTCCCGCCAGAAAAAGCTGGACAAGATGGATGTGATCGAGCTGGCAGCAGAGAAGCCGAAGCCGGAGTTCAAATTCCGTTATGGCCGAACACCAGGAAAGATGCTTTTTGAGACACATGACCTTGTGATCGGTTATGATGAGCCGCTTTCCAAGCCACTGAATTTTACTATGGAGCGAGGACAGAAGATCGCACTGGTGGGAACCAATGGAATAGGAAAAACAACACTTCTTCGAAGCCTTCTTGGACTGATCAAGCCTCTTTCCGGAAGCGTGGAGCAGGGCGAGAACCTTGAAATCGGATATTTTGAGCAGGAAGTTAAAGGTGAGAATCGAACTACCTGTATCGAAGAGCTCTGGCAGGAATTTCCGTCATTTTCCCAGTATGAAGTGCGTTCCGCACTGGCAAAATGCGGCCTGACGACCAAGCATATTGAGAGCCAGGTACGAGTTTTAAGCGGTGGTGAGCAGGCAAAAGTGCGTCTTTGCAAGCTGGTGAACCGTGACACCAATATTCTTCTTCTGGACGAGCCTACCAATCATCTGGATGTAGATGCAAAAGACGAGCTGAAAAAAGCTCTCCGGGAATACCGCGGAAGTATTCTTCTCATCTGCCATGAACCGGAATTTTACCAGGATGTGGTAAATGAAGTCTGGGATATGAGCAAGTGGACAACCAAGATATTCTGATAATGGATATAGATATATGGCAGAAAAGACCGATATAATTCAAAAAGTACAATAAATGGGACATAAAGATGACAGCATAAGGGCAGCAGAGTCTGCCAGACAGAATACAGAGGACAAATAAATGGAAGAAACACAATTGAAAAAATTCAGTATCGTTATGGAGGGCGGCGGTATGCGAGGTTTGTATACAGCCGGCGTGATCGATGTTCTGATGGAAAATGAGATTTATGCGGACAGTGCGGTGGGCGTATCGGCTGGAGCTGTTTTTGGATGCAATTATAAGTCCAGGCAGATCGGAAGAGTTCTTCGCTATAACAAAAAGTACTGCAAGGATAAAAGACTTGCAAGCATCCGGAACTGGATCACCACAGGAGATGTATACAGCCGGGAATTCGGATATTATGAACTGCCCTGGAAGCTGGATATTTTTGACCGTCAGACCTACGCAGAAAATCCCATGAAATTTACAGTGGTGTGTACGGACCTGGATACAGGAAAACCGGTGTATCATGAATGTCCCAACGGAGATGTGGAGGATATTGAATGGATGCGTGCGTCGGCATCGATCCCGGTAGCTTCCCGACCGGTGAAGCTTGGGGGAAAGAGACTTCTGGATGGTGGTGTGTCTGATCCGATCCCTGTTAAGTGGATGCTTTCCCGGGGATACGAAAAAAACGTAGTGGTGCTTACCAGAGATGTGAAGTACCGAAAAAAAGCAAACCCGAAGATGCAGCTTTTTCTGAAAGCAGTATTACATAAATATCCGGCTTTTCTGAAGGATCTGGAGGAACGGCATATCCATTATAATGAAACACTGGAGGAACTGGCTTCTCTGGAAAAAGAGGGGCGCATTCATATCATCCGTCCGAGCAGTCCCATCCAGGCGGCGATGATCGAGCGTGATGAGAGCAATCTGGAGCGGATCTACCAGACAGGAAGAGCAGATATGAAAAAGGATCTGGAGAAGCTGAAAGCCTACCTGGATTCCTGAATCACAGACCGAAACAAAATTCGACTTATACCCCTTTCTATGTTATGATATTGGATATCATTACAACAGAAAGGGGTATTTTCAATGGGAGAAAAACCTCAGAATATAAAACACAGACATATAAGCCTGGGCGTGCTTGCCCATGTGGATGCAGGAAAGACGACATTATCGGAAGGCCTGCTTTTTAAATGCGGAAGGATCCGGAAAATCGGAAGAGTCGATCACAAGGATGCGTATCTGGATACCTATGAGCTTGAGAGGGAGAGAGGAATCACCATTTTTTCAAAGCAGGCAGTTTTTTCCATGGGGGATATGGAAGTGACACTTCTGGATACACCGGGGCATGTGGATTTTTCTGCTGAGATGGAGCGTACCCTGCAGGTGCTGGATTATGCGATCCTGGTGATCAACGGAGCAGATGGTGTGCAAGGGCATACACAGACATTGTGGAGACTGCTGACACAGTATAAGATCCCAACATTTCTTTTTGTAAATAAAATGGATCAGGAAGGAACAGACAGGGAAAGACTTCTTGAGGAGCTGAAGAAGAAATTAAGCGGATGCTGTGTGGATTTTAGTGGAGAACTGGAATGCTCCGGTGCAGAAGCAGCAGGGAAAAAGGAGAATCCTGTGGATAACTCCGGGAAATATCCGTCAGCTGAAGGAATACAGCTGAAAGACAACGCCAGTGAAGCAGAAAAAGAGAATATATCCGGAACGCAGGGCACTTCTGATAAAATAAATGGAACGGATGATTTTCTGGAAAATATCGCCATGTGTGAGGAGAACCTTCTGGAAAGCTTCCTGGAAACAGGAACGATCGCAAAAAAGGACGTGGCAGAGCTGATCCTGGAGCGAAAGCTTTTTCCCTGCTTCTTTGGATCTGCCCTGAAGATGGAAGGCGTAGATGCTTTTATCCATGGAATGGAGACCTACATGGCAGTACCGTCCTATCCCGCAGAATTCGGAGCCAGGATCTTTAAGATCGCCAGAGATGAGCAGGGAAACCGTCTCACTTATATGAAGATCACCGGCGGCAGCCTGAAGGTTAAGGAGACGCTGACCAATGCAGGAAGAAATGGTATTCCGGCAGAGGAGATCTGGGAGGAAAAGGCAGATCAGATCCGTATCTATTCCGGTGCAAAATTTGAAATGCTCAAAGAGGCAGAGGCAGGAACCGTCTGTGCAGTTACAGGTCTTACCGAAACATATCCGGGAGAGGGACTTGGCATTGAGGCGGATTCTGCCATGCCGGTGCTGGAACCAGTACTGAATTATCAGATCATCCTTCCGGAGGGCTGTGACGCCCACAGGATGCTGAAAAGCCTGAAGGAGCTGGAGGAGGAAGAACCGCAGCTTCATATCATGTGGGATGAGCAGCTGGGAGAGATCCACGCCATGCTGATGGGCGAGGTACAGATCGAGATCCTGAAGCATCTGATCTGGGAGCGCTTTCATGTGGCAGTAGAATTTGGGACCGGTAATATCGTATACAAAGAAACCATTGCCGCACCGGTGGAAGGTGTGGGACATTTTGAACCGCTTCGTCATTATGCGGAGGTGCATCTTCTTCTGGAACCGGGAGAGAGAGGAAGCGGACTGCAGTTTTTCACAGCGGCAAATGAAGATCAGCTGGATCGGAACTGGCAGCGGCTGATCCTGACACATTTGGAGGAAAAAGAGCATCTGGGAGTCCTTACCGGATCACCCATCACCGATATGCAGATCACACTTCTCACCGGGCGGGCACATCAGAAGCATACGGAAGGTGGAGATTTCCGGCAGGCGACCTACCGTGCTGTGCGCCAGGGCCTCAAGAAAGCGGAGACACTTCTTCTGGAACCCTATTACAGCTTCCGACTTGAGGTTCCGGCAGAAAATGTAGGCCGTGCCATGACGGATATCCAGAGGATGCAGGGAACCTTTCAGGGGCCGGAAACCCAGGGAGAGCTGTCGGTGATCACAGGAAGTGCGCCGGTGGCAAAAATGAGGGATTATCAGAGCCAGGTAGTTTCCTACACAAGAGGCAGAGGTCATCTGACCTGTACTCTGAAGGGCTATGAACCCTGTCAGGATCAGGAGCAGATCGCAGAGGAGATCGGCTATGATTCCGAGAGAGATCTTGAGAATCCTACAGGCTCTGTATTCTGTGCCCATGGAGCAGGCTTCGTGGTTCCCTGGTATGAGGTAGAAGAATATATGCATCTGGAAGGAGCTCAGCTTCCGGACAGTAATGATGCCTATGAGGATTCCGACAACAGCTCTGCAGGAGTGCGTTCAGTTCAGGGAACAGCCAAAAACAGTCCGGATCACAGAACAGCCAATGCCGGCCGTGGAAAATATACCTCCATGTATGGAAGCTACGAAGAGGAAAAAGAACTGAAGGCAATCTTTGAGAAAACCTTTGGTCCGGTGAGCTCAAAGAAATACAGCAGTAACAGCCGAAGCTTCGGAAATCCGGAAAGCGGAAGCAGCTTTTCCGGGAAGGGAGGCAAAGGTGCAGCAGATTCCGGCCTTCCGGCAAAAACCGGTCACGGCGCCTGGAGAAACAGCAGTCCGGCCATCCACAGAGAGGACTATCTGCTGGTGGACGGCTGCAATATCATATTTGCCTGGGAGGATTTAAGAGATCTGGCACAGGCAGACTTTCATGCGGCACAGTCCAGGTTAATGGATATATTAAGCGATTATCAGGGGATCAAGGGCTGCATTCTGATCCTGGTATTTGATGCCTACCGTGTGGAGGGCCATCCGGAGGAAACCTTCCAGTATCATAACATTCATGTTGTCTATACAAAAGAAGCGGAAACTGCAGACCAGTATATTGAACGCACTGTCCATGAAATCGGACGGAAGCATAACGTGACAGTTGCCACATCAGACGGACTGGAGCAGATCATTATTATGGGACAGGGAGCCGCCAGGATCTCAGCGCGCGGATTCAAAGATGAGATCGCTTCCGCAAAACAGCAGATGAGAGAAGAATGGCAGGAGCGCAGGGACAACAGCAAAACCTATCTCTTTGACAGTATGACACCGGAACTGAAATCTCATATGGAAGACATCCGTCTGGGAAGAAAGAAAAAAGAAGAATTATAACAAAAAATACATGCCCTCATTGTGGGCATATTTCACAAAAATAAAAAAACTTTTTGAATTCTTTTGCAAATAAATGGGAAAAGTAGTAAAATAAGGATAGAATCCTCAGTGAGAAGCTCCTTGTCTGGATATATAACCTGGCAGGGAGCTTTCATTAGAGCACAATAAGCGCCAGGATAACAAAAGAAAAGTAAAAAAATGAAAGGAAGTGGAAAAATGTTTGAAACAGGCGAATATGTTGTGTATGGTCGTACCGGCATCTGCCAGGTAACAGGAGTTACCACAATGAGGGTGGATGGTTCCTCCGGCGAGAAGCTTTATTATGTACTGAGGCCCGGAGGAGAAACAGATGGGAAGATATTTACACCGGTGGAAGGTGGAAAGCAGGTGCTTCGCGGAATCATTACGAGGGAAGAAGCGGAGAGGCTTATCGATGAGATCCCATCCATTGAGACACTGAGTATTGAGAATGAGAAATTCCGGGAGGATAGCTACAAGAAATGCATCCGTACCTGTGAATGCAGAGATCTTCTTCGGATCATCAAGACGATCTACGTCAGAAAACAGGCCAGATTATCTCATGGCAAAAAAACAACCGCTACAGACGAGCGGTATCTGAAGCTTGCAGAGGATCATCTCTATTCTGAATTTTCCATGTTACTGGATATCCCCAAAGAACATATGGCAGATTATATTGAACAGCGAGTACACCAGCAGGAGGAAGCCGAAGAACAGGTATGCGCTGTTTGACAAAGCAGAGCGTATCTGCTATGGTATTTCCGGTAACCTTCCAGAAATCCTGTATCTGTGACAGAAGCTTCACAGGAAGTGGAGAACAGATCCAGGATCAGTCTGAATGTTATAAAGAAAAGGAGATGCCAGAGAAATGAGAGAACAGCTTACCCGCAAGGATGTTGAAAAAATAGAGCAGGAGATCGAACACCGTAAACTGGTAGTACGTAAGGAAGCCATTGAGGCGGTCAAGGAGGCACGTGCCCAGGGAGACTTAAGTGAGAACTTTGAGTATTATGCAGCCAAGAAGCATAAGAATCAGAACGAGAGCCGCATCCGTTATCTGGAGAGGATGCTGAAGACGGCATCCATTGTATCCGATGCTTCCAGATCTGACGAAGTGGGAATGGACGATATCGTGGAAGTTCTTTTTGAAGAAGATAATGAGGTGGAGAAGTACAAGCTGGTTACTTCCATCCGCGGAAATTCCATGGAAAACCGTATCAGTATTGAATCGCCTATCGGCAAGGCACTGCGCGGTCATCGTGTAGGAGACCGGGTGGAAGTAAAGGTCAATGATGATTACAGTTATTACCTTGTAATAAAATCCATCGACAAGACCGGATCTGAGGATGAGGAGATCCGCGGATTCTGATCACAGATCGCAGGGCAGCTCTGCTCATGAGCATGCAGCTCAGCGGAATGAGAATATCCGCAGCACAAAACACATCATAAGGATAAAAACCACTGTACGATATATAGGACAGAGAGATCCTGACGGGAAATCGGTTTCCCGTAACAGGATCCTCTGTTTTATTTTTTTTACACAGATTTTACATTCCAGTGGGGAAAATTTTACAATAGGCCGCTATTATGAAAATCGTTGAAATGAGAAAAAAGGAAATCAAACATATTAAAAAGAGAAAGTGAAGGAGAGTATTATGGACTTTTTCAGCGTACTGGCATTGCTTGGCGGCCTTGCTATTTTCCTTTATGGAATGAACTTAATGGGAGACGGGCTTGCGAAGGTTGCAGGCGGAAAGCTTGAGCGGATCCTGGAGACACTTACCTCCAATCCCATCAGAGCCGTTCTTCTTGGAATGGGTGTGACTGCAGTGATCCAGTCATCCTCGGCAACTACCGTTATGGTCGTTGGTTTTGTAAACTCGGGAATCATGAAGCTGTCCCAGGTTGTGGGAATCATCATGGGTGCCAATATCGGTACTACCGTAACCTCATGGATCTTAAGTCTTACAGGTATCCAGAGTGATAACTTTATTATCCGGCTTTTTAAGCCGACGTCATTTTCACCGATACTGGCACTGATCGGCGTGGTTCTGATCATGTTTACAAAAAGCCAGAAGAAAAAGGACGTGGGAGCGATCTTTGTAGGCTTTGCGATCCTGATGTATGGAATGAATGCCATGAGCGGAGCTGTGGAACCTCTTGCAGAGGTACCGGAGTTTACCGGAATGCTGGTGAAATTCTCCAATCCGATCCTTGGAGTTGTGGCCGGAGCAGTGCTGACAGCGATCATCCAGTCGTCCTCCGCATCGGTTGGTATCCTCCAGGCACTGTGCCTTACCGGAATGGTACCGTTCAGTGCAGCACTTCCTATTATCATGGGACAGAATATCGGTACCTGTATCACTGCGATCCTTTCAGCCATCGGAGCCAGCAAAAACGCAAAACGTGCGGCTATGGTCCATCTGTATTTCAATCTGATCGGAACCATGCTGTTCATGGCAGTATTTTATGCGATAAATGCAGCAGTACATTTTTCATTTATGGCACAGGCAGCGACTCCGGCCGGGATCGCGATCCTGCACAGTGCCTTCAATATCACGGCAACTCTTGTTCTTCTTCCGTTTGGAAAGGCTCTGGAGAAGCTTGCCTGTCTTACTATCCGCGACAGGAAGGAAGAGGAGGAGAAGGTGGCAGCAGATCCGGATTTCATGATCCTGGAAAGCCGTTTTCTGGAGAAACCTGCATTTGCAGTTGAGCAGAGCAGGAATGCAGCGAAAAAAATGGCAGAGGATTCTCACAGAACTCTGTTTACCGCCCTGGACCTTCTGAAGAATTTCAGCGCAGAAGGAAAGGCTCTGGTGGAAGAAGCAGAGAAAAAGGTAGACCGTTATGAGGATGAACTTGGAACCTATCTTGTAAAACTGAACCAGAAGGATCTTTCCGTTCATGACAGTCACAGTGTTTCCATCATGCTCCACTGTATCGGTGATTTCGAGAGGATTTCCGATCACGGTGTGAATATCATGGAATCCGCACAGGAGCTTTATGAAAAAGGCCTGAAGTTTTCGGATAAGGCGCTGGAAGAGTTACGTGTCATGGAGCATGCGGTGGAAGACATTGTAGATATTGCTTACAAGGTTTACGAAAATCAGGATGTGCAGCTTGCGAGAGAGATCGAGCCACTGGAGGAAGTGATCGATGAACTCAGCAAGGAACTGAAGTACCGGCATATCCAGAGACTTCGCGCCGGAGAATGTACTATTGAAATGGGATTCATCCTGTCCGATGTGACTACCAGCCTGGAGCGTGTGGCAGATCACTGTTCCAATATCGGTGTCTGTGTGACACAGGTTCATGAAGATGCTTTTGATACACATCAGCACCTGAAGCAGATTAAACATGGGCCGGACGAAACCTTCTACCGTGCGCTGGAGGTGATCCGGAGTCAGTATCAGCTTCCGGAAATAAAGGATGAGCCGGCGGCAGCCCAGATGGCAGCGGCAGGCAGCCAATAAAAAGATATCGAAATAATGCTATGCCCTGGTTATCTGTATCAGCAGACGGCCAGGGCTTGTGCAGTAAAAAGAAAGCAGTTATACTGAAGGCATGGAACAAAAAAGACCAGACGATTATGAAGTGCCAACGGCAAAAAAACGAACAGAGAGGATATAGAATGATCTACTGTGTGGAAGATGAGAGAAATATCAGAGAGCTTCTTGTCTATACCCTGGAGACAACAGGCTTTGAGGCAGAAGGTTTTGAAACCGGGGCAGAACTTGACACAGCCATGAAAAAAAATATGCCGGAACTGATCCTGCTGGATATCATGCTCCCGGGTGAAGATGGGTATAATATTTTGAAACGACTGAAAAGTGATACCAGGACCCGGGATATCCCGGTGATCATGGTCACAGCCAAAGAAGCGGAGTTTGACAAGGTAAAAGGTCTGGAGGGCGGCGCAGATGATTACATCACCAAGCCCTTCGGGATGATGGAATTTGTAGCCAGGGTCAAAGCGGTCCTTCGGCGCTGCGCAAGGCAGAGCGAAGAGAGGGAGCTGCATTGTAAGGGTCTTCGTGTCAATGTGTCCCGTCACGAAGTCAGCTATCAGGGTGAGGTGAAGGAGCTGACCAGAAAGGAATTCGAGCTTCTGGAATATCTTATGGAGAACAAAGGACTGGTCATGTCCAGAAACCAGATCCTGTGCCATGTGTGGGGCTATGATTTTGACGGAGAAACAAGGACTGTAGATGTTCATGTACGGACTCTCCGACAAAAGCTGGGGGAGGCCGGAAATCTGATTGAGACAGTGCGTGGCGTGGGATACCGGATCGGAGATCATGTATGAAAAAGAAAATTCTGCATCATACAAGCATTATGATCATTTTTGCTGTTCTTGTCACGTTTCTGGCAGCAAGTGTGGTCACCTACAGTAAATTAAACACATACATGCAGCGGGGAGTCCGTGAGGAAGCGCAGTATATCTGCCTTGCCATGGATGAGTATGGAGATTCCTTTCTCACAAAAAAGCTTCAGACAGTATCATCAAGTCGTGTGACTCTCATCCGTAAAGACGGAACCGTTCTCTACGATTCTGAGGCCTCTCCGAAAAAACTGGCAAATCACAGTGATCGTCCGGAATTTATACAGGCAGAAAAAAATGGAAAAAGCGAAAGTATCCGTTATTCAGAAACCTTTGCAAAAAAGACCTTTTATTATGCGGTGAAGCTGGATGACGGAAACGTGCTCCGTGTAGGAAAAACCGTAGACTCCATATATTCCACATGGATCTCAAGTCTTGCTGTGCTGGGACTTCTGATGCTCCTGGTACTGATCCTGGAGTTTGTTTTTGCACAGAGACAGACCAGAGAGCTGATCCGTCCGATCAACGATCTGGATCTGGAGCATCCGCTGAACAATGTGTGCTATGAGGAGCTGCGTCCCCTTCTTGTGCGGGTGGATGAACAGAACCGGCAGATCCGGCAGCAGGTAAAAGAACTGAAGGAGGCAGAGGAGATCCGGAAGGAATTTTCTGCAAATGTTTCCCATGAGCTGAAGACCCCGCTGATGTCCATTTCCGGTTATGCGGAGCTTATGATGAACGGCATGGTTCCGGCAGATCATATACGGGAATTTTCCGGAAGGATCTACCATGAATCAATAAGACTTTCCAATCTGGTAGCGGATATCATCCAGCTTTCCAGACTGGATGAAAGCAACAGTGAGGTTCCTTTTGAAGAGGTGGATCTTTATGAGCTTGCGGAAGACGTAAGAAATAATCTCAGACATCCTGCCGGAAAGAAAAATATTTTCCTTGAGCTTGCCGGAAGTGCAGAGAAGATCAAGGGTGTCCGCCATGTACTCTATGAGATGCTTTTTAATATTGCAGACAATGCAGTTCGCTATACAGAACAGAATGGTCATGTGCGGATCATGGTAGGCAACCGGAAAGGGCATCCGTTCTACTGTGTGGCAGATGACGGGATCGGAATCCCGAAAAGTGAACAGGGAAGGATCTTTGAGCGCTTTTACCGGGTAGACAAAAGTCATTCCAGACAGACCGGCGGAACAGGTCTGGGGCTTTCCATTGTGAAGCATGGAGCAACGCTTCATCATGCACAGATCAACGTGGAAAGTGAACAGGGAGTTGGAACCAGGATGGAGATCGTTTTCCCGGAGAATACTTCTGACCGAAAATAAACTGAAAATAATCAGTAGGATTTCACGGTGAAGTGTAGTATAATAAAAAAAGGTTCAAAGGCCGGTCGGATGAGAATCTGACCGGCTTAAAATATGTATGGGAAAAAATCCCTGTATTTCTAAAAATCAGGAGGAACAAAATTATGAAAGAGCCGGTTCTGGTAGTAATGGCAGCAGGGATGGGAAGCCGCTACGGCGGACTGAAACAGATCGATCCTGTAGATCAGGAAGGTCATATCATCATGGATTTTTCCATTTATGATGCCGTACGTGCAGGCTTTAAAAAAGTGATATTCATCATAAAAAAAGAGAATGAACAGGATTTCCGCGATGCCATCGGCGACCGCTTAAGTGACAAGGTGGAGATCGTTTATGTGCATCAGGATCTCAACAACATCCCGGAAGGCTTCCAGGTTCCGGAAGGCCGTGTGAAGCCATGGGGAACCGGACATGCGGTATTAAGCTGTGCCGGAGAGATCGACGGACCGTTTGTGGTGATCAATGCAGATGATTATTATGGAACCCATGCCTTTAAGATGGCGTATGATTTCCTGATCCAGGCCCAGGAGGACACCGTACCTGCCCAGTATATGATGGTAGGCTACCGTCTTGAGAATACCCTGACAGACAACGGCTACGTTTCCAGAGGTGTCTGTGAGACAGATGAAAATGGATATCTTGCAGATATCAATGAGCGAACACACATTGAGAAACGTGACGGCGGAGCAGCCTACACAGAGGACGATGGAAAAACCTGGACAAATCTCCCGGGAGAGACTTCGGTATCCATGAACATGTGGGGATTCACCGGCGGATTTATGAAAGAGCTGGTAAAACGCTTCCCGGTATTCCTTGAAAAGAGCATTCCGGAAAATCCTCTGAAATGCGAATATTTCCTTCCGTTTGTAGTTGACGAGCTCCTCCAGGAAAAAAAGGCTGCAGTCAGGGTCCTTACCACACAGGATAAGTGGTACGGAGTGACCTATAAAGAGGACAAACCGGTAGTGGTAGCCGCAATCCAGAATCTGAAGGATCAGGGACTTTATCCGCAGGGACTCTGGGATTAAGTAGTAAACCTGGTTTTCTGCTATTGTGGAAACAAAGGAACAGTGCTAAAATAAACAGGAACAGTTAGATCCAATAGAGGAGGAGAAAAACTATGGCAATTTTAGTAACAGGTGGAGCAGGATACATTGGAAGTCATACCGTTGTAGAGCTGCAGAGCGCAGGATACGATGTTGTAGTAGTTGACAATTTATGCAATTCCAGTGAGAAGGCTCTGGACAGAGTATCCAAGATCACAGGCAAACCGGTGAAATTCTATAAAGCAGATATCCTGGACCGCGAAGCATTAAATGAAGTTTTTGACAAAGAAGAGATCGACTCCTGTATTCATTTTGCAGGACTGAAAGCAGTTGGTGAATCTGTTGCCAAGCCGTGGGAGTATTATGAGAACAATATCGCAGGAACCCTTACTCTTGTAGACGTGATGAGAAAACATAATGTAAAAAATATCATTTTCTCTTCCTCAGCAACCGTATACGGAGATCCGGCAATGATTCCGATCACCGAGGAGTGCCCGAAGGGACAGTGTACCAATCCATATGGCTGGACCAAATCCATGCTGGAGCAGATCCTTACAGACATCCAGAAGGCAGACCCGGAGTGGAACGTAGTTCTTCTTCGTTACTTCAACCCGATCGGTGCTCATAAGAGCGGAACCATCGGTGAGAATCCAAATGGTATCCCGAACAACCTGATGCCATATATCACACAGGTAGCAGTAGGCAAGCTGAAAGAGCTTGGCGTATTCGGAAACGATTACGATACACCGGATGGAACAGGTGTCCGTGACTACATCCACGTAGTAGACCTTGCCAAGGGCCATGTAAAAGCTCTTAAGAAGCTGGAAGACAATTCCGGATTAAGCATCTACAACCTTGGAACCGGAAAAGGCTACAGTGTTCTTGATATCGTTAAGAACTTTGAGGCAGCTACCGGCGTCAAGATCCCATATGTGATCAAGCCACGCCGCCCAGGCGACATCGCAACCTGCTACTCCGATGCAACCAAAGCTGAGAAAGAGCTTGGCTGGAAGGCAGAGAACGGAATCCGCGAGATGTGTGCAGACTCCTGGAGATGGCAGAGCCAGAACCCTAATGGATATGAGGCTTAAGGAACAGAAAGCTTAATTACATAAAAACATAAAAGCGATATAAAACACGGCAGACAGCCCCGGAGGGATGTCTGCCGTGTTGCTTTTTTGAGGGTAAAAAAGTCGCTTATCATTTCCATAAGCGACAAGTAGGCCGGAAACCCGTATAAATGCGGACTTCCGGCCTGCTTTGACCATAATTCTGACTGCTAATAGTTCAGCTTTTCCATGCACTTCTGCTTTTGTTTTATGCTGCTGTGCACATAAATATCCATGGTGATCTTGACGGACGAATGTCCCAGAATTTCAGAAAGTGTCTTGCTGTCAAATCCCATTTCCGTACAACGGGTGGCAAAAGCATGCCGGAGAGAATGAATGTTGATACTGGGGATTTCACATTGCTGAAGGAGCTTCTGGAATTTACGCTGTATATTTCTGGGCTCCATACATTTACGATTCGTACCCGTCAGCAGGTATGAATCAGGTTCAGCAGCAATCCGCTTCATTTTTTTCAATAAAAAATCAGGGATTGGAATATCCCTGATGGATGAGACTGATTTAGGAGGACCTATCATTAAAACGGTTTTGGGTTCGTCATCAGATTCACCAGAATAATCAAGATTTTTTATCCGTGAGATCGTTCGCCTTATATGTAGCAGCTTTTTATCAAAATCAATATCTTCCCACCGGATACCGCTGAGCTCGCCAACGCGGATCCCTGTATAAATACATAGCAGGATGCCGATGGGAAATTCTGAGTCCTCAGCAGAGAGAACTGTGATCAGCTTTGTGAGATGTTCATGAGAAATAAGCTGAAAAGGACTGGTATTTATTTTGGGATACCGAAATTCCAGCTGTGAAAGATTCAGATACCCCTGTTTTTCACCATAGCGTAAAATACTGTGGAACAGGATCAGAAGATTTTTGATGGTACGTGGCGAAAGTCCCTGCTGTTTCAGCTTTTCAGAGAAGGCATATACGGAAGCAGAAGAGATGTATTTCAACGGCATATCACCAAATTCCGGAAGGATATGTGTATCAAGAAGTGTTTCGTAGCAGGCATAGGTGCTGAGCTTTACAGCATAACGCATGGATAACATCCATTCTTCACTGAGGTTTCGAAATACATAACACTTTCCCGGAGAGTTTTGAAGATTATTATGACATAAAACAGCCAGCTTTTTCTTTTTTACAGCCTCGTATGTACGACCATACAGATATCCGTACTGGATCCGTCCATTCTGGTCACGACATTTTTCATAGCGTGCTTCCCATCGGCCATCTTTTCTTTTTCTGATATTTTCCCCTTTTCTAGGCATAATCGTAGTCTCCTTTTCGCACTATTATAGCAAAAGTCTGACCATTTTTGTGACCACTAATAAGCGAAAAAAAGGAAAATTTGTCGTATATAAAAAATTTAACCGAAAAAAACTGCATTTTTGGTCGAAAGTGGTGCATTTTTCGTATCTTGACAGTGACAGTGTGCAATGCTATCATTGATTAAGATTCAAAAACTATGCAATTTGAGAGAAAATCACCTGTCGCTTATGGAAATGATAAGCGACAGGAAAAAATAATAATTTAGATAAGTTATATTATAATGATTTTTCTTTGCAAAAAACGGAGAACCAAAATGAAAGAACCGGAAACCGGCAAAAAAGAAAACACCGGAAAAAGCGGCTACAGCATCACAACCTGGCGACTGCATCTCTGGTGCAGACATCCGGAATGGCTGCGGACCACACAGGAATTTTATAACCGGATCGCTGAATTTTATTACAACCTGCTTCTGGATCATACGGATCTCTGGGAACTGGGAAGCCAGCAGACTTTACGCGAGCTGGAGATCATGAGCATTCCGGGACGAGGCGGACGCATACCATCAGATCCCCTCCCCTGGCAAAAGGTTCCACTGTATTTTCGAAGAGCAGCAGCCAATGAAGGAATTGCTTCAGCCAAAAGCTATCTCAGCCGTTTTGCCCAGGATGAGAAGATCGGCAGAGCCGAGAAACTAAATGCAGCAGTTACCTATTACAAAGGAATGTATCAGGATTTTTCCGCTAAAGAGATCACGTTGCGTGTCTGGACAGGAGACACATGGACCTGGATGCATTGCCGGCTGTCAGGCAGAGACTTTCCGGAAAACGCCAGACTCATGTCACCATCCGTAGTTTTTGAATACAAATATGACATGCTGCATGTTCCAGTACGTCAGAACAATGAAAATACAGCAACCGTACGTCAGAGGATGCAGGCAGAATGCAGGATACTCTGTATTCAGTTTACAAACAGTGATGCCTTTGCAGCAGGCGTTGTTCTGGACGGAACCGGTCAGGAGATCGCAGTGAAGTTCTGGAAAGGCGGAAAGGAATACAGCCACCATTGCAGAAAGCTTCTGGAAAAGATCCAGAAGTCCCAGGAAGCAACCGGAGGCAGACAGACAGGTAGAGTTGATCAGAAATACTGGATGCATCTGAAACATCTTTCTGAACACTATGGACACCAGGTCACAAGCCAGATCTTACGTTTTGCCGTAGAGCAGGACGTTTCTGTGATCGTACTTCCACGTTATAACCAGGAATATTCCAGAAACGTCATGAAAGGCTCAGGAAACTGGGGACCGCTCCACTTAAGCACCAGGATCCGCCAGTATCTGGACTACAAAGCATGGAAAAACGGAATCATTGTTATCGAAGTCCACGCCACCGGCATCAGCAAAATCTGTGCAAAGTGCGGTGCAGAAATCATTCGGACTGACACCAGAACAGAACTATGCTGCTGCGCCAATGGACATCAGACGAACCGATATCTGAATGCTGTGAGAAATCTCGGGAAAAAGTGCCTGACACAGTTTGGACGTGGGGCATGAAGGGAAGAACAAAAGAAACAGAACAGAATATCAGTATGAAAAGCGAGCAGGTGGATTGACCTTATGGTATGTCAGAAAACAGATGTCATAAGGTCAGTGCATCGGCTTTGCCGTGCTGACAAAAAGAAAGCGAAAGCAAAACACGGTGTATATCAGTGATAAACACCGTAGGGTTGAATACCGCCTGTCGTGTGTGCGCCTGAAGAAGGTGCGGGCACGGCGAAGAATGTGCCGGCTTTTGAGTTGGGGAGTGTATTCGAAGTTATTTTAATAGAACTGTGAGATATGACACAGGAGATTATGAAAATGAAATACCATCCTGAAATACAGGATGTGTACATAGGTGCAAAAATTAGAGGATATGCCCGATGAGGGACGGAGGAGTAAATGACATGAAGAATTACAAAATCGCCGTTGCGGGCACTGGTTATGTTGGTTTGTCGATTGCCACATTGCTTTCCCAGCATCATCATGTGACCGCTGTGGATATCATTCCGGAGAAAGTCGAGATGATCCACAACCGGAAGTCTCCGATTCAGGATGATTATATTGAAAAGTATCTTGCAGAGAAGGAACTGAACTTGACTGTAACTCTGGATGCTAAGACCGCATACGCTGATGCTGACTTTGTAGTAATTGTTGCTCCTACAAATGTCTACTCAACAAACCGTATTGACGTAGCATCGTCGAAAAGAACCCGTTTTGCACACTATATGGGGTACTGAAATTGGTTATATTTCACAGCTGTATGAACTGAAAATGCCAATAACTCATACAAAACGCTGAACTTTTGCCCGCTGCGACACAAAATTGGCACAACTTTTTTGGAAGTTATGAGGAAATGGCGGAAAACAGGATAAAACAACAAAAATCCATGAGTTTATCATTAACGTCTGAAACTGCTGTTGAGTACACTATCTGACCCGCTAATGACACCTACATCATAACGGTTTGTTGAGTCATGAAAATTACGGAAAAACAGATGATTTCTACTTCATAAAACAGCTGTTGAGTAGAGCCTGGATGGTGATGATAAATACATGTTTTATCCGGGAAGAGTGAATGATTTGTTCATAGTGAACAACGAGCTGTAGAAATCAGACTGTGTGATATATACAGTTTTAACAAAACTCATGCACCGACAGGTTTTGATTCAACAATCCAACACTTAGAAAAAACGTCATTGCAGGGTATACGGGGTTCGACTGTATAAAGTAACACTTCAGTTATAGAGGAATAGAGACGAGTGTACTCAACGGATGTTTTATGGAGTAGAAAACATGATTGCTGGGGTAATTGGATACGACAGCATAAGAAAACACTTAGCCGAGTGTGGCTATCACACAGTGGAAATTAGAGAGAAATGCCATCCATATGGATGTGTAGATAGATAAAAAGAATGAGGAATGAACCCAGTAAGGGTGGAGGAGTACATTATGGAAAAATTTGATTATTTAGTAGTAGGTTCTGGCCTTTACGGGGCAATTTTTGCACATGAAGCCAAAGCACATGGTAAGTCTGTTTTGATAGTAGATAAGCGCCCGAACATCGCAGGTAATATTTATACAGAGAATGTTGAAGGCATCAACGTCCATAAATATGGTGCTCACATTTTCCATACTAACAATAAAAAGGTCTGGAACTACATTACACAGTTTGCTGAGTTCAATCGCTTCCTTAAAATATAATGTAGTACAGGAGAAACTTTTAAAAATGTATAGAGAGAAGCACTTTTTTGAAAATCTGCAAGAGCTAAGAGGAATGGCAGCTCTTCTAATTGTAATGAGTCACATTCCACTTTTTAAAAAGATGATAGGACCTTCATTTGGCGGATATGGAGTAGCAATTTTTTTCCTTTTAAGTGGCTTTTTAGTAGCGTATTCGACACAAAATGGTAATAAGTTGTTTTTGACCAAGCGATCTATAAGAATAATTCCAGTATGTGCATAAATTAACATATAAAAATCTTCCATCTGCATCCGATAGTGAAACTGTTTATAAATATATTTTAAGCAAGAAAGAAGGAGAAAATTTATTATGAATTTAGGACAAAGAGTAACGGTTGTACTCGTTACATTTAACCGATTAGAAAAGTTGAAAATTGCTTTGTCATGTTATGAGAAGCAAACTTATAAGATAGAAAAAATAATAATTGTAGATAATTGTAGTACAGATGGAACAATAGATTTTTTGAAAAAGTGGCTTGATAGTAAAACAAATTTCGATAAAGAAGTTGTATATTTAAGTGAAAATACTGGAGGTGCAGGTGGCTTTGGAGCTGGTATGGAACATGCACTGAATTTAGTAAATTCAATGCAATTAAAAACGGATTGGATACTAGTTTCAGATGATGACGCATTTCCTAATGATGATGCAATTGAGAAAATGATTGCATATAGTGTTGGTATTTCTGGATTGGCAATTAATTTAAGAATTTTTTCTATTGCGGCTTGCTATATTTGGATTTATGTATTCGTGAATAATCGGATTCTAAAGATAAAGGCTAAAAATGAGATTTTATTAATAATTAGTTTTGGACTTGGAATTGCAAACAGCGTGATACTGGGCGCTAGAGGCGAAGCCTTGCAGTTGATATTTGCTTTAGTAGTAATTTGGTTTTTTATCAAGCGAAAAAACAACAATTGGAAATCAAATATAAAATTTAAACAAATAATAGTACTGATGGTCGGTCTGCTTTTTGTATTAGTATTTTTTAAGAGTGCAGGTGATTTATTAGGCAGAAATAGCGTAATTGCCTCAACAACTTCTGCCACAGATGAGATAGCCAAATATTTAGGTGCAGAAATTAAGAATCTAGATTCTTTTTTGAATGAAGAATATTCTAAGCCTGTTGTGTTTGGAGAGCAAACATTTAGTGTTTTGCTAACCTGGATAGATGCAAAGTATGGTATGGGATGGAATATTGATTCTATTTTAGCATTTAGGCGAGTTAATGGTATAAGTCTGGGTAATGTCTATACCTTGTATGCGCCACTTGTTTATGACTTTGGTTATATAGGAGCAATGATAATGATAATGACGATGGCTGTTTTTAGTCAATGCTTGCCCAATTGGGAATTCCTACATACGGCATTCGAGCCTGTGCGCAAGTAAGAGATGATAAGGGAAAATTAAGTAAAACGGTGCAAGAACTTTTGATCATTAATTTAATTATGAGTTTTTTTGCGTACGTTTTTCTTGCGATTGCTTTGATTACGGTTCCAAGACTATTTGAAGATAGAATTCTCTATATTATAATTAGTTCTACAATATTGCTCAATGTAGTTGGAATGGAATGGCTATATAAAGGTTTAGAAAAATATAGTTATATTACTATTCGTTCTGTAATCTTCAAGTTTATAGCCTTAATTGCTATGTTTGTTTTTGTACATAAAAAAGAGGATTATGTCATTTATGGCGCAATTAGTATATTTGCAGCGTCAGCTTCTAACATACTGAATATAATTCATGCACGTAGATACATTGATTTTTCATTTGAAGGTCATTATGATTTACGAAAACATTTGAAAGCTGTACTTATATTCTTTGCAATGTCGTGTGCTACAATTATATACACGAATTTAGACACGGTTATGCTTGGATTTATGAAATCAGACATTGATGTTGGTTATTATAACGCAGCAGTAAAGATTAAAGTAATTTTGGTACAAGTTGTGGCTTCGCTTGGTGGGGTACTGCTTCCAAGATGCTCATACTATGTTGAAAAAGGAATGTGGGCTGATTTTAAGCGCATTTGTTCTAAAGCTCTCAATTTCGTTGTTGTAATAGCACTTCCGTTAAGTGTTTATTTTATTATTTACGCACAAGATGCAATCATGTTTTTGTCAGGATCGGAGTACTTAGGTGCTATTTTGCCAATGAAAATAATTATGCCTACTCTTTTGTTTATTGGCATGACGAACATATTGGGATTACAAATATTAGTTCCATTAGGAAAAGAAAAAATAGTTTTATATTCAGAAGTGGCTGGTGCTATAACAGACTTGTTGTTGAATGTCGTGTTAATTCCTAGGTTTGGGGCATCAGGTGCGGCTATGGGTACTTTGGTGGCTGAATTTGTAGTTTTGGTTGTGCAATGTGCAGCATTACGAAAATACTTATTTGATATTATTATAAAAATAAAATATTGGAAAATAATTATTGCTACAGTTGTAAGTGCAATTGCCTCGCTACTTGTATTATATTTGAAATTGGATTGCTTTTTTAATCTTATAATTTCTGCGACTATTTTTGGCACATTGTATTTATGCATTTTATTATTGTTTAAAGAAAAAATGGCTAAAGAAATTGTTGTGTCGTTATATGAAATATTCGAGAGGATTCTAAAGAAAAATGACTGAATTAAATAATAAAAAAATAATCGAGTATGATATGTTACGTGTCGTAGTGACTATTTTGGTTCTTATCAGTCATTGCATGTACTATCGAATTGTCACAGCTTATGGTGGTATAGATTATTCTGGTTTGTTTTCAAAAAAGACAACAGTTTTCATAATATTAGAACAGATAAAAGAAATGATTTATTCATTTCACATGCCATTATACATGGCATTAAGCGGGGCATTGTTTAGAGTGACTATTTCTAAAAGGAAAATTTGTTTTACAAAATTGATAAAAAATAAAACTACTAGATTGTTAATTCCTTTTTTGTTAGTTTCTATATTTTACAGTTTTCCACTCAAATACATATCAGGTTATTGGAGAGGAACTGAGAGTGTCATAAAAGATTTTTTTGTTGGGCAAATATTATTGCAAGGAAACACTTATCTCTGGTTTTTGCTAGCATTATTTATCTTGTTTCTGTTGTTTTATGTCATTATTAAGGCAAATATGTTATCGTCGATTGTTCTAGTTGAAGGAGTTTTTTTAAATTTTATATGTGATAATATAACAATATTAATATTAAAAGATGTTTGTATGTACTTTATATGGTTTTATACTGGATATTTGTTTGAAAACTACAGAAATAGAATTAAAGATAAATATATTGTAGTAGGTGGGTTATCGGCGATGATATGTTTTTTACTATCTTTCATAATGAAGAAACATTGTGATGTAAAGATAGTGAATTATATCATAGGACTTCTTTTAACTGTATGTGGAATGTTTACTACATACGCTATCTCCTTTATTTTGGCAAAGTATACCTGTTTTTCAAAAAGTAAGCTATATAATACGGTACTTGAAAATTCCTTTGGATTGTACCTATATTCGGATCCTGTAAATTATGTGGTTATTTTTATCCTGACGGCTATAACGGGAGAATTTGCTTTATCAACGAATTTGGGAGTGGCATTGCTTTTTACTTTGAGATTGTTTCTTTCTTTTGGATTTTCTTTAACAATTTCAAAAGTACTTAAAAAGCATAGAGTCAAATATTTGGCGTAGAGATTCCTTCCCACGCTCAAAAAATAATTAGCGAAACTGGATTTATCCATAAATGAAAAGAGGAAAATAATGAAAAGAGTATTAGTAAGTGGTGCAACAGGGCTTATAGGACAAGCGATAGTTAAATTTTTGTTGAGAGAAAATGAGTATGTAATTGCTTTAGCAAGAAGTATAGAGCGTGCTGAAAGCATATTTGGAAAATCAAATAAAAATTTAGAATATATTATTAGTGATGTATGTGATATAGAGCCCAAGAATATCAATGTGGACTATATAATTCACGGAGCAAGCCAAACATCTAGCAGAGCATTTATTGAAGAACCAATCGAAACAATTACTACAGCTCTGACCGGAACAAAAAATATGTTAGAATTTGCGAGAGTAAATAATGTAAAAGGTTTTGTTTATCTATCTAGTATGGAAGTATATGGATCACCACTAAATGATTTAAAGATAGATGAAAAACATGGAACAAATTTGGATACAATGAAAGTAAGATCGTGCTATCCAGAAAGTAAAAGGATGTGCGAAAGCTTATGTGCATCTTATTCTTCAGAATTTGGTGTTCCAGCCAAGGTTGTTAGACTCACTCAAACCTTTGGACCGGGAGTAAAATATGATGATGGGCGGGTATTTGCAGAATTTGCTAGATGTGCTATAGAGAGAAGAAATATAGTGCTTAAAACTAAGGGTGAAACAAGAAGAAGTTATCTTTATACTGAAGATGCTGTTAACGCTATACTAACTGTATTGTATAATGGAATACCAGGACAGGCATATAATGCAGCAAATGAAGAAACATATTGCTCCATATATGAAATGGCAAAAATGGTAGCAGGTAGATTTGGTGACAATTCGGTAAAGGTTCTGGTAGAAGAAACAAATCCTGAAAAGCTCGGCTATGCGCCAGTACTTTATATGAATCTTGATACAACAAAATTACATAATCTTGGATGGAAAGCTAAATTCAATCTGGAAAGTATGTATCAAAATATGATAGAAGATATGAAAATAAATCAGAAAAGATACTGATTACATATGTTTCGCTAAAATTTTGGATTTTTCATAAAATTCACACTAAATAGCCGGAAAGCATGAAAATAAGCCCATATCACCATTTCTGTATTTAGTGTAACTTTTTTGCAGAGTTCACAAAAGTTATAATATGATTAGAATCGCTTTTGAAAAAATCAGTATAGGTTTGAGCGCATGACAGCAGAGGGAAAAGAAGGCTTTGAATATCCGCAGATAGATGAAAGCAAGTGTGTGCGGTGCTATCAGTGCATTAGAGTATGCCCGATTAAAGCAGCACGGGCACAGTAAGGAGAACATAAAATGAACACAACATTACTTATTATGGCAGCCGGAATCGGCAGCCGATTTGGAACAGGAATAAAACAGTTGGAGCCGGTCGATGATGCTAACCATATCATCATGGACTACTCAATCCATGATGCAATCGAAGCGGGCTTCAATCATGTAGTATTTATTATCCGCAAGGATATCGAGAAGGAGTTCAAAGAGGTCATTGGTGATCGCATTGCTTCAATCTGCAAGTCCCACAATGTAACTGTGGACTACGCATTTCAGGATATCAACGATATTCCGGGAGAACTTCCGGAAGGTCGGACAAAGCCGTGGGGAACCGGTCAGGCTGTACTTGCAGCGAAGAGCGTAATAAAGACCCCATTCATCGTCATCAATGCAGATGATTACTATGGCAAGGAAGGCTTCAAGGCTGTCCATAAGTATCTGGTGAATGGCGGAAAGTCTTGTATGGCGGGCTTTGTGTTGAAGAACACACTGTCTGATAACGGTGGCGTGACTCGCGGTATCTGCAAGATGGACGAGAATGGAAACTTGACCGAGGTTGTAGAAACCAAGAATATTGTAAAGACTGCAACCGGAGCAGAGGTAGACGGAGTGGCCGTTGATGTAAATTCTCTGGTTTCCATGAATATGTGGGGATTGACTCCGGAATTTTTAGATGTACTGGAAGAGGGCTTCAAAGAGTTCTTCGAGAAAGAAGTACCGGGTAATCCTCAGAAAGCCGAGTATCTGATTCCAATCTTTATCGGTGAACTTCTGGCAGAGGATAAGATGTCTGTTAAGGTGCTGCGGACTAATGATACATGGTATGGCATGACCTATAAAGAGGATGTTGCGGTTGTAAAAGAGAGTTTTCGTGGTATGCTGGAGCGTGGTGTTTATAAAGAAGAACTGTTCTGTGATATAAAGTAATATTGGTATTGTAAAATAGCAAAATGCTCAGATTCCCCACAAAGGATCTGAGCATTTCCAATACAAGCTATTTCTTCTGTAATTTCAGCACGTTCTCAAGAGAAAGTCCTGAAAATCTGGAAATGTCTTCAGGGGAGAATCTTGGATCCTGAAGCATACGCTGTGCTGTCAGCATAGCTTGTTCCTGATGGCCTTCGGCACGTGCATCATCGCACATTTCCTGAACAGCCTGACACATATTAACCCTCCCTTCTGTTTCTGTGAAACGTAAGTTAATACCTGTTATGGAGTCGATGACCCGGGCTGCTTTGAGCTCGAGTGACCGGAAGCCGGGACTCTGTGAGGTAAGATCCTGAAGCTTCCGTTTATCTTTGGAATATTTGATGAAGAGCATGACTTCTTTGAGATTGCTCTGGAGTTTGTCAAGTTCTTCATCCTTTATCTCGGCAGGTGAGAAGAGATTGATCCGGTAATCCGGGACCATGGAAAGAATTTCGGGGTCCTGGACAAAGAGCATTTCGTGGAGGCTCCTGGGAGCGTTCCAGGTGTCGGAACCGAAGTACACGACCGTGGTTATGACCGGGATGAGCCGGTCATCCTTGTAGAAACCGGTGAGATATTCTCCGGATGTGGAAGGCCATTGCTTTGCTTCTCTGTGGGACCTGGCGGAATTTTCTACCTGCCCTGCGTATTCTAATGCATCATAGACCATGTTCTTGACCGGCATTGCGAAGTGAGGTTCCGACTGGTTCTCAATCCCCAGGAGAAGATAGATCCTTGAATCATCGTGCATAACATTGAGGGATTTGAATTCGTCCCGGAATTTCTGGACAGGAACTTCTGAAGTGCCGGATCCGTAGGGGGCAGCGAGAGCTGTGGTATCCAGTGGATGAAGAGTGTCAGGGTCTATGATGTTTTTTCCTTTGTACAGCATATGGTTGAACACATCCGCAAAAACGCGGTTGTCAGCCATGTAATCTTTGGTGATGGTATCCTTTGTACCCATAGGTTTCACCACCTTCGATCTGTTTATGTGATCAGAGTAGTTTATTATCTGATCCAGTTACAGGGTATCATACATTTTGGTGTTTGAGAAGCGGATATCTGATATTTTATCGGGATTTTACAGTGGCTTCTTGCCAGCTACCCTTTTCCGGTGTTAAAATAACAGCATCAATGAAAGAACAGGGAGAATGAAATCAATGTACGATTATCTTATCGTAGGTACCGGTCTTTACGGTGCGGTTTTTGCACAGGAGGCGAAGCGTGCCGGGAAGTCAGTGCTTGTGATCGACAAGCGTCCGCATATTGCGGGAAATGTATATACAGAGAAGGTGGAAGGAATCAACGTGCATAAATACGGTGCACATATTTTCCATACCAATAATAAGAAGGTCTGGGATTATATCACCCGGTTTGCCACCTTCAATCGTTTTACCAACAGTCCGGTTGCCAATTATCACGGGGAGCTGTACAGTCTTCCGTTTAATATGTATACCTTTAACCGGATGTGGGGCGTGGTGACTCCGGAGGAGGCTGCGGCAAAGATCGAGGAGCAGCGGCAGGCTGCAGGGATCACGGAACCTTCGAATCTGGAGGAACAGGCTATCAGTCTTGTAGGTACGGATATTTATGAGAAGCTGATCAAGGGCTATACGGAGAAGCAGTGGGGACGTCCATGTACGGAGCTTCCTGCTTTTATCATCAAGAGGCTTCCGGTGCGTCTGACCTTTGACAATAACTATTTCAATGCGCTGTACCAGGGAATCCCGGTGGGTGGTTATACGAAGATGGTTGCCAATCTGCTGGACGGTATCGAGGTACGGCTGAATGAGGATTATCTGGAGAAAAAAGAGCAGTACGATGCAATGGCGGAGAAGGTGATCTACACAGGTGCCATCGACGCGTATTTTGACTATAAGCTGGGAACTCTGGAGTATCGTTCTGTGCGTTTTGAGAATGAAACACTGGATAAACCTAATTTCCAGGGAAATGCAGCAGTGAATTATACGGATGTGGAGACTCCATGGACCCGTATCATCGAGCATAAATGGTTTGAGTTCGGAAAGGATGAGGAGGGTAATGATCTTCCGAAAACGGTGATCAGCCGGGAATACAGTTCCGAGTGGAAGCCTGGAGATGAGCCGTATTATCCGGTCAATGATGAGAAGAACGGAGCGCTTTACGGACAGTATAGGGAGCTTGCAGAGAAGGAACCGAAGGTGATCTTCGGCGGCCGTCTTGGCGAATATAAATATTATGACATGGATGCGGTGATCGCTTCTGCACTGGATATGTGTGAGCGGGAGCTTGCATAAAAAAGATACTGGATATAACTAATGATAAGATCCTCTTATATTTCGGAGCCAAGGCAAAAGAGAAATATAAGGGGATTTTATGCATAGAATGGCAGTGAGATTTTTTGAGGGAGGAAAGAGCAATGAGAAGGTGCAAAGGTGTGATTCTGGCAGGAATGCTGGTGCTGAGTATGAGTGTTCCGGTGTATGCGGACAAGTCGGTTGTGGTGAAGGTGGAAGCTCCGGCAGATACCACAGATTATTATATGACTGTGGATTCCGGTGGAGTTGGTGTGGATATTTATCCGTCCACCGACGGAAAAGGTGAAAAGCTCAATGATAAGACGGTAAGGGATGGTACTGTCCTGCATATCGAAGGGGAGACAGAGAAGAATGGTGAGACCTGGGGATATACAGAGTATAATGGCAGATACGGTTATGTGCCGCTGGAGGAGCTGCGGCCCTCAAAGGATGCGGAGCTGGCGAAGGCCGGAATCGCAGGGGGCACAGAGAAAGAGACTTCTGCAGTGAATCAGGGAGACGCATCCGATACGCAGGATTCCGCAGCCGGCGAAGGACAGGGAACGTCTGCAGGGACGGCCAGCACAGGCAGCTCTCAGGCTCAGAATGACGAAGGACAGGGAGCGTCTGCAGGGACGGACAATACAGGTAGCTCTCAGGCTCAGAATGGCGAAGGACAGGGAACGTCTGCAGGGATGGCCAGCACAGATGAATCTCAGGCTCAGAGAGGTGAGGTTCAGGGGCCACCTGCAGGGACGGCCAGCACAGGTAATTCTCAGGCTCAGAGCGGCGAGGTCCAGGGACCGCCTGCAGCGGATGGAACAACAGAAGGTGGAGAATCTGCGGATGAAGCTGTTACCAAGCCGGTCAATGGCACAGCTGCGACATCCTTTAAAGAAGAAAATTCCTGGTATAAAAGTCCGTTTATCTGGATCGGGATCGCAACAGTACTTGCAGTAATCGGAATTCTGGGTTATCATTTGAAGAAACGTTAACAGATAAACCAGATCAATATAAGAAAAGTGGAGAATTTTGTGAAGAGATTACAGCTTGTCAGGAAGAAATTACTGCCGCTTCTTCTGTGTGTGGCAGTTGCGGGCAGCCAGGTTCCGGTTATGGCAGCCGATGTGGAAGGTTTCAGTGATTCTGCGGAAGGATTCAATGAAGAATGGTCAGAAGATACACAGACGCAGTCAGCGGAAGCAGAGGATACGACGGAGACTGCAGAAGGGAATACCGCAGGGAATACCGGTATCCCGGATGAACAGACAGAGGATATTGCAGAGGCAGCCGACGGGGATACCGAGGATGTAGCTTTGCAGAGCTCCGAGGAGGATACAGAGACTCCCGAAACATCAGAAGGATTGTCTTCTGATTCCCAGGAGGATACCTTTGGCGACGGTGAGGAGAGCTTCGGGGATGCCTCAGACAGTGGTGAGTCCGGCATCGAATATATCAAGGGCCGTCCGCTTACGGAGGAAGAGGAGCAGGAACAGCTGGCACCCTTTGATAATCTGACCTCTTATTCCACCGCCGTGGAGATCGGAAATGATGTGGATGAGGTACCGATGGGAAGAGCTGCGGCCTATCCGCCCTATTATAATGCAGCGGATCAGGGATATGTCACTTCCGTAAAGAATCAGGAGCCCTACGGTATGTGCTGGGCATTTGGAATGGCCTCTCTTCTGGAAACCTCGTTTCTGACCCAGGGCCTTGGGGCTTATGATCTGTCGGAAGAGCATCTGGCGTATTTTTTTGCAAACAGAAAGAATGACCCGCTTGGAAATACCTACGGGGATGTCAATAAGCATATGGGGACAGATGATAAAGGAAACGCAGATTATCATGAGGGCGGAAATGATCTTCTGGCTTCCATGTTTCTGAGTACCTGGTCTGGAATGACAACCGAAGGGGATGTGCCGCTGGCAACAGATTCCACGCATACACAGAAAACCGGTGTGACTCCGGCGGCATCCAAGGCGTACAATGCAGCTGCTTATCTGAAAAATGCCTATTTTTCCGATTATTCCGTAAATGCCATGAAGAAGCTTCTGGTTGCAAATAATTCAGTTACTGTGATGTATAATGCACAGAATGCCTATTACAATGCAAGTACAGCGGCCTATTCCTATCCTACCAGTACCAAGAACGTGAATCATGTAGTTACAGTGGTGGGTTGGGATGACAATTATTCTGCGAAGAATTTCCGGGCATCTTCCAAGGTAAAGGGAGACGGAGCCTGGATCGTCAAGAACAGCTGGGGTACAGGCTGGGGAAAATCCGGATATTTTTATATGTCCTATGAGGATAAGTCTGTCAGTGAGCTGGTTGCGGCTACGGCTGTCAATACACCGAAATATAGAAACAATTATTTTTATGACGGAACGTCGGGCCTTGGTTCTATTCGCATGTATGCAGGGGAACAGCTGTCTACGGTTTTTCGTGCCAGTGCAGGAAACGGAAAAGCGGAATCGCTTGGTGAGGTGACTCTTAGCTCCATGTCTGCCAATAATTCCTATACTGTGCAGGTATACACAAATCTGAAGGATGCCAGTGATCCTACCAGTGGAACACCGGCATATTCCACACCGGTTTCCTGCAGTCAGCCGATGGCTGGGGTTATGACCTTTCAGATTCCGGAGGTTCTGCTCAGCCAGAACAGTTTGTATTCTATTGTGGTGACAAATGCAGGAAGCACATATATAAAATACTGTGTGGAGGCAGAGGTCAGTTATGGCTGGTGCAGCTTTTCTCCGTCTATCGTATCCGGTCAGAGCTTTCTGCGATATAACGCGGAGGATACCTGGATGGATGCAGTTGAATTTAATCCATCGGTAACGCCGAGGATCAAGGCGCATACTAGGACTCTGAGCAGTGCGGCCAGGATGCAGCTTTCTTCCTCTGAGATAAGTCTGTATTCCGGAGATCAGAAAACACTGAATGCTTCGGCTACCAGATCCGAGATGGATGCTTCCGGCATTGTCTGGGAAAGCTCAGATACCAGTGTGGCTGCTGTAAATGGAGGCGGCGTTGTTACTGCAAAAAATCCGGGAACAGCAACCATAACCTGCTACGGAAAAAATGCCAGGGGAATCCGGGCTACCTGTAAGGTTACGGTGAAGCTTCGTCAGACCACAGGTGTAAAACTGGTTTCCAAGGCATTTAACAGGATACGGATCTCCTGGAAAGCAGTTCCTGGCTGCAATCGTTATGCTATCTATCGCTGGGATGAAAGCGGAAATTCAAAAATAATGGCAACCGTGACAGCAGATGTAGTGACCTGGCAGGATACTGCAGTGAAAACAGGAAGCACTTATACGTATCGGATCCGGGCTTCTTATGTACGTTCCGGAAAGAAGACTGTTTATGGAGCCGCATCTTCGCCGTTATCAGCAAAAGCGGAGCTGGGGAAGGCCCGTGCAGTGGCTACGGCTGTCAGCGGACCATGTAACAGGGTATCTTGGAAGAAGGTTTCCGGAGCCAGTGGCTATCATATCTACCGGAAGCTCCAGGGGAAAAGCTGGGTTCGGATCGGAACCGTTAACAACAAAGTATTGTCCTGGCAGGACACGAAGATTGAGGGAATCACCTCCTACGCTTATGCTGTGAGGCCATATAAGAATGTAGACGGGAAAAAAGTTTTAGGAGGATATCAGGCAAGCAGCTATATCCTGTCCTATCCGGAACTTCAGAAGATATCCAGTATCAGGAAGACCTCCAGGGGGCTGAAGATCTGCTGGAAAGCGCAGAAGAAAGCAGATTGCTATCAGATCTACCGTAAGACCGGAAAGGGTTCATGGAAAAAGATCAGTACAGTTTCCGGAGGCAGCCGTTCCTCCTTTGAGGATAAGACCGCAAAGAAGGGAACAACGTATTACTATGCGGTGCGTGCAGGGATAAAAACCTCCGGTGGAAAAGTACTCTGCGGAGGATACGCCGCAAAAGCAGCAAAGAGATAAAAGTGTTAAAATATAAAACGCCCGGATCTGGCTTGAAACATTCCAGATCCGGGCGTTTTATGTTTTGGTTGAATATGTGTATTATATATGATTATATCAGGCAGTTCAAAAGAAAGATCAGTCGTTGTTGATCACAACGCCTTTCTGGAGCATGATGTTGGCATAAAGTGCTTTCTCACTTGTGGAGATGATGCAGTATGCAGTTTTTGCTTCGTCATAGAATGCGAAACGCTCGATGTTTCCGACGGCTTTTTCGCCACGCTCGTCATGCTTGGAAACGATTTCTTTATATGTATCCCAGATCGGTGTCTCCACATTATCGCCAGGCATTACTTCCATCAGGTTTACCGGATGCTCTACATAGGTATCCAGCGGGAAGAGCTTCAGGATGGCATCCAGGATCTCCGGAACGCCATGTCCGTCACAACGGATGGTGATGGCATTTTTTCCCATGGATTCTACAGGGAAGTTTCCGTCAGCGATAACAAGACGGTCACTGTGTCCCATCTCACATAAAACCTTCAGTAATTCTGGTGATAAGATTTCTGGAATTCCTTTTAACATAGTTTATATCCTCCTAAGATCATTGTGTACTTACAGTATTTTCGGAAATTACAGCATCAGGCTCAGATGATCAGAACAGGATACATGGATTTCCGAAACTGTTATGACGCCGGTAGTATCAGACAGACCTGCCCGGCCACAGGCTTTAGAACTCTTATTAATTAATCTAACGGTATTTGGTCTTCTTTTCAAGGGAATATTTTCCTGTAAATGATGAAAATTTTATGGTTGACAGAAAACGTATGGAGCGCTATGATGAACTCAAACGGAAACGTTTCGGTTTCTGGATCAAATGAGAAAATAATACAAAACAAACACAATGATTATGATTCCAAGGAGGAGAAGATTATGCCACTGGTTACATCGAAGGAAATGCTGTTAAAGGCACAGAAGGGCGGATATGCAGTAGGAGCATTCAACGCAGAGAATATGGAGATGGTGAAGGCAATCATCCAGGCAGCTGAGGAGCTGAAAGCACCGGTTATGATTCAGACAACACCTTCTACTGTTAAATATGGTACGGTTGAGACTTACGCTGCGATCGTAGCAGCAGAGGCAGCCAAGGCTTCCGTTCCGGTATGCCTTCATCTTGACCACGGCAGCAGCTTTGAGCTTGCGATGCAGGCAATGCATGCAGGCTATACCTCTGTGATGATCGATGGTTCCAAGCTGGATTTTGAGGATAATATCAGAGAGACCAGGAGAGTTGCGGATGTGGCAGCAGCCTTGGATATCCCATGTGAGGCTGAGCTCGGTAAAGTCGGTGGTAAAGAGGATGATCTTGAGGCTGAGGCAGACACTAACACCGACCCGCAGGAGGCGAAGGAATTCGTGGAGCGTACAGGTGTTACTTCCCTGGCAGTTGCCATCGGAACCGCACATGGTTTCTATGTGGGAACACCGGTTCTTGACAAGGAACGCTTGAGCGAGATCCGCGAAGTCGTAGATATCCCCCTTGTTCTTCACGGGGCATCCGGACTCAGTGATGAGGATGTCAGCGACTGTGTAAAACGTGGTATCTGCAAGGTTAACTTTGCAACAGAGCTTCGTGCCGCATATTCCAGGGCAGTGAAGGAGACCTTTGCAGAGAATGAGAACACCATCGACCCGAAGGCCTACGGAAAGAAAGCAATCCAGGCAGTGAAGGAGCTGGTTGAGGCGCGTATGAAGGTTTGCGGCTGTGATGGAAAGGCAGAATGATCTTCTGTAAAAAAACAGAAACGGAGTGATCAGTATGGCAGCAACCATGAAAGATATTGCCAGGCGGACCGGACTTGGGCTCGCAACGATTTCTTCTTATTTTAACGGCGGAAACGTAAGAGAAAAAAACAGAATAAAGATCGAGGAGGCCATTCAGGAGCTGCATTATGAGGTCAATGAGGTGGCCAGAGGGCTTAAGACCAATGCTACCAAGACCATCGGCGTGGTGATCCCGGAGCTTAACAATACCTTTTGCGCGGAGATCATCACAGGAATGGAGGATGTCTTAAGGAGTCACGGATATGCGACTATTGTCTGTGACTGCCGTACTGATAAGAAGCTGGAGCGGGATGCAGTGGAGTTTTTAAGCCGGAAGCGTGTGGACGGGATCATCAGCATGCCGGTGGATGCGGAAGGCAATCATCTGAAAAAATTTCAGAAAACCGGAAAGCCCATCGTACTCATTGACCGCAGGATCCGGGAGCTTTCCTGTGACAGTGTTCTTGTAGACAACGAGAAGGCGGCTGAGGACGCAATGAGAGTTTTTTTTCAGGCAGGACACCGTAAGATCGGGATCATTGGCGGACCGGAGGAAATTTCCACAGCTCAGGAACGTCTCCAGGGGTACCGCAATGCATACGAAAAAGAAAATATACCGGTACGGGAATCTCTGATCTATCACGGCGATTATACCATTCAGGGCGGTGTGCAGGGAATTGAGAAGCTTGTTGCGGACAATCCGGATATGACGGCTGTGTTTGTTACCAACTATGAGATGACCATGGGGGCGGTGATCGGGATGAATGAGCTGGGTCTTAAGATCCCGGAACAGCTGTCTATGATCGGTTTTGACAATCTGCAGTTTGCCAGAGCATGCAATCCCAAGCTTACCATTGTGGCACAGCCTACACAGGGGATTGCCGGAGAAGTGGCGGGAATCATGCTGAAACGGCTGGAAGGGGCTGCAAGTGAAGAAACAGAACCGATCACGGAGAAGCTTGGCGCAGAGATCATCATGGGAAAATCCGTCTGTGTGCTGGACGAGAAGGAGAAGCTATAATGAAACCATATTTATTAGGTATTGATATCGGCACCAGTGCCTGTAAGGTTGCGGTTTTTGAAAAATCGGGAACGGTTGTGGCTGCGGCCAACGGCGATTATCCGGTTTACTATCCGAAGGAGGGCTGGGCAGAACAGAATCCGGAAGAATGGTGGAATGCTGTCTGTCAGGCGGTAAAGAAGGCCATCCAAAAAGCGGGGATAGCACCTGAGGAGATCGCAGGCATCGGTATTGACGGCCAGAGCTGGTCAGCCATTGCCATGGATAAGGACGGAAATGTACTGACAAACACTCCGATCTGGATGGATACCAGAGCACAGTCTATCTGTGACAGATTGAATGAAGAGATCGGGGCAGAGCAGATTTTTGAAGTATCCGGTAATTCCCTTCAGCCGTCCTACACAACTGCAAAGATCCTCTGGTATAAAGAAAATCTCCCGGAGGTGTACCAAAGGATCCACAAGATCCTGCAGTCTAACAGCTACATTGCATATAAGCTGACGGGTGTGATGATCCAGGATGTTTCCCAGGGCTATGGCCTGCATTGCTTTGACATGAGAAAGGCAGCCTGGGATGAGGATATGTGCAGAAAGCTTGGGATTCCCATGGAATTTCTTCCTGAGATCTGTGCCTGTGATCATGTTGTGGGAACAGTTACAGAGAAGGCGGCGGAGGAATCCGGCCTTGCTGTGGGAACACCGGTTGTTGCCGGTGGTCTGGATGCGGCATGCGGAACACTGGGGGCCGGAGTAATCCATCCGGGTGAGACACAGGAGCAGGGAGGACAGGCCGGCGGAATGAGCATCTGCATGGATGAGTACAAGGCAGATCCCAGACTGATCCTTGGCTATCACGTGGTTCCGGGACAGTGGCTCCTTCAGGGAGGAACCACCGGAGGTGGTGGTGTCATGCGCTGGTTTGAACGTGAGTTTGCAGATTATGAGCGCTCTGTAGCAGGAGAAAAAGGCTCTTCTCTGAATCAGCTCAATGAGATCGCGGAAAGGGTCGCACCAGGTAGTGACGGAGTGGTATTTCTTCCATATATGTCCGGTGAGCGTTCCCCGATCTGGAATCCTAATGCGAAGGGCGTATTCTACGGACTGGATTTTGCCAAGACCAAGGGACATATGGTACGTGCCTGTATGGAAGGCGTAGCACTTTCTCTGAAACACAACCTTGAGGTGGCAAAGGAAGCAGGAGCAGATGTGGAAGTTCTCCGCGCAATGGGAGGCTCTGCAAATTCTCTTCTCTGGACACAGATCAAATCCGATATCACAGGAAAACCCATCGTAGTGCCGTCCT
>OGPW01000280.1_pt1 | contig 42381 bp, 7 predicted proteins | sample 1553061 | NCBI WGS metagenome assembly OGPW01 (sample SAMEA2580292, study PRJEB22360) | human gut metagenome | biome: human gut; feature: human-associated habitat; material: faeces | place: Denmark | collected 2008/2010
CGGAATCCTCAATGCACATGCCGAAAACGTAGCTATCGCCAAATCTTCTCTCGTGGGAGACGGGATAGTAGAATTCGTTCCGCAAGGATTCGACCAAACGAAAACCCCCTCTTTAATTCTTAAAGAAGAACCCACGGCAAAAGGGTCTGTACCCTCCGATTGGGAATTATATCCACAATTCACCGTCGTGGACGGAAAAGCCAATGCCTCATTGAGCCTGACCGGTGAAATAAGTCTGTATGGCGGGGGCGAAGTTACCGGGCCTCTATTGAGAAACGGCCAATACATAAAACTCTGGAACACCGATACAGGAGCCTACGGCGTCGATGGCGGTAAACGACTGTATCAATCACATCCGTGGGTATTGGGTGTGAGAAGAGACGGTAGCGCTTTCGGTATTTTGTTCGATAGTAGCTGGAAATCGGAACTACATACCAATTCCGACAAAATCGAATTTAACACAGAAGGAGCTCTATTCCGCATTTACATCATCGACAGGGAATCACCCAAAGATGTCCTCAAAGGCCTTGCCGAATTGACCGGGACCATCACGATGCCTGCCCGTTGGACTCTGGGCTACCATCAATGTCGTTTCTCCTACGGTAGCGAGCAGAAAGTACGGGAAATCGCAGACAATTTCCGTAGCAGAAATATCCCTTGCGACGCTATCTGGATGGACATCGATTACATGGACGGCTACCGTATTTTCACATTCAACGAAACTAATTTCCCCGACCCCAAAGCCTTGAATGAGGAACTTCATCAAAAAGGATTCAAAGCCGTATATATGATCGATCCCGGAGCCAAAGTGGACAAAAACTACCACGTTTACCAATCGGGAACAGAAAACGATGTGTGGGTAAAACGCCCCAACGGTGAAATTTACGAAGGTAAAGTATGGCCGGGATATTGCGCATTCCCCGACTTTACCATGCCCAAAGCCCGTGAATGGTGGTCCAATTTGTATAAAGATTTCTTGGCATTGGGAATCGACGGCGTATGGAACGACATGAATGAGCCGGCCGTTACCGACGACGATATTCCCGAAGAAAACCGTATTGGAACCATGCCTTACGATACTCCTCACCGAGGAGGCGGCAATTTACCCGCCGGCCCTCACCTGCTCTACCACAACGCCTACGGTCGTCTTATGGTCGAAGCCTCGTATGAAGGGATTATGAAAGTCAACCCCGAAAAACGCCCCTTCCTTCTTACGCGTGCCGGCTTACTGGGTTATCAACGATATGCAGCAACTTGGACAGGTGACAACTGGGCCGGTTGGGATCACTTGAAACTTTCCGTACCTATGTCTATTACATTAGGCCTTTCAGGTCAAGCATTCAACGGTCCCGATATCGGAGGATTCTTAAATAATACGGATGCCGATTTATGGGCTCATTGGTTGGGATTCGGAGTATTTTTACCTTTTGCCAGAGGTCATGCTTGTGCAGGAACCAACGACAAAGAACCGTGGGCTTTCGGCGAGGCCATAGAAAACACCTCTCGTATTGCCCTCGAACGTCGTTACCGATTGCTTCCCTATTTCTACACGTTGTTCTACGAAGCTCACAAGACAGGTGTTCCGGTTATGGAACCTGTATTTTTCGCCGACCCCAAAGACCTGAGATTGCGCAGCGAGCAACAGGCTTTCCTATTGGGAGACAATGTCCTTGTTATTCCCGCTTTCGCCGAGAATCCCGTATTGCCTTACGGAATTTGGGAAAATATGACACTGATCGATGGAGAATACAGCGATAAGTACCAAGCCAAATTGAAAATCAAAGGCGGAAGCATCGTTCCGGTCGGAAAGGTTATACAAAGCACCACCGAAAATTCGTTCGAACCTCTTACTCTTTTTGTATGCCTCGATGAGAACGGAAAAGCTCACGGTCAACTCTATTGGGATGCCGGAGACGGCTGGAATTTCCAATGCGGAGATTATAGCTTGATGACATTCTCTGCCGAGAAGAAAAACAATCAAGTAAAAGTCTCTCTCGCTTCCAAAGAGGGTAAACGTAAAATAGAGAAAGAAATCAAAGCTCTGAATGTAGAATTAATGATGAACGGGAAAGTATATAAAGGTTCCGGTTCGTTGAAAAAAGGTGTAACAATAAATCTTTAAAAAATGAAGAGAGTGCATCGGTCGATGCACTCTCTCTTTACTAAAACTTTTTTATCATGAAAAACAGATATTCCATCTGGCGACTAATGTCGTTAGGAGCTGCTTTAATGACAGCTCCGTGGCTACAAGCCCAAGACGTGCTTGTAACGCTCGAAGCAGAAAAGGGAATAATCACACTGCCTGCAAAAGTAAAACCTGTCGACGGTAGTACCGTAGAAGGAATCTCGGGCGGTAAATATGTAGGTGATAACGACCCCGGTAGCTCCATAGTTTTTAACGATATTGAAGTGCCCGAAGCCGGGACTTATGAATTCAAGACTTATTACATGAGTATGCAGAATAGGTCTATTGCCGTTAAAGTCAATAACTATTCCGAATACATATCGACGGTCTCCAATACGACACCGGGTTGGGACGTACCTCCCACAAACGAAATGAGTACCTATATCTACATGGATAAAGGGAAAAATACGATAAAAATTACTCCTATGGGAAGCGGTGGCCCTAATATGGATAAATTCGAAATCATTACAACCGACGTAGAGCTTCCGAAACCGGGAGAGTTTCCTATCGTTCTCGAAGCCGAAACCGCTCAATTATTCGGAAACCTGAAAGTAAAACCTACCGACGGTTCTTCCGTTGCCGGTCTATCGGGAGGCAAATATATCGGAGACTTCGACTTAGCCGCTAACTCCTATTTACGGTTCAACAACGTCGAGATACCCGAAGCCGGGACTTACGAATTGAAAGTCTATTCGATGGGGTCGAGCCGAGCTCTCACCATCAAGGTCAACCACTATCAAAAGAGTATCATTCGTACGAAAGACTCCCCCAACTGGGACAATGCCCCTACCTCAATGGTATCTACCTTGATATATCTCGATAAGGGAACAAACACCCTGACTTTCGGACTACACGAGGACAATGGCCCCAATATCGATAAATTCGAGATATGTACAACGACCGAAGAAATAGATAAACCAGAAGTCGAGAAAATCGCTTACTCGTATGATTTTACCGACGAGGCCGAAATTTCTTCTACACAAGAAAATTCTACGCTGAGCTTGTTGACCGATAATGATGAATACACTTATTATGTTCCCGAGACATCGAATGTAGAAATCGTAGCCAAATGCCAGCAACCGGTACTCTTGACGGGATTTTTACTCTCAGCAGGTATCGACAGTGAAATCGACGTTGACACTTGGAAATTATATGCTTCGGCCAATGGCTCTACATGGAAAGAAATTTCTTACGATAAAGTAACCGATCTCGACGGAGCCCACCTATATGAAATAACCCGATATCCGGGAACCGCAGCAGCAGACGCCGCACAATATTACAAATTAGCGGCAACCCACGAAAATCTCGAAATTGCAGAATGGCAATTGTTCGGTCTGCCCTATGTCGCTTCGGGAGACAAAAATTTTCCGACTGACCTGACTGAAAATATCGATGTTCACTCCAATGTATCGGCATATCCTATCGGAGAATCGGGTGATAATTTCTCCGAAGAATTTTACAATCTGTTCGACCGGAACATGAACACCAAATATTATGCACATGAAGCAACGAGTTTTTATGTAGAAATAGATTTGGAAAAGCCCTATACGATCGAATCTTATGCCCTTACAAACGCTCATGATTATCCCGACCGGGATCCTCGCAAATGGATTTTAAATGCTTATAACGAAGAATTGGGCTGGGTAGAACTCGACCGTCAGACAGACACATACTTCCCCACCCGGTATTCTACTTTGAAATATAACGTAAACTCGTCCACGGGATTCACCAAAGTCATGCTCGACGTAGAAGCTAATAATGGAGCAAAAGACATTCAACTCCTTAAATTCCAAATCTTCGGTAAAGAATTTAACGGAGCCGGCATCAACGCCGCCCAGGACAAAACACTTTCCATCATTGCGGATCAAGGGAAAATCATTATTTCTCAAACAGAGGGCAAACCGGTAAACTACACGGTATATAACCTGTCGGGAACAGTGATCGAACAAGGTACGACTGATGTTTCATACCGAGAAATCGTACTGAATGCCGGAGCATACATTGTATCGGCTAATGACGGAAGTAAAAATAAAATAGAAAAACTAATTGTTAAATAAACATTGAACCATGAAATCCAGAAGATATAAACTACCCTTGATAGCCTTATCGCTATCATTAGCATTACCGGCTTTCTCCCAATCGTGGTTTACTCCCGAAGTAGAAAAAAGAGCCGAGGATATTTTAAAAAATATGACAGTAAAAGAACGCCTGACCTATATCGGTGGTATAGATTGGATGTACACCCGCGCTATTCCCCGATTAAATGTTCCGGCTATAAAAATGTCCGACGGACCGCAGGGCGTAGGTACATGGGGAGCTTCCACGGCTTATCCTTGCGATCTTTTACTGGCAGCCACATGGAATCCGGATATGGCCTACGCGTTCGGTGCAGCTTTGGCACAAGACTGCAAGGCTCGTGGTGTAAATATTCTATTAGGTCCTGCCGTAAACATCGCAAGAGCTCCTTTCTGTGGTCGGAACTTCGAATATATGGGAGAAGACCCTTTCTTGACGGCAACGACTTCTACCGGATATATCAAGGGATTACAAGAAAACGGAGTGATGGGAGTAATCAAACACTTCACGGCCAACTTCCAAGAATATGACCGTAATTATGTGAGTTCCAACATTGACGAGCGAACCTTACATGAAATCTATTTCCCGGCATTTAAATCGGCCGTCCAGAATGCAGAAGTCGGTGCTGTCATGAGCAGTTATAACTTGCTCAACGGCGTATGGACAACCGAGAATCCCTGGTTGCTCAAAGAAGTACTACGGGAACAATGGGGATTCAACGGACTCGTGATGTCCGACTGGGGCTCCACTCATAACTGTGTTCCGGCGGTTAAAAACGGACTCGATTTGGAAATGGCAGGAAATGAAATCGAAAACGAGGAAGCTCTGCGCCATTATCTCGAAACCGGAGAAATAAATATGAGCGAAATCGATTTGAAAGTCAAACATATCTTACAAACGATGATCGGATTCGGATTCTTCGACAAAGAACAATTAGATCCGAGCATTCCCCTCGACAACCCCGAAACGGCAAAAGCCGCATTGGAAATTTCGAGAGAAGGAATCGTGTTGTTGAAAAACGAATCGAACATTCTGCCATTGAACACCAATACGATTAAAAACATTGCCGTAATCGGTAATAACGCTACAATTTATGCGGCCGGCGGCGGAAGCGGACTGGTAAGACCTTTCCATTATGTGTCTTACTTCGACGGATTGAAAAAGTTGGCAAATGAAAAAGGCATCAACGTCACACTCGTGGATCTCTATGATCACATGGAAGATGTCCTGTATACAGCTGCCGGCTCGAACGAACATGGTCTCAAAGCCGAATTTTACAACAACGAGAATCTATCAGGAACTCCTGTAACTACCCGCATAGACAGTCGTATCAACTTTGAATGGACCTCGGGACCCGATGCTGCCAATGTCGAGAAAAACTATTTCTCGGTCAAATGGACCGGTGAAATTCGTCCCCAAGAAACATCGAACTATACTTTCATCGTGAAAGGAGATGACGGTTTCCGTTTAATTCTCGATGGAAAAACGGTCATCGATGAATTCAAATCGGGTTCCACTCGTGAAAAACGTTATACCATGAAAATGGAAGCAGGGAAAGCCTACAAAATTCAACTGGATTATTTTCAGGGAGGAGGCGGAGCCTGTATCGATTTGGCATGGCTCAAAGACGGAGATGAAAACCGGTTCCAAAACGAATTGGACAAAGCCGACATAATCGTCGCATTCATCGGTCACAATTCAAGTAGCGAAGCCGAAGCCGGAGAACGGTCCTTCGGATTGCCCCAAGATGTAAAGGACCTCGTCCTAGCTGCCCAAAAGAGCTCCAAACCGATGATCGGAGTCGTCAATGCCGGCGGAAACGTAGAAATGCAAGACTGGGAACCTAAAATGAAAGGTCTTCTTTGGGGTTGGTACGGCGGACAAGAAGCCGGAACCGCGATGGCCGAAGTGTTATTCGGAGAGTACAACCCTTCGGGAAAACTCCCTGTAACATTTGAAAAAAGATGGGAAGATAATCCCTGTTACAACAGCTATTACGATAATGGGACCAAACAAGTGAATTTTACCGAAGGTATTATGATGGGATATCGTGGATACGACAAAGCCGGTACAAAGGTCCAATATCCGTTCGGTTTCGGATTGTCCTATACGACATTCAATCTTTCCGATATGCAAATCACGGAATCTTCCGACGACAAATATTTAGTCGAAGTTTCTTGCAAAATAAAGAATACCGGAAAGGTTGCCGGTGCAGAAGTCATTCAATTGTATGTAGGCAAAAACGGCAGCAGCCCTGTCGAACGCCCGATAAGGGAACTCAAAGGTTACCAAAAAGTATATCTTGAACCCGAAGAAGAAAAATTCGTGACTTTGTACCTTTCTAAAGATGCATTTTCTTATTACGATGTCAATCGGAAAAATTTCGTTGTCGATAACGGGGAATACAACATCGAACTTGGATTTTCATCTCGCGATATAAAATTGAAAGACCAAACTCAAATCAATGTTGTTTCGGCTATTGACGAAGCCCGCCAAGATACCGAAAAAGGCAACTTAATTCCCTCGGTAGTTAAACAAGGTGAAATTATCAGAATTGCAAAAGGCTGTGCTTCCGAGTTAAACATTTTCGACCTTACAGGGCAAATGTTACTCAAACAAATCGATAAATGCACTATCGATACCTCTTATCTAAAAAAGGGAGCCTATCTTGCTTTGTATAAAATAGATGAAAAATTTCATACGGGTAAATTCATCGTTGAATAGCTTTTAAAACTTCCAGACAACAAAGAGGCCCGGAAAATTGAATTTCCGGGCCTCTTCATTTTAATTCGTTCGTTATTCAACCGCCCAAAACAGTTTCTCAAACTAGCATTTATCTGGGCAATAATTTTACTTTCAATTTCTTGTATGCACGATCTGCCTTCGCTCGCGCCTCCTCCACCGTATCGGCTGTCGCCAAAATCCCCCCTAATCGACGGTGTCCGACAACTTCCGGCTTCCCAAAAATTCGCATTTGCACTCCTTCTTCCGAGAGAACCTCATCGAGGTTACCAAATACAACTTTATCCGTATCTCCTTCTACAACGATAGCACGAGATGCCGATGGACCATAGAAATGAACTCCGGGAACGGGTAATCCTAAAACAGCACGGGCATGCAAGGCGAATTGTGACATATCTTGCGAAATCATAGTCACCATTCCCGTATCGTGCGGGCGCGGAGAAACTTCGCTGAAAAGGACATCGTCTCCTTTAATAAAAAGTTCTACTCCAAAAATACCATATCCACCCAAAGCATCCGTAACTTTCCGGGCTATATCCTGAGCTTTTTGCAATGCTTTTTCCGACATAACCTGTGGTTGCCAAGACTCCCGATAATCGCCATCTACTTGTACGTGCCCTACCGGTTTTAGAAATGTCGTTCCAGCAGAATGACGGACAGTAAGTTGAGTAATTTCATAATCAAACTGCACGAATCCTTCCACAATAACCCGACCGGCTCCGGCTCGTCCCCCTTCCTGAGCATAGTGCCACGACTTATCGATATCATCGGCCGTACGCACGACACTCTGTCCGTGTCCCGAAGAACTCATGATAGGTTTCACTACACATGGCATGCCTATTTCTTTCACGGCCTCCTCGAACTCTTCTCGTGTAGAGGCAAATTTATAAGGCGATGTAGGCAATCTCAGTTGCTCTGCGGCCAAACGGCGTATGCCCTCCCGGTTCATAGTCAGGTAGGCAGCCGTTGCCGTAGGTGTAACCGAGTATCCCTCTTTTTCGAGAGCCACCAACGTATCTGTCGCAATAGCTTCTACTTCGGGAATGATGTAATCTGGACGTTCCGTTTCTATCACTTCTCTCAACTTTTTGCCATCGAGCATAGACAAAACATGACTGCGATGAGCGACCTGCATAGCCGGGGCATTGGCATACTTATCCAAAGCAACCACCTCCACACCATAACGTTGCAGCTCTATTGCTACTTCTTTACCCAATTCTCCACTTCCGCAAAGCAAAGCTTTCTTACCGACAGGAGTTAGTACCGTTCCAATTTCTACCATATATACTTGATTTTGTATGTGTTATTCATTTATACAAATGTCTTATGCTAACCGAAAAAATGCAGGCTATCCTCAACTATATACCGAGACATAACCTTTCTTTACATCTTATGCAAAGATACAGGAAAAATGAATGGAGTACAAATGAATAAACGGACTTCCTACTAACAAAAAACGGGCTCTCGTTTTCGAAGTCCGTTTCAATTCTTTGGAACACCTTTAATCTTCGACATGGGAACCGTCGCAAAAGGGCTGATTCGACGATTTTCCACAACGGCAGATAAACGCCCGTCGTTTAATAACCATACTCCCATCGGAGAACATAATTCTTACATGCCCACCAATACGCAATGGACCGCATTCGATAACCTTTACGACCACCTCGGGTTTTATCGGCACAATAGTTCCTTTCATAGCTGCTTCTTTTTTAGTTTTATATTCACTTAAACAGCAAATCCGGTTCTTTTGTTTATTGTACCGTTAAACGATCGAGGCGTAGAAAATAATTTCTACGCCTCGATCTATAAACCTACGTATCACTTTATTAAAGCAATACTACCTCTATGTCTGCATCTACTTCATACATGCTCACTTTACCTTCGCGAGCCAACCAGCCAAGGGCTGCATACAATTCTTTTTCTTTCAGTTTCGTTGCTTTTTTCAACCCTTTTACAGTTAATTTTCCGGACTCATTTAAAGCATTCCAAACCTGTCCTGCCCATGTTCCAATAACTTCTGCATTCATTCTTTTTTACGTTTAAATTAAACAACTTGAAAACACATTGTTTTAATCTGGCACAAAGTTAATACATTTTTCTTTAATTTTAATGCTTCAATGTGTTTTTTCATATTATCTATACCCCTCTACAAAAGAAAAATAGACATTATAAAAACACTCTACGGGTGATTTTGTTTGCCCCAATCACTATCTCCCCAGTATAATTTTCAATTCTTCTCTTGCCAAAAAAGAAGGAGCAAATTCTTCACGTGCTTGCTCTAATAACTGTCGCTCATTCTCATATCGAGCCGAGAAATGCCCCAATAATAATTGCTTTACACCTGCTTTACGAGCTATAATAGCCGCTTGCCGAGCCGTCGAATGACAGGTTTCCTTCGCAAGAGCTTCGGCATCGTCCCCGAATGTAGCCTCGTGATACAACAAATCTACACCTTCTATGATCGGTAACAAAGCCTCGTTATAAGCCGTATCGGAACAATAGGCATAACGTAACGGAGGGTCTGCCGGCGTCGTCAAATATGAGTTGGGAATAATTCGACCATCGGAAGTAACAAAATCTTCTCCCGCCTTTATCGCAGCTCTACGGTAAACCGGAACGTTATAAAAATTCATCATATCTCCCAATAAATGTCTCATTCCTACTTTCTCTTCAAAAAGGAAACCCGAACACGGAACCCTGTGTATCATCGGTAAGGAACGAACTCTAATAGATTTGTCTTCATAAATCACCTCCGTTCTATTCGGCAATACAGGTTCGAAACGAACAGTAAAAGGCAAGTCCCGACAGAAAAAATCGAGTTGAGGCCGAAACACCTGCTCTGCCTGATGATGGGCATGAATCACCAGTTCTCCGGTCCTACCTACTAACGCAAAAGTCGAAATCATTCCGATCAAACCGAAACAATGGTCTCCATGAAGATGACTCAAAAAGATATGCCCCAATCTCGTAAACTTCAATCGCATGCGACGAAACTGTATCTGAGCCCCTTCTCCGCAATCAATCATAAACAAATTGTCGCGAATATTCAGAATCTGCGTACTCGGATAGTGACGTGCGGTGGGCAAAGCCGACCCACACCCCAAAATATTTACCTCAAACTTTCCCATTTCAAAGCTCCTTTGACATTTACAAAGATACGCATTTCCTCACTTTAACCTGCACTTTTCATAATCAAACAAAAAGACCGGCAATCTTGCCGGTCTTTTCTTTATAATACGCTTTTAATGCGCCTTATTTTTTCTCTGCGTCGAGTTTCTCTTTCAAAGCTGCCAATGCATCGATATCGCCCAAAGTAGTTTTTTCCATTTGAGGAGTTACGATAGCATCGTCTGCCTTAGCTGCTTTTTTAGCGGCTTTCTTAGCAGCATTTTCTTTCTTAGCCTCGGCCTTAGCTTCATCTTCGAAAATACGGCTGTGAGACAAGATGATACGTTTAGCATCTTTGTTAAACTCTATAACCTTGAACGGAAGTTTCTCTTCCAATTGAGCCTGAGTTCCGTCTTGTTTTACCAAGTGTTTGGGAGTAGCGAATCCTTCTACGCCATAAGGCAAAGCAATTACAGCTCCCTTATCGAGCATTTCGATGATAGTACCTTCATGGATAGAATCAACGGTAAAGATACCTTCGAATACGTCCCACGGATTCTCTTCGAGTTGTTTGTGACCCAAGCTCAAACGACGATTTTCCTTATCGATTTCCAATACTTGAACTTCGATGTCGGCTCCGATTTGAGTAAATTCAGACGGGTGTTTGATTTTCTTCGTCCAAGAAAGGTCTGAGATATGAATCAAACCATCTACGCCCTCTTCGATTTCAACGAATACACCGAAGTTTGTAAAGTTACGAACTTTGGCATGATGACGAGAACCGACAGCATATTTGGTTTCGATATCTTCCCACGGATCCGGTTTGAGTTGTTTGATACCGAGAGACATTTTACGTTCTTCACGGTCAAGAGTCAAGATAACGGCTTCTACCTCATCGCCTACTTTCATGAAGTCTTGTGCACTACGCAAGTGTTGCGACCAAGACATTTCGGAAACGTGGATAAGACCTTCGACACCCGGAGCTATTTCGATGAATGCACCGTAGTCAGCCATTACGACAACTTTACCTTTCACTTTGTCACCCACTTTCAAATCGGGATCCAAAGCATCCCATGGATGGGGTTGCAATTGTTTCAAGCCCAACGCAATGCGTTTTTTCTCATCATCGAAATCGAGGATAACTACATTGAGTTTTTGATCGAGAGAAACTACTTCTTCGGGGTGAGATACACGTCCCCAAGAAAGGTCGGTGATGTGAATCAATCCATCTACGCCGCCCAAATCGATGAATACACCATAGGAAGTGATATTCTTGACAGTTCCTTCGAGTACTTGTCCTTTTTCGAGTTTGGCAATAATTTCTTTCTTCTGTTGTTCGAGCTCGGCTTCGATAAGAGCTTTGTGCGAAACAACCACATTCTTGAATTCTTGATTGATTTTAACAACTTTGAATTCCATAGTTTTACCTACGAATACATCGTAGTCACGGATAGGCTTAACGTCGATTTGAGAACCGGGCAAGAATGCTTCGATACCGAATACATCAACAATCATACCGCCCTTCGTGCGACATTTGATATATCCTTTGATGATTTCGTCGTTTTCAAGAGCCGAGTTAACACGGTCCCAAGAGCGAGTAGCACGAGCCTTCTTGTGCGACAAAACCAATTGTCCTTTTTTATCTTCCTGATTCTCGATATAAACCTCTACTTTATCTCCTATTTTCAAATCGGGATTGTAGCGGAATTCGCTCATCGGAATGATACCGTCCGATTTGTAACCGATGTTTACGACCACCTCGCGTTTGTTGAGGCTGATCACGGTGCCTTCGACCACTTCGCCTACCTGTACTTTGGAAAGGGTCTGGTCGTACTTGGCCTCGATCTCTTCCTTGGGTGCGTTGTAGACGCCCAGGTCGTTTTCGTAAGCGTTCCAGTCGAACGTGTCGAGGTTTACCGGAGCCACAACGGCCTTCTGTTCCTGTTGATTGTCAGTTTTTGTTGTCATTTGTTTGTTGAAAGGTTTTGTAAATTAAAGAGTTGGACATTATTTATAGAACCTTTCGCATGGACCGCACCGAAATTCCCGCCGAGGGATTTCCGGGGGCGCTCCACCGAAGGTGGCACAAAGGTAGTGTTTTTTCTGCAAAACAAGTATGCCGGAGTGAAAATGAAGCTGATTTTTCGGGGATTCAGCGGATTTTGTTATCTTTATCTGGTTTTAATCCGGTGGCGGATGCGGCGCAGCCGCGGGTGTGCCCGATCTTCCGATTGTAAATCGTTGACCATTACCATCTAAACTACTACTATGGATACTATTGGTGTCATGCGGGTTCTTTTGCGTGTGTCGTTGATCGCGGTCGCGTCATGCGTGTTGTTTCCCGGTTGCCGGAACACGCCGCCTCCGGCCGCCTGCGGGCCGGTGCCTTCGCAAAGGCAGCAGCAGTGGCAGGCCCTCGAGCGTTATGCGTTCCTGCATTTCAATATGAATACCTTTACCGGCCGTGAGTGGGGGCTCGGGGGCGAAGATCCCGCGCAGTTCGATCCCACGGCGCTCGACTGCCGCCAGTGGATCCGGACGCTCAAGGCCGCCGGTTTCAAAGGAGCGATCCTCACGGCTAAGCACCACGACGGTTTCTGCCTGTGGCCTTCGGCTTATACCGGGCATTCGGTGAAAAACTCTCCGTACAAGGACGGACAGGGCGATATCGTCCGGGAGTTCGCCGACGCCTGCCGGGCCGAAGGGATGAAGATGGGGCTCTACCTGTCGCCGTGGGACCGGAATCGTGCGGATTACGGCAAACCCGAATATATCGAATATTACCGCAACCAGCTCCGGGAGTTGCTGACCGGTTACGGCGACGTGTTCGAAGTGTGGTTCGACGGGGCCAATGGCGGGGACGGCTGGTACGGCGGCGCCAACGAAACGCGCACGATCGACCGCAATACCTACTACGATTGGCCGGGGACGTGGCAGGTCGTCCGGGAATTGCAGCCCGGTGCGGTGATGTTTTCGGACGGCGGCCCGGACGTGCGCTGGGTCGGCAATGAAAAGGGCTTTGCCGGCGAAACGAACTGGTCGCTGCTCAAGAGGGCCGACTTTGCACCGGGGGCGGCCGACCGCGAGGCGCTCAACGCCGGGCAGGAAGACGGGACCCATTGGCTTCCGGCCGAGGTTGACGTGTCGATCCGCCCGGGGGGGTATTACCACGAGGCCGAGGATTCGTTGGTCAGGACCGTGCCGCAACTGCTCGATATCTATTATGCGTCGGTAGGGCGCAATGCCTCGATGCTGTTGAATGTTCCGCCCGATAAGACCGGCCGCATTCCTGCCGTCGATTCCCTCCGGCTGATGGAGTTCGCCCGGGCGCTGGCAGCCGAATTTTCCAAGGATCTGGCGGCAGATGCGCGGGTTTCGGCATCGAATGTGCGTGGACACAGCGGCAAGTATGGCGCGATGCGGGTGACCGACGGAGATACGGCGACTTACTGGGCTACCGATGACGATGTACGTAACGCGTCGCTGACTGTTATGTTCGACCAGCCGACTGTTTTCAACCGGCTGTTGGTACAGGAGTACATTCCGTTGGGTCAGCGGGTGCGGAAGTTCAGGGTCGAAGCGCTGACTGCCGACGGCTGGCGGACGCTTGCCGAAGAGACGACCATCGGTTACAAACGCATTCTGCGCCTGCCGACCGTGACGGCCAAAGAGGTGCGGCTGACCGTCGAAGAAGCGAAGGCCTGCCCGCTGATTTCGAATCTGCAACTGTTCTGCGCGCCGGATGTTCCGGCGAGCTCCGGCGGTACCGTTGCGGCTCTTCCCGCCGCCGTTCCCTCGGCGAATGCGGTATTGTGACCCTTTCCCGGATACGTCGTCAGCCGTGCATTTGCGCGGCTGGCGACCGTTATAAGGGTAACGGCTGCGGAGGGGCACGGTCGCTTCGGCCTGGAGTCGAGTTTATTTGCGGCCCGGACGGCTCCTGGGAATTTGCAAAAAAGAGAGAATGACCTGTAAAACCGATAAAAAGATAAAACAAAACAGTTGTGCCGGACGTTTCTTTTTACGAACCTTGCATAACGGATTACATTTAATAGTTTATGAACGATACGATTAAAATATACTGTGAGAATACTGCGAGCGAACTGCATGTAAATCCCGGGACTTCGATGGCCCAGGTGATTGCGATGCTCGCGATCAGAAACCCCAATCCCTTTTTGGCGGGATATGTGAATAACCGCCTCAAGGAGCTCTATTACAAAATTTACAGCCCCGTTTCGCTGCGGTTCGTGGACATTACCCATTTCGAAGGGATGCGGGTCTATCAGCGAACGCTCTTTTTCGTACTGCAAAAGGCGGTTTCCGACCTTTTCCCGGGACAGAAGCTGCACATCAAACACTCGGTCGCCAAAGGATTCTATTGCGAGATCGAAGGGATGGAAGATATTACCCCCGATCAGCTCCGGGCGATCGACGAACGGATGCGCGAACTGGTGGCGCAGGATATTCCGATTATCCGGCAGCGGCTGCTCTCCGCGGAGGCCGTGCAGTTGTATACGAAACTGGGCATGGAGGACAAGGTTGCGCTGTTGGAGACGCGTCCGCACCTCTACGTGACGCTCTATACGATGGCCGACCTGTCGGGCTATTTCTACGGTGCGCTGGCCCCGACGACGGGTTATGTGCCGCTTTTCGGGCTGCATAAATATTATAAAGGCATTCACCTTTCGGTACCGTGCCGCACCAACCCTTCGAGGCTGGAGAACATGGTGCCGCAGCACAAGATGTTCGACGTATTCAGCGAATATACGCGTTGGGTCGATGTGCTCGGAGTGGCGACGATCGGTGTGTTGAATACGCGGATTCTGGAAGGGGGCGGCGGAGACCTGATCAAGATTGCCGAAGCGTTCCACGAGAAGAAACTGGCATGCATTGCCGACCAGATCGCTGCTGCGCACGAAACCGGCGGCGGCCGGATCGTGCTGATTTCGGGCCCGTCGTCGAGCGGCAAAACCACGTTCGCCAAGCGGCTCGGCATTCAGTTGCGGATTTTGGGCCTGCATCCGGTGCTGGTGTCGCTGGACGACTATTTCGTCGACCGCGAGCATACGCCGCTGGATGAGAAAGGAGAGTACGACTACGAGGCGCTCGAAGCGATCGATATCGAGCTATTCAACCGGCACCTCGCCCAGTTACTGGACGGGCAGGAGGTCGAGATTCCGCGTTATGATTTCATTACCGGCAAACGTGTTTTCGCCGGCAACCGACTGAAGGTGGACGACCGTTCGGTACTGATTATCGAAGGGATCCATGGTCTAAATCCCGGCCTGACGCCGCACATCGACAACAAACTGAAATTTAAAATCTACGTATCGGCTTTTACCTCCATCTCGATGGACGACATGAATCGTATCGCGACGACCGACAACCGGCTGATCCGGCGTATTGTGCGCGATCACCGCACACGCGGCAACGATGCGAGCGCGACGCTGCGCCGCTGGGAGAGCGTGCGCCGCGGCGAAGACCTGCATATTTTCCCGAATCAGGAGCAAGCCGATGTGATGTTCAACTCGTCGCTGTTCTATGAGATCGCGGTGCTGAAAAGTTTTGTCGAGCCGCTGTTGCACGAGGTGCCAGACACGATGCCCGAATACGGGGAGGCACGCCGGCTGCTCAAGTACCTCGATCAGTTCACCCCGCTGGACGGCCGCGAAATTCCGCCCACTTCGATCCTGCGCGAATTTATCGGCGGCAGCAGTTTTACCTATTAGCGTATCCGGTGGTTTCCCGGATATTGAGTATTTGGGCGATACCGGTAGTATGTATGATGCTGGAATGTCACTGGGATGGGCCGCCGTTTCTCTTTTAATGTTCTTTGTATCAGGAGTTTCGGAATTAAGTTCTTACCAGGGCCGCGATATGCCGTTGGGGAGCCGGTTTCTGATGCAACGTGATGTCAGCGACAGTTGCTGATTCTGATTGAGGACGTAACGGTCTTGCTTAGTTGTTGAGGTCGCTTGAACAGGGACGGACTCCGAAAGGGCGACAGAGGATGCCGGAAGTCCGGGCGGGAGAGCGGTGCGGGGCTGTGATTCAATGTTTATAACTTCTCCCGGGCCGCTTTGTTTCACCGAGAAAGTTTTGTAGCTTTGTGTCGCTTCCTGACAGGGGAAACCTCGCCCACAGAGCGGTGGCGCAGTGATTATGCGATGAGGCGGAAAGCCCGGAGTGCATGGGGAAAGCATCCCGGAAGAGGCTCTCGTCATAGTTAGCTAAGCGGAATTGCGCAGAGGTGCGGGTAACAGAAAACAAATCACAATTGATAATATGTCACAGGATAAATTTGTTGAGCGCCATATCGGCATGGGAGAGCAGGAACTCTCGCAGATGCTCGGGGTGATCGGAGTGAAAAGTGTCGAAGAGTTGATTTCGCAGGTCGTTCCGGCGACGATCCGTCTCAAAAAACCGCTCGATCTGCCGGCTGAAGGCATGAGCGAGTATGAATTTGCAAACCACATCCGTGAGATCGGCCGCAAGAATAAAATCTACCGCAGCCTGATCGGTATGGGGTATTACGGCACGGCCTCGCCTGCGGTCATCCTGCGCAACGTGTTCGACTCGAACTTGAACGTCTGGTGGCAGTACAACAAGAAGAACCAGATCCTGCTCATCGGCGTGAACAAGAACGCCCCCAACGTAACCATCACCGAAACCTTCAGCCAGCAGCCCTGGCTGCGCGTGCTCGGCGGCGGCACCACGCAAGCCGCCTACGACGCCGCCCGCGCCATGATCGTGCGCGTGGACTTCCGCGACCTGGTCACGGTCCTCCACCCCGAGCACTGGTTCGACGGCTACACCCTCATGGCCGACGCCTACGTGGGCAACATGGACATCTCCCAGGCAACCAGCCTGCAAGGCGTGTTCAACGGTTGCACAAGCCTCTCGATCATCTCGGGTCTGCGCAACTGGGACACCACGAACGTGACCGACCTGTCGCACCTCTTCGACGGCTGCATCTTCACGAACCTCGCAGGCATCGAATCCTGGAACGACAAGCTGGCGAACGTGACCGACCTCAGCTACATCTTCGCGAACAACCCGAACGTCACCACGCTGGAGAACGTGGCCGGCTGGAACCTGCCCGTTGCCACCAACTTCGCGCACGCCTTCGAGAACGACACGCGTCTCTCCACGCTCGACATCTCCAACTGGGACATGACCCGCACCACCGCGGCCGATCGCGCCAACATGCTCTTCGGCCTCGACAACCTGACCACCTTCACCCTGGGCAACAAGATCCTGCTGGCGGACACGGGCCTCGGCCTTTCCTCCGCCACCAGCCTCCCGCGTGGCGACACCTTCGGCACCTGGCAGGCTAACCGCGTCACCCAAACCCAGGGCGGCATCGCGGAGAACGCCTGGTTCGGCACCTCCGAAGACCTCATGCGCCGCTATGCCACGCTGCTCAACCTCGGTGACGACATCACCTACACCTGGCGCGCCGGCCAATACGGCGGCCGCTTCCCGCGGGGCGAGCCGGGCAACCTCTACGAAGACCTCTGGTGGAAGTTCGTCATGGGCACCGACGACGTGTCGAACACCCCCACCGGTACGCTCACCGTTGGCACCGACAACCCCAACGGCACCTCCTATCAACTGAACCACACCACCGCGCCGTGGCTTAACACCATCTACCGTCTCTACGGCGACGCGGACGCACAGACCGGCCTCTCGCACATCACGCACTTCGTGGCGCAAGCGGGCAAGGCCATCGCCGCGAACATCTTCCTTACGGCAGACCCCTTCCAGGGCATGTTCGCCCGCGCGCTGGGCTACACCAACCTCCAGCGCTTCAACGGTGCCGGCTTCGACACCACCCACGTGACGGACTTCAGCCACCTCTTCGACGGCGTGGCAACCCTCACGCAGGCAACGGGTATGAACACGTGGCACACGGCGAACGTCACCGACATGTCCTACATGTTCAACGGCAACACCCGCCTGCAAGGCATCGCGAAACTCGCTCCCGGTGCGAACGGCATCTGGGACACCTCCCAAGTGACCAGCTTCGCCCACATGTTCGACGGTTGTAGCACACTCACCGAGCTCACCGACTTCGCAGAATGGAACGTGCACGGCAACGTGGACCTCTCCTACATGCTTAACGGCTGCTCCGCGCTCACCAACCTCGACATCTGGAAGTGGGACATGACCGGCCAAGCCGCCACCCCGGCGCTGCGCGAGAACATGCTCGCAGGCCTTATTGCCCTCGAGCGCCTGGGCATCTCCACCCGCATCATCCTTCAGGACACGGGCATCGATGCCATCACCACGCGCCTGCCGCACAAGGGCTCGTGGGACCGCATCGACAACACCTGGTTCGGCACCACGCACAACCTCTGCGCGGTCTACCACGACGAGCTCGACCTGAACGGCCGCACGAACACCATCTCCCTCACGGGCCAGAACCTCGACACCCCGGTGTATTACACCTGGGCTCAGGACAACCTGCGTGGCCGCTTCGACTCCAACGACAACGCATGGTGGCGCATCGTGTGGAAGAACACGGCGCACACCTCCGCCGAACTCTACATCGGCATCTACAACCAGCTCGGTAGCCACGTGGTCACCGAAGGCTGGGAAGACACCCCGTGGACCGCGGTGCTCTCCGACGCCATCGGCGCCACGGGCACCCGCAACGGCAACAACGTGATCACCTTCATCTCCATGCAGAACGGCATCACGCCGCAGAACTTCGCGAAGTGGTTCGCCAACTACGCAAACCTCGCCGACTTCGACGGCAAGGGTGCGGGCGATGGCGTGGTCACCACAAACACGGGCAGCCTCGAAGGCCTCTTCCAGAACTGCACCAAGCTCCAGATCGTCGACAACATCAAGGACTGGGACGTTACCAACATCACCACGAACACGGCAGGCCTCAATGGCTTCAACTCCATGTTCGAGAACTGCCAGTCTCTCTACTCCATCGACATCCATAACTGGAACATGCCCGCCGGCGCCACCCACGTGAACATGCTGGCAGGCTGCAACTCGCTCCGCACGCTGATCCTGAGCGGCACGGTCTCCCTCATGGATTCCGCGCTCGGCGAAAACTTCACCTCCACCCTGGCCGATGGCACCGCAGGCCCCACGATCAACACCACGCGCGGCCCGCAGCACGGCTCCTGGGCACGCATCGTCAACGGCACGGAGAACACGCTCTACCCAGCCGACCCCTGGTTCGGTAGCTCGGCCGACCTCCTGCGCCGCTACAACGATCCCACCAACCACCATGGCATGGGCGACTCCAACGAAGGCGCCATCTACGTATGGACCACGGATCTGCGCGGCCGCTTCGCCGACAACGACAACGCCTGGTGGTCCTACGACGCCTCCCGCCGCATCCTCATCCTGGGTGTGGACGCTCCTGAAGGCGGCGAAGTCTACGACATGGCAGACGCCACCACCTTCTATCTGCGCGAGGTAACGGCGGGCCCGAATACCGGCAACCCGCTGCCGTGGGAGATCGCCAAGCCCGACATCAAGACGCTTCTGCGCACGGTCTACGCACAGCTCACCGGTGCGCTTTCGATCCGCCCGACCACCTTGGAAGGCTGGTTCCAGAACTACACGGCGCTCGAGTCCTTCGACGGCACGAACTTCGACACCGCGCTCTTCACGGCTGCGGGCGCATCGCTCGACAACCTCTTCAATGGTGCGACCGCGCTCAAGACCGTGAACCTCACCAACTGGAATTGGACGGGCGGCGCAACCCACGTTGATATGTTCAAGGATCTGAACTCCATCGAATCCATCACGCTCGAAGCAGGCGCGGCCCTCGATGGCACCGGCTTCGGCTCCATCTCCACCCGCCCGAACACCGAAGGCCGCTGGGTCATGGACAACGCCACCACCGGCGCGGCCGCTGCGGACATCCCCTGGTTCGACAGCTCGGTCAAGCTTGAGATGCGCTACCCGGGCGCGAGCAATGGCGCAGCCACCAACGGCGTGGTCCTCGTTAAGCTGGCCGACGGCACCTGGGCCGTGGCCGACTACCTGCAGGGCATCCACACCTACACGTGGGACAATCGTGTTCTCGGTGGTCGCTTCGAAGAGAACCCCAACGTATGGTGGACGTTCCACAAAGTGGACATCGGCACGACCAAGGCCGGCACGCTCACCATCGGCTCCGATAACCAAGACGCACTCGACGCAACCAACCCGCGCCTCCAATACGACGCGCAATACAACGTGGTTGCCACCAACCCCGCAGGCACCGGCTCCTACGGCCAGATCGTGAACATCCACGGCACGGCCACCCCGGGCGCTGGCGCGGGCCCCGCAACCGACTACACCTACTCCAGCACCGACATGCCGTGGGCAAGCGCCATCGGCAACCTGGCGCGCATCCTTTCCGTCCAGACCGACGCCGACCACCTCGTGCGCCCGACCAGCATGCTGGCGTGGTTCGCGAACCTCACGGGCATGATCACCTTCGTGGGCGACGGCCTGAACATGGACTTCACCAACGGCACCGACTCCTACCAAGGCGTGTTCTCGGGCGACAACAAGATGCAGAACGTGGACATCCACGCATGGGATATGGCATCCAACGTCACCGACAACACCGAAGTGCGCGACATGTTCCAGAACTGCTCGGATCTGTGGCACGTTACCGTGGGCAAGCGCACGGTGCTCGACGGCTCCGGCTTCAACGTGAACCTCCCCATGCGCACGCAGAAGGACGGCTCGTGGGTGCACGACCTCTGGTTCGGCTCCGCCACGGAAGTCTCCGACATGTTCCTGCCTAACATCGGCGCGAACGCCGCAGGCCTCGCCGAATTCCCCGACGGCGCCGATGCCATCACGTTCGACTGGGACGCGGGCAACCTCTGCGGCCGCTTCGAATCCAACAAGAAGGTCTGGTGGCGCTACACTGGCAACCCGCCGGCAGGCGACCCCTACCTGCATAAGGGCCTTCTGCGCATCGGTTCCGATTCCAAGAACATCGCTGAATCCTACGTGACCGAATGCGGCGACGCGGTACCCTGGCGCGCCATCCTCGATAACATCAACACCATCACGGAAGTGATCACCGCAGCCGACAACTCCGGCAAGGTGGGCGTGGCATCGCTCGAAGGCTGGTTCGGCCACAACACCCTTAACGGCGTGAGCCAGTACCACACCGGCCTCACCACCTTCGACGGCTCGGGCCTTGTGCTCTACGCTCCCGAGTTCGCCACCGCAACCCCGGCTGCGCTGCCGGGCTGCACCAGCGTGGCGGGCCTCTTCGAAGGCGCCGATCACCTGAACAACGTGAAGGGCATCAACGGTTGGGACACCCACACCGTCATGAACTTCGCGCGCGCCTTCTACAACACCCCGCAGATCCCGCGCCTCGACATCCGCAGCTGGCAGATGACGCAGGTGCCCGCAACCGACACCGCCGCCTTCGAGGACATGTTCAAGGGCATGGGTTCGGCCAACACGAACTACTTCGAGTCCATCACGCTCGGCCCCCTGGCCGTGCTTACCAACACGGGCTTTGGCCTCAAGACCGACGGCACGCCGTTCAAGGAGCCCACCTCCGGCTACTGGACCATGGGCGATCCGCTGAACGCCGACCCCACGGTGGCCAACCCCGACGTTAAGTGGTTCGACAACACCGACGGACTGGTCGAGCGCTACGAGATCGGCTACGGCTCCAAGCAGGCCCACCTGCCCAACCTCGCCTACATCCACACCTACACGTGGGACTCCACCGCTACCGGCGGCCACTTCGACTCCAACCGCAACGTCTGGTGGCTCTACGAGTTCGCCACTAAGGCGCTCACCATCGGCGCGTTCGACAAGAACGCCACCGTGGAATACGCCGACGACTGGTCCACCACCTACCAGGCAGGCGTTACCGGCTGGCAGCATCGCACCACCGAAACCGGCGCTCAAAACCAATGGCACCTCTACAACTATCTGCCCACCTCCTTCCGCGCGGATGCGGCCGAAGGCAAGGTAGCCCCCGAGACCATGGAATCCTGGTTCGACGCTCAGCTGGGCGGCGCCAAGGCTTCCTACACCAGCTTCGACGGCGTGAACCTGGACACCGCGCACGTTACCAGCATGCGCAACCTCTTCTACGGCCAGACCACGCTGGCATCGGCCACGGGCATGAGCAGCTGGCTCACCCCGGTCCTCACCGACCTGGCCTACGCCTTCTACAACAACACCAACCTCTCCACGCTCACCGCCATTGGCAACTGGGACGTGGCAGACGTTACCGACTTCAGCTTCATGTTCTACCATGTGGGCAAGGTCGACCCCACCAACAACCTCTCCTGGCACACCACCAGCGCGCAGAACTTCGAATCCATGTTCGAAGGCGCCACCATGGTGCCCAACACCAACTACCTGCGCAACTGGGATGTGCAGTGGGTAACCAACTTCAAGCGCATGTTCTTCGGCGCAACGGGTCTTACCGCGGCCGACTCTCTGGCTAACTGGGAAGTGGGCAAGCACGCCACGCACGCCACGATGGTGGACCTCACGGAGATGTTCCGCAGCTGCACCAACCTTGCCAAGGTGGACTTCACCACGTGGATGATGCTCGACCTCACGAACAACGAAGAGCTCACCATCACCACCAACTTCCTGGCCAACGCTGGCAAGATCGTCCAGATCGTCATGGGTGTGAACGGCCTTCTGGAAAACTCCGGCCTGGGCTACACGGAGAACGGCGGCACGCAGCTCGACTCCATGAAGCCGAACAAGGGCGGTTGGAAGCGCCTGGGCGGCCTGGTAGACTGGTTCGGTACCTCTGCCGACCTCACCACGGCCTACACCCCGGGCTCCGTCTTCCAGATCCTCGACAACCTCATCTACACCTACGTGTGGAACTCCGATCAGACGGGCGGCAACGAATTCCCGTCCAACCGTAATGCGTGGTGGAAGTTCCTGAAGGACTCCGGCACGCTCATCATCGGCATCAACGACAACGTCTACAACGACCCGGATTACCACCTCTGGGTTACCGAGCGCTACTGGGAGCTGCCGTGGCTCGTTGACATCAATGGCAACAACGATGTGGTCTTCAAGCGCACCGATATCAAGCACATCGAATTCGTGGGCGATATCCACATCATCAACCCGGCCTTCTGGTTCGCAGGCTACGATAACCTGCTCACGGCCGACGTGATGAACATGCACATCGACCTGGCGGGCAGCCTCGAAGGCGTCTTCGGCACGCTGCCTACCGAATACGTGAACGACGCGGGCCAAACCGTGCAGAATACCGACAACCCGGGCAAGGCCTGCCCGAAGCTCACCACGGTTACCGGTCTTGAGACCTGGAACACCGAGCTCACCGCGGGCAACGCGGGCGGCAGCGTGTATGGCAAGCCGAAGGGGAACACCACCACCCTAAAGGGCCTCTTCCAGGGCGCCGCAGCACTGCGTAACCTGGAATACGTGATGGGCTGGGATGTTTCGACCATCACCGATATGTCCTTCATGTTCGATGGCTGCGCAGCCTTGAACGATGTTTCTCAGCTGGCAACCTGGAACACCTCCGCGGTTACCACCATGGAGGCCATGTTCCGCAACGTGACCACCCTGCGCGTGGTCGATGGCGTGCTCACCTGGAACACGCGCAACGTGACCAACTTCAACGAGATGTTCTACAACGCCAAGAGCGTGACCGATCTGGACTTCTCCGGCGCGAACTGGAAACTGGACGGCGCTAAGAACCCCGATGGCACCTACAACACCGTGAACATGCTGGCCAAGATGGACGGCCTGCGCTACCTCACGCTGCCGGTCGACTTCGTGTTAACCGGCACGGGCCTGGAGAACAGCGAGACCCACGAATCGCTCGACGGCACCTGGGAGCAGGAAGGCTGGACCGTGAACGGCACCACCACCAAGCTGGTGGCCTGGTGGGGCGATGCGAACCACCTGGTGGAGCGCTACCCCGATGGCGCGAAGCCCTGGATCACCGTGGAATATGCTCCCGTGTGGGATCAGGCGGAGTACATCACCTATACCTTCAAGACCAACTACATCGGTGGCCGCTTCGAATCCAACAAGTACGCTTGGTGGAAGTACGACAAGAACGGCACGTTAACCATTTCCGTGGATCACACGCTGCCCGATGGCACGCCGCAAACGGAATTCCGCATCTCCGAAGATACCGACCCCACCACGCTTACCTCTAACTTCAACAACGCGAACTGGATGGATACGCTTCCGCAGGCGAACTACGACATCCCGTGGCTGAAGATCATCAAGGCAACGGATGTGAAGAACGTCTACATGCGTAACCAGATCTCTCCCGTTAACCCCAATGGTATGTTCGCGAACACCGCCGATCAGCCCTACACCAACCTGGTGCTCTTCGACGGCTCCTCCGCTTCCATGCAGTTTGCGGTATCGCTCGAAGGCATGTTCGAGAACGCCAACAAGCTGGAGAAGGTTTCGAGCGGCATGGCTGGCTGGACCGCTATGCCGTTCGCGGCCACCATGAAGAACATGTTCGCGGGCTGCACGGCGCTCAAAGAGATCACCGGCATCAACAACTGGGATGTAACGCGCGTGCAAGACTTCTCGGGCATGTTCGATATGAGCATCCTGGGCGAGGCCGGCGGTCAGCTGGGCGACACGCTGCTCGGCCAGATCGGCAAGTGGACGCTGGGCACAGCGGTGCCGGGCGGCCAGGTGATCACTATGGCCAACATGTTCAAGGACCTGCGCAACATGACCACGCTCGATGGTCTGGCTAACTGGGACACCTCCCGCGTGGGCGACTTTACGGGCATGTTCTCCTCCAGCAAGAACGACAAGGGTGTTACCTACACCTACTCTGCCGGCCGCCTGGAGAAGACCGAAGGCACCAAGGGCATGCTCCTGAAGGACATCACCGCTATCAACAATTGGAATATTACGGCGGTTACCTCGCTCGAGCAGATGTTCGAGAACGGCATCCGCATCGAGAAGGTGGACCTCTCCAGCTGGAACATGCGCGGCAAGCACCTTACCAACATGTTCAAGAACTGCGCGAGCATCAATGAGATCAAGATGGGCTTGCTTTCGGTACTGGAAGACACGGCCTTTGGTGATGACATGTTCTTCATCCAGACCGTGCCCACCAATGCTTCAGGCTCTTCCAACAAGGTCGTGGATGTCTACTGGCGCGATCGCATCAATAAGGACCAGGCAGAGACCACCTTCGGTGGCCTGATCTGGCAGGCGGGTCACTATGGTGGCGCCTGGATCGCCGAAGATGCGAACCGCAACACCGCAAACGATTACGAAGGCTACAACCTGTGGAACGGCACCACCACCAACCTGGTGGGTCTCTATACGCAGGCTGCGCACTTCGCCCCGGCCACTGTTACCACCTACAAGTGGGGCGGCGCCTTCTACGGCGGCGTGTTCGAGAGCTCCATCCATCAAGACCCCGGCACGGGCCTGTGGCACTACAACGATTGGTGGCGCTACTACAGCCACGGCATCAATGAAGGCACCCTGATCATGGGCACCACGGGCGGCAGCGCGAACAACTACACGCAGAACGCCGTAACGGAGGCCAATAACGTGTTCGCGGGCGGCACGAACGATCTGCCGTGGGCAAAATATGCGGATGCCAACATCCCCGAGCTGGTCAAGCACGTGAAGACGGGCGCCATCCTGCACACCGATGGCAGCATTACCTACGATTGCCTGTTGGGCGTGATCGCTCCCGTTAACTTTGCGGGTTGGTTCTACAACCACAAGAACCTTATCGACTTCGATGGCATCGGCCTGGATGCGGCGCTCACCACCTCTATGGCGCACCTCTTCGATGGCTGCGAGAAGATGACCACGCTCACCAGCATCGATCATTGGACGGTTTCTCAGATCACCGACTTCAGCTATATGTTCAATGGCTGCAAGGCTATGACCGATTTCTCCGCGCTTCAGCAGTGGGTGCTGGGCACTTCCGGCATCAACATGTCCTATATGTTCGCGGGCAGCGGCATTGGCGATCTTACGCCCTTGGCGTTCGATGTGGCCAATAACTACTGGAACACCAACGGCGTTACCAACATGGAAGGCATGTTCCAGGGTGCGAAGAACATCAAGACCCAAGAGCCCATCATCGATTGGGACATCTCGAACGTGCTCACCATGGCGGGCATGTTCAAGGATGCCACCGCGCTTACCATTGTGAACCTTTCTCGCTGGGCTATGCGCACGGCGGGCGGCAAGGTGCACAACGGCACGCTTATCTTAGACAACATGTTCCAGGGCTGCTCGGCGCTCGGCCAGCTGACCGTGGGCGAATCTTCGGTATTGCAGGGCACGGCCTTCAACAACTCGCTGGCCAACCATGGCCCCACCACCAACGCCACCGGTGGTATGTGGGAGCTCTCGCACGTGAATGGCGTTGCCACCAACAAGACCTCCCACGGGTATGCTCCTTGGTTCGGCTCTACGGGTAGCCTGGCATACCGCTATCCTGCCACCGGCGCTTCGTATGCCGATGTGCACACCTACACGTGGCGCAACGATATCATCGGCGAGCGTTTTGATTCCAACCCGTATGCCTGGTGGGTCTTCGATAAGCACAACACCCTCACCTTCGGTATCGATACCGGCGCAGATGCGAACGACCTCTGCCGCCTTCCGGGCGATGCCACCTCGGCCGCAACGTATGGCCTTACGGTCACCGAAGTGCAAGACGCTACCACCGACCTGCCCTGGATCACGAAAGTTTTCGATGAATCCGATAGCACGGGCACCATCACCAATACCTACCATCCCATCGCGCGCACCAACGTGGTGAACATTGCCACCAAGGGCGGCATCTGGCTCCAGAACCCGGCCAACTGGTTCATGGACTACACCGAACTGGTGGACTTCGATGGCGGCGGTATGGATATTCCCAACGCAACCTCCATTGCGAACTTCTTCAAGAACGATGGCAAGCTGCAGTACTTCACCACCACCACGGGTGGCTGGAGCGCTACGAACCTGACCGATATGTCCTACCTCCTGTATGGTACGGCGCTGCGCAGCTTGAATGTGTTCTTCCATGGCGGCGTGAGCGGTGCCGATGTATCGAACATCCGCAACATGTCCTACGCGTTTGCGAACATGAAACAACTCACCGATGCCGATGGTCTGGAGCTCTGGCTGCCCACCTCCAGCGTGGCCGATCCGCTCAACCTTACCGGTCTTTTCCAGGGCGATACGGCGCTCGAGATCGTACGTGGCCTGCAGAACTGGGTGATCCCGGGAGCGAACTTAACGGATATGTTCAGCGGCTGCAGCAAGCTGCACACGCTCGATATCCACAGCATGGATATGCGCGATATGACCGTGACCAACATGTTCGCCAACTGCTCGGCCCTAGGCGATTACGCCAAGGGTGGCTATATTCGTGTGAGCGCGCTCACACGCTTGACCGACACTGGTCTGCAGAATGCCCCGAACCGTACCACGAAGGACGGTATGTGGATGCGCTTGGGCGAAGACCCCATCGGCTGGTTCGGCTCCTCCAACCAGTTCATCCAGCTCTACCCCGATGGCGCTACTGGTCTGGGTAACCAGATTACGTCTCCTGCTTTCTTGGACTATAGCTGGGACAACACGCGCCGTGGCGGCCGCTTCGATTCGAATCCGCACGCCTGGTGGATGTACTTCATCAAGAACACCACCTTCGAAGGCGAAGAGATGCGTGCCGGCACGCTCCTGCTGGGCAGTGATTTCAACGAGCCCAATAAGATCGTGACCGAGACTGATGCGCAGCTGCCGTGGCTCGACGACCCCTCCACGCCGGGCGTGGTGGACCCCGTGGTCTCTAAGAACGAAGTCTTGCAGGTCAAGACCAAGCATGGCATCCAGCCCACCAATCCTGCTGGGTGGTTCAATGGCTATACTAACCTTACTAGTTTCGATGGCATGGCCATGACCATCACCAATGCGGTCACCTCGCTGAAGGACTTCTTCCGTAACGATGAGAAGCTGAACACCGTCCGCGGCGTGGACAAGTGGGACGTTTCGAACGTGACCGATATGTCCGGCATGTTCTACAACAACGATGGCCTTACGAGTGCTTGGTTGATGCAGATCGGCAATTGGAATGTTTCCAGCGTCACCACGATGAAAGAGTTCCTCTACGATGCTGATGGCATCACGAACCTGGATGGGTTAGAGAACTGGCGTCCGGGTAGCGTGGCCGATTTAAGCTATGCGTTCTATCACATGAACCGCCTTACGAGCATCGAAGGCCTGCGCAACTGGAACCCCGGTGCGTATGCCTCCGTTACCAGCATGAACCTTTCCTACATGCTGGCGTATGACCAGGCATTGCTCGATATCACCCCCATTACGGGCACGAACGAAGACCCCACGGCTGCCCACTGGTATGTGGAGAAGGTAACGGACTTCAGCTACCTGTTCTACCAGCTGGCAGCCAACTCCAACGATATGAAGATCACCACGATCGATCTTTCGCAGTGGGATATGCGCACCGATAGCTACCGTCAGGGCAATCTCAAGCTGAACAACATGCTCACGCTTGCTACTAATGGTTCGGGCAAGACCAACATCGCGGCGCTTATCTTCGGCCCCAATACGGTGCTCTGGAAGGATGCCTCCAACAACGCTAACCTGCAGGGCACGCGCCTCATGTCGGTGACGGAGGGCGTGTGGATCAAGAACACGAACGCGCTCGGCAAAGAGACTACCGTAGGCAACTCCGAAGACCTCATGAAGCGCTACGGCAGTGGCGTTACCGCACCTACTGAGGTGACCACCTATACGTGGGACAACACCCACCGCGGTGGCACCTTTGCCGATAACCTGAACGCGTGGTGGACGTATTCGATAGTGGATACCACGTCGGTGGCTGATAAGGACACGGCAGAGAAGGCTGGCACCCTGCGCGTGGGCCTGGTGAGCGATCAGCTCTCCCATGCGGTCAACGTTACCGGATCCAGTCTGCCCTGGCGCCAGAGCTCCAACAACGTATGGAGCTCGGTGAAGACGTTCCAGACCGATGGCATGAATGGCAAGCTGGCCCCCGTTACTATGGCACAGTGGTTCGCGAACGCCTCTTCCAACTTCACCACGTTCGATGGATCGTACTTGGATACCAGCAACTGCACGAGCTTCGAGCAGATGTTCTATAACGATACCGCGCTCTTAGAGATCACGGGCACGGGTAGCTGGCTCACTAACAAGGTGACCACGTTCGCGGGTATGTTCCAGAACGTGACCCAGGTGCGCGAGTTCTTCATGGACAGCTGGAACATGCGTGGCACTGTTGGTGGTGCGAACGCGAACGTGTCCAACATGTTCAATAACGCGCAGGCCGTGTGGCGCCTCCACATTGGCCCGGGCATGATCCTGCAGAATACCGGTCTTACCGAGATCCCAAACATCGGCCCGAATATGGCGGGCTACTGGTACAAGGATGGCACGGGCAAGGCGGACCGTTGGGGCACCACGGCCGTGCTGGCAAACCAGCACTATGCCTCCAGTGCGTGCGATACTACGGGTATCCATACCTACACGTTCATTTGGGGTGGCGAATTCGCCAGCAACTCGAATGCCTGGTGGCGCTACGACCGCAACACGCATACCCTTTCCCTGGGTCTCTATAACTATGCTTCTTCCGCCAACCACAATGTGCGCGAATACGGCTCCAGCCTGCCGTGGCTGCAGGGCAATATGCCCAACACCATGCCGGTGTCGGATGTATTGCACATCACCTCTAACTTCGGTGAGCGTGGCGATGATGGCATCGTCTGCACGGGCACGAACGGCTTCAAGCCGCTCGACTTCAGCTCCTGGTTCACAGGCTTCACGAACCTCATCGACTTCGATGGTCGTGGCTTGGATGTTTCTTCCACCTACTACTTCGACGATCTGTTCAAGAATGATGCGAACCTGCAATCCATCGACATCTCTACCTGGAACATGGTCTCGGCTAATCGCTACGCCACGAAGAACAACTTCGTAACGGTGCGCAGGACCTGGCCTTCCACCACGGGTATGCTTTCGGGCACCACCTCCATCAACACGCTCATTGTTGGTAATCAGATCTATATCGCTGATTCAGGCCTTTCAAAGGCAAACGCGAACGGTGTTGAAGAGGGCATGTGGGCAACGGGCGAGTTCTCTCACGATAATGAATACACTGCAGACGATACGCTCTGGTTCGATACGACCGATCATCTGTTTATCAATGCGTCTACCGCGCGTTATACCCGCAATGCAAGTGCTTCAGGCCGCTCGATGGGCGTACTCAAATGGACTTGGGTTCCGGGTACGGGCATGCTTTTCAAAGACAACCCAGATGCAATGTGGTGCGTTCCTAATCGAGATGTTGCAATAAGTGATACAACAACGTTATACAGTGATGTTCTTTATGTTGGTGCACGTCCTGGCGCAACGAATAAAACTGTTGGTAGTCAAGGATTCCGTACGCAATGGTGTGCTATTGACTATAAAGAAGTTCGAACTTTCGGTGGGCTTAAACCAACCGATATGTCTTATTGGTTCATGAATAGTTGTATTTCTGAGGAACAAGCATCACTGTATGGTTTCTGGAAGTACACTGAACGCGATACTGGCTACATTGTTCACCCTAATGAAGGTTATATTGAATGCTGGGATAATGACCTGGGTGATACATCGCGACTCATTAAGGGCGGCTTCTTCTTTAAAGCTGGAGTAACTTATGAGTTCATGTATGACTATAAGATTCTAAACGGCTATTCGCTCCAAAGCTATGGTGGTTTGTACTTCGGCTTTGGTACAACACCTTACTCTTGGAATTACTACACTGAACTTAACGTATGGCAAACGTCTTGGCAGACCGTGCATTTCTCATTCACTCCGACGGTAACGGGTGAATACTGGATGAGCTTCAATCTCGACTCGCTCAGTACAAGGCATATGCATATCTATTGGAAGAATGCGACGCTTGTTACCCAGGATTCTTCGCTAAGGCATTTTGACGGTACAGGCATTGATACAAGTGCGTGCAGTAACTACTCCTACATGCTCTATAAGCGAGCGAATCTCGAATCGGTTGATATCCATAATTGGGATATGAACTTGGGTAATACATACACTAATATGCTGGATATCACCCCGAAACTAACGCGTATCGACCTCGGTCCCAAAACCTCTTTTGGCTATGATGCTACTATTCAAACGAGTAAGTGGGGTCAGAGCTCAGGTTACAACAACAATGAGAGCCAGAGCTGGGTTATCAATCGTGAAGGAGACGACAAGATCACGATCCGCTTTGATGAAGGTAGTTCTACTGAATCTGCAAACCTCGATTATCTTGAAGTTGTTGTTGATGGCAAGGTGGTCGACAAACTGGGCGGCACGGATTTCGCTGGCAAGAGCTATTCCTACAATGCAGCCTCCATTACGCTTCGTTGGAAAACGGATGGTTCCGTAATTAAAGCTGGCTTCAAAGGGTACATAACTGGTGGTAAAGTTGCCACGTCTGGTACAACTGGAGCATACTCTAATATTTCCAATAATTTAGGCAGATTTGGTCCTGAGTTCACAGTGGTATCAAGAGGACAGGGCGCATGGCTTGAAAATGTGCGTGATACAACATATGATGCTATTCATCGCGATTACGATGATTGGTTCGGCAATAGAGAACAACTATTGCGCCAGCATCAGATCCAAAAGGGAAAATACACCTATGTCTGGGATAAAGATTTCCAAGGTGGTCATATAGACGACCACATATGGTGGTATTACACAGCTGATGGTCACGAGCGCGATGATTATGGAACAGTAAAGCCTCACTCTCTGGTGATTGGTGCTGATAAGAACCTACCTGCTGAGGTTGATTTGACGGTCAGCCTGGATCGCACACAAGCATTACTGCCGTGGGACACCATTATTGGAAAAGGTGCGGTTCAGCACATTGTTACGATTGGTGGATGGCACACCACTACGCTCAAAGAATGGTTCGCTAACGTGGGCTATAACCCTGGTTTTTATGCGAACTTGGAGACCTTCGATGGTTCGGGCGTGATCGTGGACGATTGCACGAGCGTGGAAGGCCTCTTCCGCGGGGATTCGAAGCTCACCGAGATCAACCTGCGCGGTTGGAACCTCGACCCCAAGAAGGTTGCCACGGCTGATGCCTTCACTGGTGCGCCGAACATCAAGAAGATGACGTTCGATAACGGTACCACGCTCACGACCGATCCTAAGTTCTTAGGTTCCATGCCCGGCCATGCCAATGGTGCGTGGATCGCCACCAGTGTGGTGGAAGACGATGAGAATCCGAAGACCGATGGCGGCAAGAATCGTGTCTATGAAGGTATGCCGGTCCAGAACGCCATCGATCCTTCAGGCAAAGTGCAGAGCTTGGAGAACCTCTACGCTTGGCATAATGCTGGTTCCACCCACGGCATCGTTACCTGGGAATGGAAGTTCGGCACCATCGTGAACTTCGAATCAAATCACTCCGGTTCTACGGGCGATATCCCCAGCGTGTTCCTGAATGGTGGCGAAGCCATCTACTTCCTGCAGGATGCCGATGGCCACCAGTACATACAGTTCCCCAGTGGCGAGACGCACGATGTGTTCAAGCTGGATGGTTATGTGATCCGTTTCTGGAACACCGTGGCCTACCCGAACATCGATAAGCACGGCCGACCCACGCAGGGCACCGAATATAACTGGGGCGACCGCTACGTTGCTCCTGAAAGCACGAGTGACGAGCAGGCGAACGTTACCTTCTACGCCCAGTGGTACAAGGATGCCGATACCGTGATCAAGTTCGTGGTGGACACCGGCTTCAACACCACGGGTGGTACAAGTGAATCTCGCTTAGGCGAAGACGCGGCCGTTACGCAAGGCTACCTGGAGCTGACCGGCGGCCGCGTGGGCGATAAGTTCACGCTCTTCGACCCCAAGAAGGGCCTTACCATGTACCCGGCAAGCCAGGGCTACACGGTCAATGCTGATACGTACGTGCCGTTCAGCCGCCCCGGCTATGACCTGATCGGCTGGAGCTTCTACCTGCGCCACGCCGTGAGCGAAGGCCAGGTCGTGGGCAACACCTACAGCATCTACTTCTCGGAAGAGGATCAGACTACGCGCCTGTTCCTGCCCTTCGATGCGTTGGCAACCGATACCACCGTGGTGGATACGTTTTACGCCCTCTGGCGCCCGAAGACCGGCTACCCCATCCAGTACGAGGCACCCGATAGCGCTTATAAGCCCGACCGTAAGGTAAACGTGGGCTGGCTCGATACGAACCTCATGCCGACCGATGCCGATAAGATGTCCAACCCCGGTTGGAAGCTGGCGGGCTGGTATGCGCTCGATGCCGATGGCAACCGCATCAAGTTCTTCGTGGGCACCGACGACGAAACCGATCTGATCACGGCCGCTAACGCCGATAGGATCCGTTTCCGCGATGCCGCCATCTCCGACGACACGCGCGACGTGCTCAAGCTCTATGCCTACTGGACAGAGGGCGACCTGCCGCTCTACTTTACCGTGGAGGGCAACGGCACCATCGATAAGGAAACCTACGATGTTCCGCTGCGTGGCGAGGATGCGGCACAAGACGTTACCGCCACCGCACCGCTGGGCTACCACTTCACCGGTTGGAAGAACGACCGCGATTTCCAGATCTTCGCTGATGCGGTGCTGACCGCTGACCAGATCAAGTCCGTCGCATGGCAGAACGGCCGCTGGTACACCACTACCTTCACGGCCATGTTCGCTGCGAATGAGTTCACGATCCACTTCGTACCGGGCGATGGCGGTCTGGGTGCGGGCAACATGGCAGATATGTTGGCAACCTACGGCGTTAACTTCGTGGTGCCGGGCGCGGGCGACGAGACCACGTTCTACCGCCCGGGCTACATCTTTGCGGGTTGGCAGACCGACGAGGCCGACCATGAATCCGACCCCACCACGCCGCGCGTGTTGAAGGCAGGCGACAATGTGGCCGACTTCTTCGGCAACCATGGCGATACCATCACGTTAACCGCACTGTGGGAACCCAAGCCTATTACCATCACCTGGATCGCAGGCAAGGGCGGCACCATTGTCGAGAACGATGTTGAGGGCGCTACGGCCACCACCAAGACCGAGAAACCGTATACCACGCTCGATACCGCGTATGCCGATATCCTGGCAACGGCGGCCACGGGCTACCACTTCCGCGGTTGGACCGTTACGGGCTCGGACGATATCCTCACCACCGATGCGCTGCTCCACCTGGTTGAGCAGTACACCACCTCCATGTCCTTTACCGCGGTGTTCGACCCGATCGTCTACCGCATCGTCTACGATTTCGCGACCGACGCGGATGGCAACAAGCTGGCTACCGGCTACATGCCCGACGAGCAGACCAAGTACTACGAGGTCAACCTCGCGCTGCGCTCCATTACCTCCGATTTGGGCGATATCATGCTCACGCGCACGGGCTACACCTTCGCAGGCTGGGTAACGGCCGATGGCACGCACGTGTTCGCCGAGGGCGGCCTCTTGGACTTCGACCTTACCTCCGATCCTTCCGAGGTGATCTACCTCTACGATTCCTGGACGCCTTCCACCTACACCATCACCTTCTATGGTGGTGCGGATGGTGTTAAGGGCTCCATGGGCGTACAGACCATCACCTATGATCAGCTGACCGCGCTCACCGCTAACGGTTTCACGCGCAACGGGTATAGGTTTGCCGGTTGGGCACCGAGCGTCAATGCCGCTATCAAGTTCACCGACCAGCAAGAGGTCTTGAACCTGGGCATGAATGGTGAGAACATCTCGCTCTTCGCCAAGTGGGAGAAGATCGAGAACTACAATGTGTTCTACGGCATGGACGATACCTCGGGCGATAAGGCAACGCTCGTTCCGCCTGCGGGTTACACCGATGCCGATGGCATCCTCATCAAGAACGGCACGTTCATCACGCCGGACAAGGCTCCTACGTTCACGCAGACGCAGCAGCAGATCGACAACGAATACAACCTGGTCTACTGGACCTACACCATCGAGCATGAGGATGGCACCATCGAGACCGGCATTACCATGGATGTTAAGAAGGTCCTCATCACCGGCAAGACCACCTTCCTGGCGCACTTCGTATCCGGTCGCGTGTTCGTGGTCATCTACGAGCCGGGCGAGCATGGCATCTTCCCGTCGGTCCAGGACAAGACCTACTTCACCGATCTTGAGGCCGATATGTCCGTGCCGACCTACGCCGGCTGGAAAGATGGCGACGCCTACGATCCCGACTTCTTCGATACCGATACCACCAACCCCAAGAACGTGAACAAGCCCAAGGGCGTTCCGGGCTACCAGTTCCTCGGTTGGCAGTGGACCGACCTCGCTGGCAACAACCACTACAGCTTCGATTACTACGATGCAACGGGTGCGCTGATCCAGGCGGGCGAGGCAATGCCGACCACCATCACCAACCAGTCCTACACCTTCATGGCAATGTGGGCACCGTCCGACGTGACCATCTTCCTCCATCCGAATGAGGGCGGTTTCGTAGTGGACGGCTCCGGCGCGCTCGTGAACCCCGACTTGCTGGGCGACTTCGCCTTCAACCCGGGCGATGCGTTCGCTTCCACCACGGTCTCCACCGGCACCACCATCGTGCTGCCGGAGGGCGACGGTCTGGTGCAGCGCGAGGGCTACCGCTTCATCGGTTGGTCCAACAGCGCTAACGGCTCCGTTATGTGGGCACCGGGCGACACGGTTACCGCACAGTATGGCCTGGCCATCTATGCGGTTTGGGAGAAGCTCTCCTACACCATCCACTTCAACACCCTGGGTGGCACCACCGTAAACGACAAGCGCGGCCTGGGCTGGAACGACAGCAACCTGGTTGCCGACGTGATCGCACCGACCCGCACCGGCTTCACCTTTGGCGGTTGGTATGTGGCTAACCCCAACGCCGATGACGCTGACCCGACCATGCAGCCGGTTGGCGCGAGCGACACCTACAAGATGCTCGCGGCGCTCTTGGGCCTCGACTCCACCACGGCACTCGATTCCGGCATCATGCTCTACGCTAAGTGGATCGAGAACTCCATCGAGATCCAGTACATCGCCGCTATCATGAACGAGCGCGGCGAGTTCAAGGAGAGCACCGGCGGCGACGTGACCGTGCGTCGCGAGAACATCAATATCATCACGCCGCTTACGGCGGTTGGTTCCGAGGCCAGCGCTAAGGATGGCTACCACTTCGTGGGTTGGTATTCCGCATCTGGCCAGCTGCTCTCCACCGACGCCTTCTTCGCTCCCACCAAGGGCGACTACGCTACCACCGGCGAATACTGGGGCGACCCGAACCACGCAACCTACTATGCGGTGTTCGAGGCGAACAGCTACCTGATCCAGTTCGACCCCAACGGCGGTATCGGCCGCATGGAGGCCGTTTCGGTCAAGCTCAACGAGACCGCTAACCTGCCGCTCGTGGAAGGCCAGATCGCACGCGTGGGCTATGAGTTCGACGGTTGGAACACCGCAGCCGATGGCACCGGCCACTACTATCGCGATGGCGAGCAGATCTACAACCTGGTGGGCCCGGGCGTTACCGAGATCACCCTGTTCGCTGTGTGGAAGGGCCTGCCCTTCAAGCTCACCCTCAACGCTAACGGCGGCCAGCCCAACCCCTGGACGGGCATCGCGGTTCCGCCGGTCACCTACGACGAGGCCGGCGACGTGGTCTACAACATGGTGGCAGGCGGCAGCATCCATCTGCCCGACACGCTCACCTTCGTGCGCCCCGGCTACAAGATGGATGGCTGGACCACCGCTCCTGCGGGTGTGGATGTTATCGCGGCTGGTACGTCTTACGTGATGCCGGGCGGCGATGTAACGCTCTATGCTCACTGGGTACCCATCACCTATACGCTCCACTTCCTGCCGGGCGCCTTTGGCGTGGTCGACGCAGAGGAGATGGTGGATATTACCGCCACCTATGGCACCACCACCTACCTGCCGAAGAACCTCATGAGCCGCGAGGGCTATGAGTTCTACCACTGGAAGGCCACGGTCGATGGCACGGATTACTTCTTCGACGACATGGCCGGCGTGCTGAACCTGACCACCGAAGATGGCGCCGTTATTAACCTCACTGCCATTTGGACGCCGCTGCCGCACACCGTCATGTTCGAGGCGAACGGCGGCACGTTCAGCGGTATCGCGAACCCGCAAGAGGTCAAGCATGGCAAGTATGCCGACTTCACGGCATTCTCTGCGAGCCGCCCGGGCTACGTGCTGGCTGGCTGGACCTACACCATGCAGACCGACAGTGGCATCGTGACCGGCTCCACCTCCAACCCGGCAAGCGTGGCCATTTTGGGCAACACCATCTTCACCGCGGTGTGGGGCGGCCCGTGCGTGGTCACCTTCATCCCGGGCAAGCACGGCACGTTCAAGCCCTACGATAAGACGGCGGGCTCCGAGACCATGTACACCAACCTGCCCTTCGGCGCCGATGGCAGCCAGTATCAGTATCACGGCTCGGTGGACGGCTCTGGCCTGCCGACCGGACACGCCGGCTGGGAGTTCATCGGCTGGACGCGCACGGCGCTCGACCAGTACGGCAACCCCATTGGTGGCTCCACGTTCATCGCTACGGCTGCGTGGCAGAACGACCCCGTTGGCTCCCTCGGCGTGATCGGTGCGAACGAGTACACCGTGGTGTTCACCGCAACCTGGTACAAGCCCTTCGTGCTTACCTTCGAGACCAACGGTGGCGGCACCTGGGATCAGACCTACGACTTCGGCTTCCCGCGCGTTGACAACGAACTGCCGGTCAAGCTGGTTGTGGGCGCTGGCGAGAAAGTGAATATCCCCGCAACCTCCGCACTGGTGCGCCAGGGCTGGAAGTTCGAAGGCTGGGCTGTTTCTAAAGAGCAGGCCGATAAGAAGATCGTTACCTATCCGGGCTTCGACGAGGATGGCAACTACGTTACTTACTTCGAGATGCCGGAAGAGAACCTCACGCTCTGGGCTGTGTGGTCCGAGCGCGTGTACCGCGTTCACTACATGACCTTCGGCGGTACCTACATCGAGATGAAGGAATTCAAGTATTCCGATATGGGCATCCTGCCGGATCCTGACCCCACCTGGTCGGGCTATGCGTTCAACAACTGGTACACCGAGGACAACTCTTCCACCGCGGCCGGCGCAGATCCTAAGGGCATGCGTGTTACCAACGACATGCACATCTACGACCTGCTGGCTTCCGAGAGCGTGAGCGACATTACCATCTATGCATGGTTCGTACCGGGCACCGCAACGCTGCACTACTTCGTGGACGGTGTGGGCGGCTCCGTTACTAACCCGCGCGATCTTGACCTGCCAGCTTCCTCGGGCGTTCCTACCGGTTCTACCGCCGTGGCAGGGGAGGGGCATCCCTTCGTTGGGTGGTACGCCCATGAACTTAAGCTCGTGGGCACCTCCGAGACCTTCGTTCCTACCAAGAACCCCGATGAGGCATGGATCGACGGCACCACCTTCTATGCACGCTTCGATTACCAGCAGTACACCATCGTGTTCGATCCGAACGGTGCCGACACGGGCAGCCTGCCCGATCAGAAGGTCGGCTTCGACGAGACGGTCAACCTGACCCCGAACGCAGATCGTCTGCAGAAGGCCGGCCATAAGTTCATGGGCTGGACGCTTGCGCCGCAGAATCCGTTCGACAACATGCAGGACTTGAACGCCATGGTGGCAGGCGGTATGACGCTCTTCGCCGATGGCGCGACCGTGAACAACATCAACGATGGCGCGCTCTCCGTTACGCTCTATGCCGTGTGGCTGAATGTGGGCTTCCAGGTGCACTACAGCCTGGAGGGCCAGGACGATCCGCGTGGCGAGAAGTTCTATGGCTGGATCGATCCGGCTGATCAGGACCTGTTCCATCGCACGGGCGACATCGTTACCGCTATCACGCAAGACCGCACCAATGGCGCGCATCGCGCGGGCTATGGCTTCCGCGGCTGGCGTTATCTGGACGCGGCGGGCCAGTGGCAGTACGTCGACTTCGGCGGCCACTTCACCATGCCGGCGGCCAACATCACGCTGCTGCCGAACTGGACGCCGCTGCGCTACACCGTGCGCTTCGAGGGTGGCGCGCAGAACTTCGACGTTCTGGCGAGCTACCTCTCCGATCCGGGCCTCAAGTACGACAGCTCCACCGGCAAGGCCTACTTCGAGTACAACGTTTCCTACGAGGATGTCTTCGACGCATCTCCGCGCTTCTTCCGCTCCAGCTTCGACTTCCTGAAGTGGGATGTTACCGGCGCTACCTTCGTGCTCAATGGCGAGACCGATCCGGGCTGGTATTCTGGCTACTCCACCGTCGATGGGGCAGTGGTCACCTTCACCGCGCTGTGGTCCGGCCTTAAGGTCAACGTGGTCTTCGAGACTTCTGATGCAACGCAGGGCACGCTCTCCGGCAAGACCACCCAGCAGATCTATGCGGGCGAAAGCGTGGACTATGCGGGCGTGACCATCAACCCGGCGTACCGTAAGGCGCTCGATTACTGGATGGCCACCATCACCGACGTGAACGAAGATGGCTCCACCACCACGCGTACCGAGCGCGTTGAAGTGCGCGACATGCCGAACTACCTGGTTACCGGCTCCACCGTGTTCACCGCGTACTGGACCGATGCTTCGATCGTTCACTTCTACGAGGGCGAATACGGCGACTTCTACGAGGATCACGGCTTCGACGCCATCCATCCGAACGGTGAGGAAGGCAAGACCGTCTTCACCCACGCACTGAAGAACCAGCCCGTTCCTACCTATGCGGGCATGGCAAATGGCCTGCCGCGCTCCACCGTTACCACGTCGGGCAACCGCGTGGTCTCCTACGCCTTCTTGGGTTGGGCCTATGCCCAGCTCGATGGCTCCGGCAACGTGGTCTTCGTGAACGGCAAGGCACAGTACCAGAAAGATGGCTCCGGCAATCCGGTGCTCTTCGAAGGCTTCACGGGCGCCGACCTTTCGGGCTATATGCTGCCGGGCGATTTGCACCTGGTGGCCGTATGGGCCGAGGGCGATTTCGTGATCAACTTCCATCGCAACGATCCGCCGCAGAACACCGATCCGGTGCTCGCGGGCGTGGATCAGGTTACGGGCACCATGCCTACGCAGTACATGGCATGGGGCACCACCGTGGCGCTGGCACCGAACCAGTACAAGGCACTGGGCTACGAATTCGTGGGCTGGACCACCAAGGCTAACCCCACCTACTACGGATCGGGTCAAGACAGTGCAGCTATTGCTGCCGGCCTGCGCGGCGAAGGCTTCGCGTTCTACGAGAACATGGGTGCCTTCGGCCCGATGAACGATCCGCAACTGGGCTTGGATCCTTCCATCGAACAGGACGGCAGCATCGAGCTCTACGCGATCTGGCGCGTGGCCTCCTTCACGGTCATCTTCCAGAACTCCACCGATGGCAAGGGCACTATCAACGACACCACCACCGGTAATCCGATCGATCGTTTGGCCCAGAGCGTGGTCTACCTTGGTCATCCGAACCAGTCCACCATGGAATTCGAACCTTCTGCGGGCTACGGCTTCTGCGGTTGGAACTATGTGACCACCCTGCCTGATGGCACGAAGCTCGTTGGCCAGTACCTGGCGGACACCTTCGCGGATACCGACCCCTACGGCTTCCAGACCATCACCATCTACGGCGATACCGTTCTCACTCCTATCTGGGATCGCCTCTACACCGTTTCTTACCTGCCAGGTGCTCACGGCGACTGGACCGCTGGCGCAATCGTTTCCGGCGGCCTGCGCCCCGGCGTCGATCACCTGCCTTCCTTCACCCAGTTGAATGGCCCGACCGATCCTTCGCTGTCTCTTGACTATGGCGATGGCGCCGGCGCACTCGATCGCACCATGCCCAAGTCCGACAGCGCAAGCTACATCTTCGACGGCTGGCTGGGCAACGATGGCTCCTTCTACCAGACCGTAGAAGCGGTGCTCGAAGCGCTCATGGTTCGTGGCAACCTCGAGCTCACGGCTCAGTGGACCTATCGCCCCGTTATCATCCACTTCGACCTGAACGGCGGCGTGGCCGTTGATAACGCCACCTTCGCCGACCGCGAGGTTGATCCCTACAGCGTTATCGACCTGCCGCGCACGGGCACGGCAACCAAGCCAGGCTACGAGCTGGTTGGCTGGACCTATGGCACCGACGATTCCGGCAGGAAGATCATCTACAACGTAACCGCAACCTCCAACGACAAGTTCCCGGTTCCGCGCGTGGGAGCAACGCTCGTGGCGGTCTGGGTCGAAGAGGGCACGCTGCTCACCTTCAAGTCCGAGATGACCAACACCACCGGCGCTGGCTACATCACCATCACCGGCGTTGACGGCGGCCACTGGGATGGCAACTACTGGGTCATGAACGACAAGAATGTTGCCGAGACCTCGGGCACGCAGACCGGTTGGGTCACCAACCCCACCACGGGTGCGAACATGTACGAGAAGCGCTGGGATACGCTGCGCTACTACGTGAGCTCCATCACCGGCAAGACCATCGCCTGGAACGAGCACGGCACCGAGATCCTGGATAGCCCGCTGCCCGTTACCGCTATCGCCAACCCCGGCTACAAGTTCCTGCACTGGGTCGATGCGAACGGCATCGTGGTCTCCACCAACACCACCTTCGTTCCTCCCGCTGGCTCTTCCGGCGTGTGGGAGACGGCAACCTACTTCGCGATCTTCCAAGAGGATGAACGCGTGACCATCAACTACGCGGTCAACGATCCTGAACATGCCTGGCTGTCCCGTCTGACGGAGTCTCTGAACCCGTCCACCGGCACCGCGCAGGGCACCGAGCTCCGCCTCCTCCCGGGTTACCGGGTGGTCGGCTGGGCCGTGAACGACGACTTCACGAACCTCATCACCGGCGAAGGTACGCTCGAGTCGTTCTTGCCCCCGCGTTATGGTGCCGGCCAGCCAGGCGCCCAGATCTACCTGCCGTATACCTACACGGCTATCATCGAGCCTATCCAGGAAGTGGAATTCATCATCAACCACCACTTCCAGCAGCTGCCCTACGATCCGGCTCAGCTCACCTTCGAACTGCTGCGCACGGACACCAAGACCGGCGTGTATGACACGCGTGTGGCAGTGCGCAAGGGTGCTGATGGCGGTTACCATCTGTATTCCATCGCGGATAACGGCACCATCACCGGCACGCTCTATAACGAGATCCTGGCGACCGATCTTATGAGCCGCAGCGGCTAAACCCGGCTCCACGCCGCCGGCGGTTCCGCGGCCGAGGAACG
>OGPW01000300.1_pt1 | contig 41187 bp, 38 predicted proteins | sample 1553061 | NCBI WGS metagenome assembly OGPW01 (sample SAMEA2580292, study PRJEB22360) | human gut metagenome | biome: human gut; feature: human-associated habitat; material: faeces | place: Denmark | collected 2008/2010
CGTGTGTTATTACACAATGTTGGAGAAATATATTCAGAATTGTCGACAATGAAATTAGTATATGAAAATACTACTTCTAGTATTGCAAAAGAAAAAATTAAAGCAAGCTTTTTCTTTGCAACAGAAAATAATCAATTAATTACCTCAAGTAGCGGAAAAAATGTGGCTTATAAATTGGGAAAAGTTTATGTAAGTACATTAGATTTACAAAATTATACTCAAATTATATGTTTTTTAAAAGAGATTGGACTTATCATTAATAAAACTGAAATTCCTTCATGGATGGAGGCGGTACAAATGTTTGATGATATTCAACAGTTAGATTTAATACGAGAAAACAAAGAAAAAATACAATTGGCAGAAAATGAAATTAATAAGGCAAAAAAGGCAATGGATCAAAACAACCGATATAAATCTATTTTGTATACTACAGGTGATGAATTGGTAGAAGTTGTTCTTGAAATCTTAGGTCAGCTGCTTAACTATGATTTTTCTCAGTTTGAAGATAAAAAGAATGAAGACTTTTTAGCTGAAATCGGAGACGATGTATTTATTGGAGAAATAAAGGGTGTAAATCATAATGTTAAATCTGAAAACATATCACAGTTAGATGTACATTATCAGGGATATTTAGAAGATAATGAAAAGGAAGCAGAAAATGTACATGCGCTTTTGATTATGAATTATCAGAAGAATAAACCGATTGCAGATAGAGAGCCAGTACATGAAAAGCAAGTTGCTTTGGCCGTAAGAAATGGAAGTTTAATTATTGACACCTATATGCTTTTGAAATTATTTGAAAAATTTAAACGAAATGAAATCAGTTCAGAAGATTGTAGAAATATTTTAAAGAGTAAAGTTGGAATTTTGAAATCAATTTAGTATAGAGAGCACCCTTCGGGGGTGCTTTTCTAATGCACGGTGTCCAATTCGGACACCTTTTTATATGCCAATTTTCATACAGCGTGCACAGCACCAGCATTTACATACTTTAGGCATGGATTCACTGTATGTAAGCGTTAGCACATCCTTTCGTCACGGTAGCAATCGGCTGTCGTGTATGGTGCTGGCAGGACTGTATTTTAGTAAATATAAAAAACAAACGAATGAGAGGTGGTGAGGCTTGGCAAGGGCAAGAAATCCGAATCGAAATAAAGCTTTTGAAATTTATAAAGAATATGCTGGAAATATTGATTTAGTTGAGATTGCAAGTCAACTAAATATTTCTGCCGGGACTATTCGAGGATGGAAATCAAAGGATGCCTGGGAGGAACGATTGAATGGAACGCTCCGCAAAAATACGGAACGTTCCAAAAGAAAAAGAGGCGGTCAGCCAGGAAATAAAAATGCAGAGAATTCAGGAGCTCCTGAAAGAAATAAGAATGCGGTTAAGACAGGGGAGTTTGAAGCTCTCTTTTTTGATACGTTGGATTCAGACGAGCAGAAACTTATCCGGACAGTGCAGTCGGACAAAGAACAGTTGCTCTTGCAGGAGATACAACTTCTGACAGTCCGCGAAAGGCGGATGCTGAAACGAATTGATCGGTTAAGACAATTGGAAGAACAGAAAACGACGACTGACTCTGAGGAAGAACACATTCCTATGGGAATGTCGGTTACAGAATTTAGCTCCGGTATAGAAAAAGGTAAGCTTACTGAGCTGAGAAAGTACGAAGGTATTCTTGGACAGATTCAGTCCATAGAGGATGCTCTTACCAGAGTACAGGCAAGAAAGCAGAAAGCAATTGAGACGCTTCATAAATTCGGATATGATGATGCGAAACTGGAACTTGCAACTATGCAGCTTGAATTTGCAATGCTGAAACAGGATAACGTTGATGAGAATACCACAGATGATGGATTCCTGGATGCGATAAATGCGACTGCAGCGGAGGTTTGGGGTAATGAAAATGAATGACAAGATCAAAACCCTGAAAGAGAAACTGCAGAAAATGAAGATTAACCGGGGGAACAGACAGATCGGTCAGACATTTCAGTTTTCGCTGTTTTCAAAGAAACAGAAACAGGTGCTGACATGGTGGTGCAAAGAATCACCGGTACACAGCAAAGATGGAATTATAGCTGATGGAGCTATCCGATCAGGAAAGACAATCAGCATGTCACTGTCATTTGTAATGTGGGCTATGAATTCGTTTTCTGGCAACAACTTTGCAATGTGTGGAAAGACCATCGGTTCCTTCAGACGAAATGTTCTGTTCTGGCTAAAACTGATGCTCCGTTCCAGAGGGTATTCCGTAACTGATCACAGAGCTGATAACCTGTTAACGATCCGGAAAGATGGAAAGGAAGACTACTTCTACATCTTTGGCGGCAAGGATGAGAGATCACAGGACCTTATCCAGGGCATTACTCTTGCCGGTGTGTTCTTCGATGAAGTTGCACTGATGCCAGAGTCATTCGTTAACCAGGCTACTGGACGATGCTCTGTAAAAGGTTCTAAATTTTGGTTTAACTGCAACCCTGATGGACCATATCATTGGTTCAAGGTTAATTGGATAGATAAATGTGCAGAGAAGAACATTCTGTATCTGCATTTCACAATGGATGACAATCTGTCTCTGGATGAGGAGATCAAGGCCAGATACCGAAGTATGTACGTAGGAGTGTTCTTTAAACGTTACATCATGGGATTATGGGCGGCCGCTGAGGGGATTATCTATGATATGTTCGATGATGCCAGGCATGTTCGAGATATTAAAGATTTCTTTCAGATACTCATAAATGGAAATAGATATGTATCCTGTGACTATGGTACGCAGAACGCTACAGTGTTTTTACTTTGGAACAAAGGAAAAGATGGTAAGTGGTACTGCATCCGTGAGTACTACTATTCCGGAAGAGATAACGGCAAACAAAAGACAGATTCAGAATATGCAGATGACTTGAAAGAGTGGCTTGATGGGACGAAGATCAGAGCAATGATCGTGGATCCATCGGCCGCTTCTTTTATTGCAGAATTACGCAAGCGAGGCATCAAAGTGTTAAAAGCAAATAATGATGTACTGGATGGAATCAGACTGGTTGGGATGCTTCTGAATCTGGAAAAGCTTGTTTTTGCTTCTTCCTGTGTAGAAACGATCAAAGAATTTGCTTCCTACATCTGGGATGAGAAGGCTGCGGACAGAGGGGAAGACAAACCAATAAAACAACATGATCACAGCATGGATGCTGTCAGGTACTTCTGCAGTACTGTGAGTGGTTCTAATACAGCAAGATTCCGTGAGGTCAGGAGGTGATAATACATGTACAATTTTACGATACCTAGAGAGAAATTTGATGAGAATAACCCGGACAAACAGATGATACGTCAGCTGATCAGTAAGCATATCAGCATGGTCGACAGGCTAAAAAAGAACATGGCTTACTATCAGGGCAAGCATAAAATCCTGGAAGAATCCAACAGAGACAATCGTCTGGTGTGTAACCATGCAAAGGACATCTCTGATACAGCAAGCAGTTACTTCATTGGCAATCCTGTGTCGTATAAGTCAGAAAGTGAGATTACAGCGCTAACGGATGCACTGGAAATAGCTGGAGCTGATGAAGTAGATGGTGATAACGGATTGGAGCTTTCTATTTATGGACTTGCTTATGAATATATTTATGTAAAAGAAAATGAAACCTGTTTGAGTATAAAGAATGTATCAGCAGAAAATACCTTCATGGTAAAAGATGACAGCATCGAGGAAAATGAACTTTTTGCTGTCTATTATTATGTCAAAAAAGATGATGCGAATACAAAACCAGATCGTTATATGGCTACGGTACTGACTCCGAATTATAAATACGAATTGGATATTCAGAATGACAAAACCATTTTGCAAGAGACTACGGAAAAGCCTGTACCTCACTACATGGGAGAAATTCCCATTATTGAATATTTGAATAATAAGCTGGCCATCGGCGATTTTGAACTGCAGATTCCACTGATTGATGCATACAATGCATTGATGAGCGACCGAGTTACAGATAAGGAGCAGTTCATTGATGCAATTCTTGCCATTTACGGCACATTGCTCGCAGATGATGAGGTCGAAGATGAAAATGGTGAAAAGAAAGATGGTATGGAGGCGGCTATAAAACAGCTGAAAAAGAGAAAAGTTCTGGAAGTTCCGGATGGTGCAAAAGCGGAGTATCTGACAAGGACATTTGACGAATCTGGAGTAGAGATCCTGAAAAAGGCCATTGAGCAGGATATTCACAAGTTTTCGCATATCCCATGTATGACAGATGAAAGCTTCGGAGGTAATGTATCTGGTGTGGCCATGGAGTTCAAACTTCTTGGTATGGAAAATATTACAAAGATCAAAACCAGATATTATCGCAAAGGGCTCAGAAAGAGAATTAAGATCTTTTGCAATTTTCTTTCACTGCAGGGAAAACAGGTAGATCCAACAGGAATTACCATGACATTTACCAGAGCACTTCCGAAGAATCTGCTTGAAATCTCTCAAATTGTATCGAATCTATGGGGAAAGGTCAGCAAGAAAACGCTACTTTCTCAGGTACCGTTTGTTCAGAATGTTGATGATGAACTGGCAGCAGTCGAGAAAGAAACAGAAGAAAACATCAAACGTCAGCAGGAAGTATTTGGCATGCAGAGTAATATTCCACCGGATAAAGAACTGAATCCAGAAGACAAACCAGAGAAAACGAAAGAAACGACAGACGTAGATGAGTGATTACTGGGAAAACCGTGCGGCATGGGACATGTATGAGCAGATGGAAGGTGCAGAAGCAACTGCAGATCTGATTGCAAGGATATACAGATCAGCATCTTCTCAGATTATATTTGCCGCACAGGACATATTTGAGAAGTATATGACAAAGCACAAATTGTCCCAGACAGAAGCATGGAATCTGCTGAATCGTATGCAGGATAAGGATTCGATACAGAATCTGCTTATGGAGTTGAAAAATAAAGATTCCGGAGAGAATAAACAGGAACTGATCAGGGAACTGGAAGCACCGGCATACAGAGCCAGGATTGAAAGATTACAGCTTCTCCTGCAGCAGGTCGATACAGTCATGCAGAATGTATATCAGCAGGAACAGCAGTTTGACACAAGTTTTTTTGAACAGCTTGCCGAGAACGCTTATTACAGAACGATATATAATACACAATGCAGAACGGGTTTGGGATTCAGCTTTTCTCATGTCGACCAAAAGCAGATTGACCGTGCATTGCGGATGAACTGGTCAGGAAAGCATTATTCGAAGCGCATCTGGAAGAATACAGACGATCTTGCAAAAATGGTTAAAGATGAATTGCTGGTAAGTCTCCTGACTGGTAGGACAGACAGGGAAACGGCAGCAGTCATCACTGAGAAGTTTGGCGGCGGCGCAATCAAAGCAAGACGACTGATCAGGACAGAGAGCTGTTTCTTATCTGGAGAATTGACAGCTCAGGCATATGAAGGATGCGGCATAAAGAAATACCGGTATGTTGCTACATTGGATTTGCGGACCAGTAAGATATGCCGGGAACTGGATGGGAAAGTATTTCTGGTGTCGCAAAGACAGGCTGGAAAGAACTATCCGCCGATGCATCCGTGGTGCAGATCTACCACGATCAGTGACATCGATGATAAGACGTTGTCCAGGATGACAAGAGCGGCTTACAATCCGGAAACTGGACGTACTGAGAAAGTACCTGCAAATATGACGTATGATGAATGGTATCAGAAATATGTCAAGGGAAATGCAAAGGCTGAAGCCCAGGAGAAAGCTGCAAAGAATGCATTCAGTGACCGAAAACAGTTCGATAAATATCGAGAGATCCTTGGCAAAGATATGCCGAAAGATTTTGCAGACTTCCAGGAAATGAAGTATAATAGTCCTGAGGAATGGGAACTTCTTAGAACTTATGCCCGATCAGTGAAGAATGGCATGATATCACCGCTATCTGGATTTAAGAATTATCAGAAAATCTATGGTGAAATCAATGAAAAGGTTGTTGGTATAAAAACTTCTGAGGGAACGGCAATAACCAGACAGAGCAAACATTTCATGGAGAGAGTAATAGGAACCATGAGAGATCCAAAAACAGGAAGACCACGTTCGGGAGTAACTGTAGAAGGGATACAGGACGCTCTGGAGAAACCGGTGATTGTCAGGGCAATAAGAACAGATTCACAAGGTGGAAGAAGTCAGAAATATATTGGAGAGAAAACAACAGTTTCGGTAGATCCAGACACAGGAATATTAATTCAGTGTAATCCAACAAATGAAAGATTGTTGAGGAGTATTCAGAATGGAAAAGTTTAAATTAAACGAAAAACAAATTGAATATTTAAAAAGAGAATATCCAAACAGCGAGTTAGTGCAAAAAGTTTTGGCAACACAGAAAGGTATGGTTTTTGAAATTGATGTAGATACATATATTGATTTTATGGAGTATATGGAAGATGAATCGGTATATTGGATGAATCCACATCATGAACCATCAGAGAAAACTTATATGCTTGAATCAATAAGGGACGATATTTATTATCAAACCAACTGATACCACCAGTCAGAAATGGCCGGTGGTATTTTTATACCCATTTTTAAGAAAGAGAGGATATGAAACATGAAGAAGAAAATTGCAGCAGTAATTGCACTGGTACTTCTGATCTGTATCACAGCTACCGGATGTACAGAAGCAAATCAGGTAAGCTATAACATCTCCAAAGAAGCAGATAACTTCAATGTAACCAGAAAGCTTACAGTCCTGAATGCAAGGACAGATACGATTCTTCTGGAACTGACAGGAACATTCGCACTGAAAAACAATGATGCAAATGAACTGGAAGTGATCATTGAGACAGCAGAGAACAAGTATCAGAAAGATTATGTGTATTTGAATGATTATACGATGTATGTAGTTGAAGACATTTCCGAAGCATCTGTGGACAAATATCATTACGAAATCAATTTCCTTCCGGAATTTGGATTTAAAGCAACCCACGATGACTGATTTTGCGCCGGCGCAATGGAGGGAGGTGAGAACGGTGAAGGTAAGATGTATTAAACGCTACAGTGATGTCAAATTAAAAAAAATCATTGAAGTAGACACTATTTTTAATGTAGATGAAGAAAGAGCACAACATCTGGTGAATGAGAAAGTTGCAGAGATCGTAAATGAGACTGAAAAAACAACAGAAAAGGCAACAGGTAAAGGGAAGGAATAGGTGATCCGATTATCTCCCTGTGAGACGCGGGGTGAAGCGTCTTATTTTTATGTCCGAAATGACGTAAAACTATAAATCTGAGACGAATGGCCCGGGCGCGAAAGTGAATAGGCTGGGCGGAAAGGATAAGAAATGAGAAACAAAGTATTTAAAGCATTTTGCAAAGTTCCGATGAATCTGCAATTATTTGCTGAAGGAGACGGCGTTGGGACCGGCGATGAGGGCGGTAATGGCGGCGGAGCCAGTGGAACAGGAGATGAAGGCAATGAGCCACAGTCTTTTGACGATTTCCTGAAAACAGGAGGCAATCAGGCTGAATTTGACCGGAGAGTACAGAAAGCGGTTAACACGGCAGTGACAAACGCACAGGAGAAGTGGCAGGCATTGACGGATGATAAGCTTTCTGAGGCTGAGAAGCTTGCAAAAATGACTAAAGAAGAGAAAGCACAGTATATGCAGCAGAAGAAAGAAAAAGAACTTTCTGAAAGAGAAGCTGCGATTACTCGAAAAGAACTGATGGCGGAGGCAAGAAACACGCTTGCCGGTGATGGCCTTCCACAGGAACTTGCTGAGGTTCTGAACTACACAGATGCCGATGCCTGCAAAAAGTCCATGGAGACTGTGAAAGCAGCATTCCAGAAAGCTGTTGAGGCAGCAGTGGAAGAAAAGCTGAAAGGTGAAAAACCGCCGAAGAAAGCAACGGAAACAGATGAACAGAAGACCCAGCAGCAGAAAGTATATAACGCAATGATGGGACAATTTTAAAGGAGTGAAAAAATATGCCAATTAATACTTTAGCAACAGCTACATTATTTCAGAATACACTGGATCAGATCGCAGTGCAAGAGGCAACTACAGGCTGGATGGATGCCAATGCCGGACAGGTGATCTATAACGGTGGCGCAGAGGTTAAAATCCCTAAGATTAATATACAGGGAATGGGAAACTATGACCGTGATAACGGCTACCAGCAGGGATCCGTTACGCTGGAATACGAAACTAAGAAAATGACACAGGACAGAGGCCGTCTCTTCCAGCTGGATCCGATTGATGTCAACGAAAACAACTTTGTAACTACAGCGGCAGCAGCTATGGGAGAATTTCAGCGAACACAGGTTGTGCCAGAAATTGATGCATACCGTATCAGTAAACTGGCAACCGAGACCATTACGGCTAATAAAGCAGGTATGGTAGCACGTGGATATACACCGGGCGCAACAGGAACCTCTGCGCTGCGTAAGCTGAAAGAAGCTATTAAAGCAGTACGAGAGGGATATAACGGTGCACTGGTGTGTCAGGCAACACCTGATTTTATCATGGAACTTGAACTGGAACTTGCAGGAAAAATCACGGCAGCTACATTTTCTAAAGGCGGCATTCAGACACAGGTACCGTCTGTGGATGGTGTACCGATCATTTCCACACCGTCTAACCGTATGTACACAGTGATTAAGATCAATGATGGAAAAACACCCGGACAGGAAAAAGGTGGATATGAGAAAGGAACGACTGCAAAGAGCCTAAACTTCTTTGTATGCCCGGTTACAACACCGATTGCAGTGACTAAACAGGATATCATGCGTATCTTTGATCCGAACATCAACCAGAAACTGAATGCATGGCAGATGGATTACAGACGTTTCCATGATCTCTGGGTATTGGAGAATAAACTGGATTCTGTTTTCCTGAATATCAAGGAGGCAGAATGATGAGATTAATTCGAGCTAATATCGAAATAGACGTAGAAAATGCAGCAACAGCAGAAAAACTTATGAAGAGTGGTTTTGAGCCGTTGGAAGGAGTAACGAAAGTTGCTCCTTCTGATTCTGACAAGACTAAAAAGAATCTGGATGAAATGACTGTTGAAGAGCTGAAAGCTATTGCAAAGGAGAAAGGTCTGTCAGGAGTATCAGCTCTTGCTAAGAAAGATCTTCTTGAAATCCTGAAAGAGTGATCACATGGCAAAAGAAAGAGACATTGAGAAAATCATAACCTTAACAGGAGAAAAGGACGAAGATCTGATTGAACTTTTACTGGATGATGCGGAAGAATTTGTCAAATCTTACACAGGCAGAAAAAACATTGTAACCGGTCTGGAAAAGGCGGTCAGAGATCTTGCTGTGATCGCACTGAACCGGATGGGAACAGAGGGAGAAAAAGCGAGAAGTGAGGGTGGAGAGAATTATACCTTTGATGACGCTCCCAAACAAATCTACGACACTATGAACAGATTTCGCCTTGCGCGAGTGGGAGGTAAGGCTTTTGAGGCTTCGAAGAAGTAGGATTGAAACGTATTATCACAAAAAGCGTATAGTTGAAAAGGATAGAGAGGGCAGTACCAGAGAATCATATGGTACTGCTTCTTCTGTAGAGGGGGAATCCTGGCCGGCATCCGGTAAGGTACAGGTGCAACAGTATGGAGAACGTCTGAATTATATCCGCAATGTGCGGATATCTGGAAAGTACGAAGTGAAACCAGATGAAAAGGGAAGAATGCATTATATTCTTGAGAATGGCACAGACATTCAGGAATCAGATGGAATATGTCTCTTTGCTGGAAAAGATGAAAAACCGGATTACAGGATCATCTCCATCAAGCCATACAGGATATTGAGTTTAGAGGTAGAAAAGATATGAGTGTGAGCGGTACAGATGATGTTGACAGGACATTGAAAAAACTATCAGAACTGGATATGAAACAGGCTGTAGCCGATGCAATTCAGACTGTCCGCGCGGCGGCTGTTTTGAACTGTCCCGTAGATACTGGAGAATTGCGGCAGAGCATATATGCAGACGTTGAGGGGGATGCCAATAGGGCTGTTGGAACCTGCTGGACAAACAGAGCATATGCACCATATGTAGAATTTGGTACTGGTCCGAAAGGACAGGCGAATCATGCTGGAATATCCCCGGAAGTCACACCGGTTTATACGCAGGTTCCGTGGTGGATCCATGAAAGTCAGGTTGACCGCAGAACGGCAGAAAAATATCGGTGGTTTTACATTAATACTCCACAGGGAAGATTCTACCAGTGCACAGGTCAGCCGGCACATCCGTTTCTGTACCCGGCACTTCATGATAACGAAGACAAGATTTTGAAAAATATGAAAGCAAGCTTTCAGGCAGACATAGGAAAGGAATCGAAATGAAAAACATAAAAGATCAGGTGTATAAAGCTCTGTGCAGTGTCACAGATAATGTGTCAGATGCTTATCCGCGCTCATGGGCGGAAGATATAACAATTCAGTATACAGAGGAACAGAATAGTGTGTATGAGCACAGTTCCCATGGTGAGTTTGTCGGAGAAGATAAATCACTTGTCCGGTACAGAATTGACATATGGCATCGTGACAGCACATCGGCAGCAGCTATGGCTGTAGACGAAGCAATGAAGGAAACAGGACTGAAAAGGATTGAATGTCAGGATGTTCCAGATCCTTCAGGAATGAAACATAAACAGATGAGATACGAAGGAATTATTGACATGGATTCCGACGAAGTATATTGGAGATAGGAGGAATATAGGATGTTAGCAAATGGTGCAACACTGGGATATAAGAAAAAAACTGGCTCACCTAGTACATACACAGATCTTCCGGGATTAAAAGAAATCCCTGAAATGGGTATTGAGGGAGAAAAAGTAGAAAATTCTGGACTTACAGATCCGCATAAGATGTATGAAATGGGTGTGGGTGATCTGCCGGATATGGTGTACAAATTTAAGTATGACAATACAAAAGCGGACAGTCCATATCGAGTTATGAGGGCAGCTGCAGAAAGTGGAGAAGTCTTATCATTCCAGGACAAGTTAAAGGATGGCAGTGTCACGGAATTTGATGCACAGGTATCGGTAAAGCGTACAGGTGGCAGTCTGAACGGTGTTATTGAATTTGAGTTGACCATGATGGTTCAGTCAGAACTTAAGTATACGGATCCGGCATAAAAAGGTAGAGAGGAGAATATGACATGAGTGACATCGGTGGATTAGATACTGTGGAAGAAACAGCAGAAGAAAAAGTTGTGGAGATGACTGAGAAAAAGGAACGTAAGCCTTTCCATTGCTGGACGGTAAACAAAAGGGATTACCGTCTGAAACTGAAAGCATCTACAATTGGTAAGCTGGAAAACAAATATCGTCAGAATATCCTGAATATGCTGGATGATATTCCACCACTTTCTGTGATGCTTACGATCATTCAGGCTGCAATGGAACCATGGGAGCATGGAATGAGTTATACAAAGGTTCAGAACCTGTATGATTACTGGGCTGATAAAGAGGGCGGCAACCAGACAGATTTGTATTCAAAGGTAATTATCCCTACACTTGCGGTATCCGGTTTTTTTACGCAGGAGCAGGCGGATGTTCTGGTGGAAGAGATGCAGAACGTCTAACGGATTTTGTGAGTGAACTGTACACGGAAGCGCTTGACCTGGGGATTTCCATAGAAACATTCTGGAACTCCTCACTTGCGGAGATCATTGATCTGATAGAAAGTGCATACCGTGTACAGCTGAAAAGAAGAAAACAGCGAATAGAGGATAACTGCACACTGGCAGAAGCAATAGCCGCCAACGTAGGAGCCCTGTTCGATGAAAACAGCAGACCATTCCTGAAACCATGGGACTTCTACCCGAAACTGTTCGAAAAAGAACAGGAGATGTATGAAAAGGCGGAAGAAGAACGGCAGTGGATGGAATACAGTGAGAAACGTAGAGAATATGTAAATGAATTTAACCGTCGTAGACATGAATAATACTACGGCGGATTTTTGATGGGAAGGAGGTGGAACTGTGAGTGAAGATCTGAAAAAAATGAAAGTCACCATTGAAGGTGATACGAAATCTCTCAAAAAAGAACTGGGTTCAGCACGTCAGGAAACAAGGCGAAGTTCAGCGGTAATTCGAAAAGAAATCGAAAAAATAAAGCAGAGCATGTCTGGAAAACTACCTAAAGTACCTCAGAACATAAGCACAACTATGCGACAGAGTTTTCAGAACATAAAAGTAGGTGCGCCATTTTCGGCTATGGCTCAGGATGTAAAGCAATATGTAAAAGAAGCTCAACTGGCAGCTGGTATAAAAGTACATACAGAAGAGTACGAACAGACAGAAAGAGACATTGAACGTGTTTCCCAGTCTTTGGAAGGCTTAAAACAGAAAAAACGTGATCTGATGAACAGTAGCGGCGGAACTGAGAGAAGTGAAGCAATAGCGAATGTGAAAGAGCAGATTGCGGCAGCAGAACAGCAGCTTGAAAAATATCAGGCACACAGACAGTATATGCAATTTAGCAATACAGACAGCGAACGCGCATACACAGGAAAGCTTTCTGACGGAAACAGTTTTGAGACAGCAGGAGCTGTTATGAAGCAGACGGCAGAACGTATACGAGAAGTGAAAGAAGCAACTGCAGAGACACTTAAACAAATTCCGGTGTTGGGTAGAGTCTTAAGTAATGCTGCGTATATTGGCTCAAAAGGCTGGGGCGGTTTGAAGAAATTGATTTCCGGTGTCGGCTCTGGTGTGAAATCACTGGCATCCGGTGCAATCCAGAAATCTTCCGGCGCTTTCGGCGCACTGATCCAAAAATTTTCATCCGGGATCCCAACTTTGAAAAGAACACGGTCTTCTTTCAATGGTCTTGGAACATCCGGAAAAGGCCTGGCAGGAATACTAAAAACAGTTGGCATGACTGCAAAATTCATGTTTGCAAGTTTTGTAATTCGTGGAGCAATTAACGGAGCAAAACAGGGATTCCAGAATCTGGCACAGTATAGCAGATCAACCAACAGCAGTATATCCATGCTGATGTCTTCGCTGACACAGCTCAAAAATTCGCTTGCGGCTGCATTTGCACCGATTCTGGAAGTAGTAGCACCAATCCTGAACAGCTTTGTTCAGATGATTATCCGGGCAGTAAATGCGGTAGGACAGCTCATTGGAGCGCTTACCGGCAAAACAACCATTGTCACCGCGAAAAAGCTCAATCAGGACTATGCAAAGAGCCTGAGCGGCACATCCAGCGGTTTAGCGGATAATGCAAACAATGCGGACAAAGCTTCGAAAGCTACAGAGAAATACAAGCGGACCATAATGGGGTTCGACCAGATCAATAAGATGGATGATGATTCATCCTCAGATTCTTCTGGTGGAGGCTCCTTGGCAGGAAATCTCGGCGGGCTCAGTGATGCAAGTAACATGTTCCAGACCACGACGGTCACGAACCAGTTCAAAGATCTTGCAAAGCTTATCAAGGACGCATGGAAAAATGCAGATTTCACTGAACTTGGCTCCATGGTCGGAGAGAAGTTAAATGCTGCGCTGGAAAAGATTCCGTGGAAGAAGATCCAGAATACTTGCAATAAGATCGCTAAGAGCATTGCTACTTTCCTCAATGGATTTCTGGAAACAACCAACTGGAAGCTTGTTGGAAGTACCATAGCAAAAGGCCTCAATACAGCATTTGGTTTCGTAAATACCTTTGCCAAGAATTTTCACTGGAAAAGCCTTGGAAGGGCAATATCCGATGGTATAAATGGTGCGGTTAAGTCTTTTGATGCAGCGCTAGCAGGACAGGCCATAAGCAATACGGTCAAGGGCATTCTTGATACGATCATCGTAGCAATCGAGAATACTGACTGGCAGCAGGTCGGAGAGAAAGTCCGGGAAGTTCTGGTCAACATTGACTGGAAAGGCATAGTAAGCAGGCTCTCAGAAGCCATAGGAGCAGCATTTGGCGGTTTCGCAGCATTCATAGGCGGACTGATTGGAGATGCCTTTACCAGTGCAAAAGAATACTTCGAAGGCAAGATTGAAGAATGCGGCGGCAATGTTGTACTCGGCATTTTCAAAGGAATCACAGATGCAATAAAAGGTATTGCGGCATGGATTAAGGACAACATATTTACACCTTTTATTAATGGATTTAAGAATGCCTTCGGAATCCATTCCCCGTCTACCGTAATGAGGCAGCAGGGCATCTACATCATCGAAGGATTGCTTGAGGGTGCAAAAAACAAGTTATCAGATCTGTTGAGCTGGTTCGGACAACTTCCGGGAAAAGTAAAAGCAAAACTCGGTGATGCAAAAGCATGGATCAAATCCAAAGGTTCCGATGCGATTCAAGGCCTGAAAAGTGGCTGGGAAGCTGTGAAAGAAAGCCGTTTCCTGAAGTATGTTGCTAATATGAAGAATGAAGTATTTACTAAGATTGGAAACATCAAGGAAAAGGTTACATCCAAAGGTAATGATATTATCAGTGGAATGAAAAATGGATTTTCCAATCATTGGAGTTCGTTTGCGGACACGCTGGGAAACATTCCGAGTAAGATTTCGAGAGCAATTCCTAATCTGTTCTCGATAGGAAAAAATGCAATTCAGGGCTTTGCAAATGGTTTCGGCTCTGTCCATATTCCACTTCCACATGTTTCTGTATCATGGAACAGGCACAGCGTGGGACCGGTAAGTTTCTCCACACCTTCTTTCGGGCTGAACTGGTATGCAAAAGGTGGTTTTCCAGAAAATGGAGAAATGTTCATCGCAAGAGAAAATGGTCCTGAAATGGTCGGCCGAATGGGAAGCAGGAATACCGTAGCCAACAATAACCAGATCATTGAAGGTATCAAAAAAGGTGTCTTCGAAGCTGTAGTGGAAGCTTTTGACATGAGTGGATCCATGAACAATGATAAGGATAAAGATGTTATCGTCAACCTTACGATCAAAGCAGATTCGGAAACATTGTATAAAGTAGTCCGAAAAGGACAGAAAAAATATGATAACCGGTATCACGTGGTAGCAACGATATAGGAGGTGGGTAGATGAACGTGATCGATCTTACGGGAGATGGGGACTTCAAGTACCCATCTCAGTTTAAATGGAAAAAAAGTGACATAAGCAAAAGTAATGCTGGAAGGACCAGGGATTATCGAATGCACAAAAATAAAGGCGCAGAAAAACGTACTCTGAGTCTGGGATGGAGGCAGTTATCAAAAACGATGATCCATGAGATTCTTTCAGCGTTTGAACCAGAATATGTGTGGGTGAAATACTGGGATCCCATGAAGGGAAAAAACGTGACCAAAGAGTTTTATACTGGTGACATGGAAGCAGAGGTCAAATGGTGGAGAAAAGGCAGAGAGCGTTACGGTACGCTGAGTTTTGACATAGTTGAGGTGTAACAAATGATCAATGTTTCGAAAGAATTTAAAGAAAAAATAGAATATGGAAGATTCCTGTTATACCTGACGATTACCCTTGTTGATGGAACAGTATTGAATCTGGATGATTCCAACATATGGGAAGGCGGATTCAAGATTGATGAGGGAGTTACTGAGAGTGGAGAATTCACCATTGGAAGCTGTATCATCAACAAAATGACGGTAGTACTGCATGATGAGGAAAAGCTGTCCAGACAGGTATTTGACGGAGCTCAGGTTATACCCTATGTCGGCATAGAACTTGATAACGGAAGCATAGAAAAAATACCTAAGGGTGTTTATGAGGTTGACAGTACATCGTATGATGGTGATTTGATCACACTGGAATGCCTCGATAACATGCATAAGCTTGACAAGGAATATGCAGGAGTAACGACTACATATCCAGCCACGATTCAAACGATTGTGACTGATCTGTGCAGACATTGTGGTGTGGCACTGCAGTCGGCAAGATTTGATGGCTATAATGTTAAACTTGCAAAACGGCCGACTAACAGCGGAATTACGTGTAGACAGGTACTATCATATGCAATGCAGATGATATGTAAGTTTGCAAAATGTGATGCCAACGGAAAACTTATCATTGATTGGTTTAACCAGCAGGTATTTGAACAGAATGCCTTGCTGGATGGAGGCATCTTTGATGATGACAGTCCGTATTCATCAGGTGATGATGCTGATGGCGGAACGTTTTCACCCTGGAATACAGGTTATGAACACAGTTCAGGAACGTTTGAGGATATGGATGCGTTCCATCACATATACACGCTGGACACACTGGATGTTGCTGTAGAAGATGTGATTATTAGCGGCACACAGGTAACTGCTGAAACAGAAGATACTGAAAATGGAGATACATTCTTTTATGGTGAAGAAGGGTATGTCCTGAAAATATCAGGAAATCCGTTTATCACAAAGGAAAATGCCGCGAATTTCGCAGAATATCTCGGCAAAAAACTTATCGGGCTGATATTCCGGCCGCTTGATGCATCGGCTCTTCCGGATCCAACAGTGGAGGCAGGAGATATAGCATATATTTCAGATGGACCATCGAAGAGTTATTCAGCACTTGTTACCAATCTCAGCTTTGATCCTGATGATAATATGTCGATTTCATGTGACGCGGAATCTCCGAAAAAGACAGAATCACAACGACCGACAGAACTGGAACAGACGCTTGCAAAGATACGTAAGGAAACAGAGAATACTTTGTCTGCCTACGATCTGGTTGTCCAGCAGATGAGTCAGTTAGCGGCCAACACCCTGGGATTCCACGAGACCAAGATCATCCAGGATGACGGATCTGTAATCGTGTACCGGCACGACAAACCGAAATTATCCGAATCCAAAATTGTCTACAAATCCGGTATTGATGGTTTCTTCGTAACTCGGAACTACACCGGCAAAGACTCCACCACAGTCTGGAAAGCAGGATTCGACAGTAACGGCAATACAGCCCTCAATATCCTTTCCGTGATCGGCATCTACTGGGATTGGGGATATGGCGGAACACTAACGCTGGGCGGTGAAGATAATAAAAATGGTGTACTAAGAATTTTGAATGCAAATGGCGCACAGATCGGAAAATGGGATAACACGGGCGCTGATATAACAGGAACAGTAAAAACGATAACAAGCAATGGTGTTTATGCAAAAATAACAGGTCAAGATATCGCTTTTATTAATGGCGGTGATGATATCAATGAACAAGTACTTATGCAAATGGGGGCAGCAATATCAACTGATAGTAATGTTGCAGATATTGATCTTGGCGAAAATACAAGCTTCGGTATTGGCGGTAATGGACGAGAAATGTTCCAAATGCATCCATATGATGACTGGACTACAAAAATCCTTGGAAACTTCGAAGTAATGTCTGGCACAAAATCGCGTGTTGCAGAAACCCAGAATTTTTCTGACAGGCTTCTGTATTGTTATGAAACTCCAACTCCGATGTTTGGCGATGTTGGATGCGCACAAACAAATGCAGAGGGGGTGGCAATTATTGATATCGATCCTGTATTCGCAGAGACAATCAGTACAGGAACTGAATATCAGGTGTTTTTGCAGAAAGAAGGACCGGGAGATCTGTGGATACAGGAAAAAGACGAATCCTATTTCGTAGTCAGGGGTACACCGGAACTTAAGTTTTCGTGGGAGCTTAAGTGTTCTCAGAAACATTTTGAACATCTTCGTTTGGAAGAAGAAACTCAAAGGACTATGGTATCAAAAGATATAAACAATGCGGAAAACGACTACAGCGACATCATTGACGGTCTTGTTAATGATTATGATACAGAAATGGAGGAACTGATAAATGAAAGCAATTAAGATTATAAGCATCATCAATCAGGGAGGAGAGTATTCTGTCACTACAACCTATAACGAAGTAGATGATTCCGGAAATGTAGTAAAGAAAAATACAAAGGCACCAACGTATTATGCGGTAGGAAATGTACTGGAAGCTGTGAAACAGATTGAAGCGGATGCAAAAGCCCGCCTGGAGGAATAAAACATGGCAATAACAATGCGGCATGGTCCGTACAACAAATTTGATCCTCAGAAACTCCGCACGGCTGAGATTGCTGTGGTGACAGAAGGGGATCCTCATGCATCGGACGGGAAAGCAATCTACCAGTGCTTTTCTCCGGGCGATGTTAAACGTATGGCAACCTATGAAGATATGCTAGATCAGATTGACGAGGCCGGAGGAGATGCCATCGACAATCATATTGAGCAAAAAGTCGGCACAGCCCTGAAAGCCTGTGAGGATGCCACAAAAGCGGCACAGGATGCAAAGACGAATGCAGACAAGGCAGTTTCCAGTGCGAATACTGCGGCATCGAGCGCAAGTACTGCAGCTAATACTGCAAATAAGGCAGCTGAGGCCGCGTCCAAGGCAGCAGAGGATTGCAAGAACCTGATTGATGAGAAACATGTGGCAGAAATTGAAAAAGCAGTGCAACAGTCACTCATGGTAGATGCTGTAGATGGTACTGTGACCGGTAAGACAGTAACAGATCTTCCGGAGAATACAACACCGGCAGATACAGATTATTTCCTTAATGCGACGGGGAATGCAATGAAAAAAACAAAAGTGTCGCAGCTGATCACGTGGCTGAAGGAGAAGCTGGGGATTAATGCACTAAACACGAAAATGAATGATTATGTTACTATTAAAAATTTTGCTCAAAAAATAACTCTGAAAAGTGGTATTGCGACTGTAAATATCAATGCTGCATTAGATGGTTATATACTTTTAGGAATCGTGCGATGCAGTTTCGCGAGTAGTTATTTAACTACGACTGGATATACATTAAGTGGAAATAATTTATCACTTAATGTACGAGACGTTTCGGCACCTACGACTTCCTCAGCTTCGGCAAACTGCTATGTAACAGCATTGTATGTTAAAAATTAAATTTTTAGAAAATTGTGCCGGCGCAACCGGAGAAAGAGAACGTATCATGAACAATACAATAGCAATATTCGAACCAGGCTTAAGATACATCAGGACGTCTGGCCTTTGGCAGTATGACTATGGCCAGGTCCTGCGGATTCAGGGAATAAATCTTCCATCAGTAGTAGAAATCCATTTCTCATTGACTGATAAAAGCGGTAGTTCTGTTACAAGGCTTGGAACGTCGAAAGATGGTGTTACAGAAGTAGTAATTCCAGACTCAATGCTTGAAAACAATGGGATTGGACAGAATTACAACATTTATGCCTTTGTATATTTGACTGATGAAAAATCAGGGAATACAGAATATCGGGTCAAAATTCCGGTAAAGACAAGACCGAAGCCAGAAGTACCAGTAGCACCGGAAAAACCTGATTTATTCAGGAATGTAGTAAAGACAGTAAATGACGCAACTGATCGCGCCGAAGTGGCGGAAAAATCTGCCGAAGCGTGGGTGCATGGAAATGAAAATTATCCAGAGCGAGAAAATGACAACGCAAGATATTATGCTGATCAGGCACATAAAGAAGCTGTATCAATTTTAGGCAGAGTAGAGGAAGGCAAGAAAAGTATAGATTCCTATGTCAATGAGAAAAGGGAAGAACTGAAAGGTAATACCGGAAATGTGTTTTTTGCAGCGTTCCGCGTCGTGGACGGCCGTTTGAAAATGTATTCAGACGCATCCGTCGACAAGGTGTGTTTTGAACGGTCTGGAAGCCGACTGAAATACAGACTGAAAATATAAGGAGGAAATATGAGAACTGAGAATGATTATACGGAAACCGATCTTGGAAACATCTCTCCGAATCCAAGAGGTGAATATGATGAGAAAGCATCTTATGAATATCTGGATCTCATAAGTTATCAGGGTGGATCATACCTCTGCCTTGCAGAGCCTAAAACGATTGTTTCCGGAATAGCTCCGAAAGCTGAGCAGAATACCGAAGTATGGCAGATGATTGCGCTTCCGGGTGATCTCACATCGGAATACATTGCCATGCATGATGATATTGTTGTAAAGGCGAAACAGGCAGAAGCGTCCAGAACAGCAGCAGAACTTGCACAGGAAGCAGCGGAAATAGCGCGGACAGATGTGGTACAGATTCATTCAGAAACACTTCAGGCAGCTACCGAGGCAAGAGAAAACTGCGACAGTTCTGCCGGATATGCGCAGGCCGCAGAATTATCCAGAAAAGCGGCAGCAGAGTCTGAACAGAACATTAATGCACAGGTAACAGGATTTGAAACAGAGGTGTCTGAATCAGTCACTCAGGCAACAGAACAGATTGCGACGGCGAGACAGAAAGCTGTACAGACGATCACGAGCCAGCAGGATACTTCCGTGCAGGCGGTGAAAGATCAGACTGCAGCCTATATCTCTGAAAAGAACACAGAAGCGAAAAAAGAGATTACAGATCACGCGGAGCAGGAGATTGTCAGGATAAATGCACAGGATTCCGTGCAGCAGATTCAGAAAAATAAAGAAGATGTTGCTTTACTAAAGGAAAATTTAGACAATATATTTAGTAACAATATCTTTGATGTTTCTAAATGTATAAAAGGAAAGGCCTATGCCACAACATATAATGTATCTACATTAGAAGATTTTGTCGATAATGAAAAGGCTTACTCTGTACCTGCGATCACACTTCCTTATGGTGGAAAAATAACGGTTAATCAAAAATTCAATTGGAGTTCGTTCGTTGCTTATTTATATAAGAATAATATTTACCAAGGCTACATTACCCCTGTACAGAACGATAATGGGACATGGACATTTACGAATAATATAGATGGTTGTAATAAAATCGCATTCACTATATTATCGGACACAGCAGATTTCGACATTTCAAAATTCATGGTAGTTATTGGTGACTATGATAAAATGCCAGATATTTACGAACCATATGGACTAAAAGTCCCGGAAAAATCTATTCAGTTTGACGCTCTAACCGATAATTGTGTCAACAAAATAATTTCGCAGGCAAATTCTGTAACCGGAAGCAACAAAGAATCCAGAACTGTTATTTACGATAATGGACTCGGTAATAAAGTGATAAATGCAACAGTTGGAAATAAAATAGAGTTTGTTAATTATGCATATCGTACACTGTATTCAATTGATATAGAAGAATCTGGATATTATATCACGAATGTTCGGTCACAAGATACTGGCTCAAATTCATGGGCTGTAGTCGATGAAAACGATATAGTTCTTAGTTGCGGCGAAACTGAAGTAGAAAAAGCAGGGGTTCATATTCCAAAAATATCCGGAATGAAAAAAATATACTGGACGAATGAAAAGGGAATAACGTCTATTTTTAAAGACAACGAAAAATACGAAGTATATTCTGGGGATAAAATCTTATATACAATCTCAGAAGAAAATTGTACTCATTCCAACATTGATGGAGTCAATTATTTTTCTTGTTCGTCTAATGCGGCAATTACTTTAGGAATTGAAAACACATATGGCACTTCTTTAGGAATATGGATTTATGTTCCTTATGATAGCACAAAACTTATTGAGAACATAAATGTTGAAACATACAAAAATGGTGCCAAGGTTCATGAAAGATATATTGGGAAACAGCATTTTGAATTGGATACATGGCAGTTTGTAAAAATCAATATACAGGATGGATATATTGATTCTATTAAATTAACTGTGTCTGGAACGAGGACTACTTCCGCTGTTATTGGCATAAAAAATGTTTTAATTGTTGACCAGTTTTCAAAACCGATCGTTATTATAAATAATGATTCCGCATGGCAATCCAGCGATATTTGTGGTTTTTATGATTATCTTATCAATAATAAAATTCCTTGGACGATTACTGGCACTTTAGAAAATGTAAATGAGAACACAAAATCTAAACTTTTATCGGCGTATAAGGATAACCTACTAGACATTGGGCTATATGGTAATGAAAATTACAATGATGTTAATTACTCAATAAATGATGGAACACCAGACTATCAAACAATGCAAAGAAACATGGATGAAGTTATGGATAAAAAACTTGATTATTGTGATAATCCAATATCGTTCGGAGCAAGAGGACATAACTATAATCCCAAAATTTTGAGATGTATTAAAAATAACGGATTCAAAATTTGGAAAACCTGTACTTCCAATCTTTATAGTAATTGTGAGTTTGCTGATAGTATATCTGGTATAGGAATCACTACACAGCCGATGAGTGGTTGGTTTGATTATGCGGTTTCTCCATCAGTAGGGGGATGCACGTTAGGACTTTTTTCACATGGAATAAGTGAAAATCCTAGTGGCGAATCTAACCCTGATTTATATTATAGTTGGGCAACTGTCAAAGAAAGGCTCGATACCTTATTACAAATGAGAAATCGAGGGAATGTTGATTTTATGAACATGGCACAGTTTTACAAGCTCGTTGTAAAAGACTAATTATTAATATGAAATGCTTTTTGAGAGGAAGAAATAATATGGAGAAAATTAGAGCAGAGCCTAACTAGTTTTTTATTTTACAAAATTGCGCCGGCGCAACCGGAGAAAGAGTGAAAAAGTGAAAGAAATGCTCATGCAGACATATACTATTGTATTACCGGTACTTTTGGGCTATATCGTTTGGCTCTTAAAGAATCAGAAAAAAGACCGGGATGCAAACAGCAAAGGTACCATGCTCCTGTTACGTACACAATTGATTGAGTATCATGCAAAGTACATGGAATTAGGAGATATTCCTTCCTATGCTTACCAGAACTTTTGCGAAATGTATGATGCCTATCATGCACTGGGCGGGAATGGCATGGTAACAAAAATGAAACAGGAAATTGAAGAATTACATATTAAAAGAAAAGGAGAATAAGACATGGACGTAAATGTAATGATGCAGTATGTAACCTATGGACTGGCGCTGATCGGTGTGCTTGCGTTTCTGGTATCGATTATCGTGCAGGTGATCAAGGAGCTTCCGGGACTTAACCAGATTCCTACAAGTATTGTGGCTCTGGTCACATCACTGATCCTGTGTCCGATGGCATTGGTGATTTTATGTACATATTATAAGATGGTGATTACCTGGTATTATATTATTGCTTCTGTAGTTGCCGCATTCATTGTATATCTGGTGGCAACCGGTGGATGGGAAAAAGTAAAATCGATCTGGGACAGAACAAAATACAAAGATTCAGAGGGCGAGTGATCGTCCTCTTTTTTTATGGAGGCAGATATGGAAATAAAAGGTATTGATATATCTTCGTGGCAGGGAAAAATTGACTGGAAGAAAGTGTCAGATTATGGAATGGACTTTGCCATTATCCGTATTACTGAGGTTGGAAATGTGAAGGACAGCCAGTTCGAAAACAACTTTGCCGGATGTAATAAATATAAGATTCCGGTAGGAGTATACAAGTACTCCTATGCCATGAATATTTCCGAAATTCAGTCAGAGGCCAGGAAAGTTGTTTCTGTCTTGAACGGTAGAAGAATCCAGTTTCCAGTATTTCTGGATCTGGAACACAATAATCAGCGCGCTCTTGGATCTGAGAGAATCCACAAGATGGCTGATGCATTCCGTGAGATCATCGAAGCTGCAAGTTATAAATTCGCAATCTACTGCAACGTAGACTGGTATGTGAACGTGATCTGCAGCCATCTGAAAAAGTACGATTTCTGGGTAGCAAGGTACCCAGCAAACGACAACGGTACGGTGGTTGAAAGACTCCGCCCGGATTTTGGTGTGGGCTGGCAGTATTCCAGCAAGGCGGTTATTCCGGGCATTTCCGGTAAGGTAGACAGAAACGTATTTTATAAGGATTATACAGAAGCAAAGAAGGAGGAAACAACAGTGGCAACCGATAAATTGAAAGAATTTAACGATCTTGGCGATTTCTATGCCGGAGAAGGAACCGGTAAGCCATATCTGGAAAAAGCTACACTTGCATATCTGGATGACTTCCAGCGAAATGCAGGATATAACAACTACACAAAGTTTGCCCGTGATGTCAACAGCTGGGGACAGCCGGGATGTCAAGGACAGTCATGGTGTGCAGTATATCAGTTCTGGAAACTGGTAAAAGTGTTCGGACTGAAAAAGGCGCTGCAGATTATGGGCGGTGGTTTCTATAACTGCCAGAACGTAACCAGACACGCAAAAGCAAACGGCACATGGAAGAAGACTCCAAAGAAAGGCGCGCTGATCATCTTCCGGAACGGCGCACATATTGGTTCGGTGCGGAAATTTGACACTACTTACGTATATACCAACGAAGGCAATACTTCCAGTGTTTCCGGAGTGATCGCCAACGGTGGCGCATGCCGGAACAAAAAATATAAGCTCACAGATTCCGCCATTGACGGATATGTCTGGATCGATTACGGTGCAGCCGCAGATCAGACATCAACAGCGACGGCAATTAAACTGAGCAAGACACCGAAGTATGTAGCGAAGGTTATAGCAACGGAACTTAACGTACGCTCCTGGGCTGGTGCAGAGAATCCGAAGATTAAGAAATGGCCACTCCTGAAGAAAGGAAATCTGGTAGATGTCTGCGATACCATCAAGGCAGCAGATAAGTCAGAATGGAACTATATCCGGATTGCCGGAAAGTATTATGGATTTGTTGCAAAGAGATATCTGAAGAAACAGTAATATAAGAAGAAACTCCGGCAGGTACCCGTCTGCCGGAGAAATATTGTATCATCTTTTTGCCTACGATTTGCCTACCGTTTGTAGAAAACGGTATAATATAATAGGAAATAATAGAACACAAAAATAAAGTTAAAACACAGATAAACGTTGCATTTACAAGGATTCTGGGATAGAATAGACAACTGTGGAATACACCAAAAAACCCGAAATTGTTTTATGAAGTATATGGAAACCTTAGAGTATTAATGTCAAATATAAAAATTCCATGAAATCAATAAAAAGGGTTGCATTCTGCATAGAAATATGTTACAACATTGTTACGAAATGTTAATAAATTATACCGCAGAAAGCAATAAGATGCTGCCGGTACGCTGGCAGCATTTTTTATGTATATATACAGGAGGAGATTATGGAAACGATGATTGATATCATTGATGTAAGCAAATCGTATGGCAAAGGCCTTCCGGCAGTGAACCATGCCAACTTACATGTAGATAAAGGAGAATTCGTCTTTGTTGTTGGAAGCAGTGGTTCCGGCAAGACAACTCTGATCAAGCTTCTGATGAAAGAACTTGACAGCACAAGCGGTCAGATGATCGTCAGCGGAGAACGTCTGGAAAAGATGAAACACCGCCGTGTGGCAAAATACCGCCGTAAACTTGGCGTTGTATTTCAGGATTTCCGTCTGTTGAAAGACCGTAATGTATATGAAAACGTTGCATTTGCACAGCGTGTTATCGGAAGACCGACACGTGTGATCAGAAGACGTGTTCCTGAGGTGCTTCAGGAAGTTGGACTTGCAGAGAAATACAAATCATTCCCGGATGAGCTGTCGGGTGGAGAGCAGCAGAGAGTTGCACTTGCAAGAGCACTGGTAAATCGTCCGGATATTCTTCTGGCAGATGAACCGACCGGTAACCTTGACCCGAAGACTTCCGAAGAAATCATGAAACTTCTCGAGCAGATCAACGAGCGTGGTACGACAGTTCTTGTGGTAACCCATAATAAAGAAATCGTTAATGCAATGAAAAAACGAGTGGTTACCATGCATGACGGTGTGATCGTCAGCGATGAGAAGGAAGGAGAATATCATGAGGCCTAGTACGATCTGGTATACCCTCAAGCAGGGAGTGAAAAATATAAAAAGAAACTGGATGTTTTCACTTGCATCCATTATTACAATGGCAGCCTGTATTTTTCTGGTAGGAGTTTTTTATTCACTTGTGACTAATGTGGACAATATCGCACACAAAGTAGAACAGGAAGTGCCGATTACGGTCTTCTTCGATGAAGGAACGACGGATGAACAGATGCAGGAAGTCGGAAATCTGATTCAGGCACGTCCGGAAGTAGAACGTGTCGAATTTGAATCCGGAGATCAGGCATGGCAGAATTTCAAGGATAAATATTTTCAGGGATCCGACGCAGCAGATGGATTCAAAGACGATAACCCGCTTGTGAACTCATCTAACTATCAGGTTTATCTGAATCAGATCGAAAAGCAGACAGAACTGGTAAATTACATTCAGAGTCTGGAGCATGTCCGTGAGGTAAATCAGTCTGAGCAGGCAGCCAATACACTCGGAAGCTTTAATAAACTGGTTTCCTATGCATCCATTATCATCATTGCAATTCTTCTGCTGATTTCCATTTTCCTTATCAGCAATACTGTTTCTGTAGGAATTTCTGTACGTAAGGAAGAAATCGGAATTATGAAATACATTGGTGCGACCGATGCATTTGTACGGGCACCGTTTGTTCTCGAAGGTATGGTACTTGGTGTGATCGGTGCGGCAATTCCGCTGGCAGCATTGTATTTCCTGTACAATACGGCAGTTGAATTTATTCTGACGAAGTTTAATGTACTGACCGGAGTGGTTGATTTTATCCCGGTATGGCAGATTTATCAGGTGCTTCTTCCAATTGGACTCCTTCTGGGAATCGGAATCGGCTTTATCGGAAGTATCTGGACAACAAGAAAGCATTTAAGAGTATAATAAAATATCAATATCACGCGGCATGGGACTTTTGGTTCCATGCCGTTTGTGGTATATTAATATACAGACAGGCTTAAGGAAGGACAGAAAAATGAAACATAAAGAATATGCAGCGGGAGTTCTGACAGGTGTTTTGGTCGTGGCGCTTGCAGCGGGCGGAGTGAAATTCGTGCAGCAGCGGCAATACAACGGAGTTCTCTCGGATTCTTCACATGTACAGAAAATAGAATATCTGGAGAAAATGATAGATCAGGAATATCTTGGTGAGGTGGATAATGCTGAGATGGCAGAGGGCATTTATGCCGGTCTGGTCTACGGTCTTGGCGATGTCTATTCCAGATATTATACAGCAGATGAATATGCACAGGAGACAGCTTCGACGGATGGTGCCTATGCAGGTATCGGTGTTTCCATCCAGAAAAATAAAAATGGCGGAGTGCAGATCGCAGAGTGCTATGAAGGCGGTCCCGGGGCGGAAGCCGGGCTGCAGACGGGCGATGTGATCACGGCAATCAATGATACTGATGTAACGGACATGGAGCTTTCGGATGTGGTGTCCCTGATCAGAGAGAACAAAGATAATACAATTGTTCTTACAGTGTTTCGTGAAAATGAGGAAAAATCCCGCGAAATTAGTGTGGATGTGACGGACGTGGAACTGCCGTCTGTATTTGGAGAAATGCTGGATAAAAAGACCGGCTATATTCAGATTACACAGTTTACAGGAGTTACTCCACAGCAGTACAAAGACATGTTTGCTGAATTAAAAGATAAAGGAATGGAGCGTCTTGTCATTGATCTTCGAGACAACCCTGGCGGACTCCTGACTTCAGTCTGCGATATTCTTCGAGAAATCCTTCCTGAGGGACTGATCGTGTATACGGAGGACAAATACGGCAACAGGGAAGAAGAAAACTGTGACGGGAAACATCAGCTGGATATGCCGCTTGCCGTGCTGGTAAATGAAAACAGTGCGAGTGCGTCAGAGATTTTTGCGGGAGCAGTGCAGGATCATGAAGTCGGTACGATTGTCGGAACAACGACTTATGGCAAAGGCGTGGTGCAGGAACTCCGGCAGTTAAGCGATGGAAGTGCGGTAAAGCTGACTGTTTCCAATTACTACACGCCGAATGGAAATTCCATCAATAAAGTGGGAATCAAGCCGGATGTGGAAGTGAAGCTTGCGTCTGAACTTTTGAACAAAGATGAGATCACACATGAGGAAGATAATCAGCTTCAGAAAGCACTGGATGTAATAGAGAATTAACAAAATTAAAGAAAATGTAAAAACTGCTTGCTTTTTACTTCGTTTTTTTTTAAAATATACAAAGGGTCATTCTATATTTTGAGAAGGGAACGATATTTATGAATAAAAGCAAAAAGAGCGGAAAAGCAATTACAGGAGTTATGCTGATGTTGTTTCTGACAGTAGCTGTTTTAGTATCAGCTGTTTCTGTCAGTGCGGCTTCCGGAGTCAAAAAGACCAATGTAAAGGCAACGATTGCAGGCTCCAGTAATACAGCGCTGAAGATTAAATGGAACAAATGCTCAGGCGCAGATGGATATGTGATCTATCGACGTGAATCTGTAAAACATGCCTATAAAAGAATTGCCATGGTAGGAAGTTCTGCGACAACGTATATAGACCGTAATCTTAGAACCGGAAAACCATATCAGTATGCGGTAAAGGCTTATGGCAAACAAAAAAGTAAATTTGTATACAGCAGATATACTGCGGTAAAGGGTGCAACCCGCCCATATAAGACAAAGGTTACACCTAAGGTACTGTCAAGTTCCCAGGTGAAACTTTCCTGGAGGACAGTTTCAAAGCTGGATGGATACAGGATCTATCGTAAAGCATCGGGGGGCAAGTGGGCACTGATTGCAGATGTAAATAAAAAAAATACGTCTTATACAGATACAACAGCAGTCGGTGATACAAAATATGTATATACCGTGAGGGCATATAAGAAAGCCGGCGGCATAAAATACATGGCAGCGATAAAGCAGAGTAAAAGTGTAAAAACACCGAAGGCAGCTGTTGTCAGTCAGAGTGCTTTTACCGCAACACAGAAAGATGTCATGAAAAAGATTCTCTACGCAGTGGAAACCGGTGGGCAGGTATATGGAAACCAGAATTACGGTGCATTTACAAAGGCATACACAAACAGCAGCATTGAGTATGCGATTACGATCGGTGCCGGACAATGGTATGCAACAGAAGCACAGAGACTGTTGAAATTGATCCATACCACGATGGGAGATGCCAAATGGAAAACATATGACAAAGACGGCAAGCTCTGGAAGGATGTACAGAAATCTAACTGGTCTACTTATAAAAAGACTACTTATAAAAAACGTATTGTAAATATTATCAAGTCGGATATCGGAAAGAAATGTCAGGATCAGCTGATGTATCAGCAGATTACCGAGATGGAGAAGGCAATCCGTACTTTGGGCATCACAGATATTCAGGCAGTGGGTATGTTTATCAATATTGAACATCAGGGCGGTTACAGCGCAGTTACCCGTGTGCTTGCCAAAACAAAAAAACCATATAATCTGAGTAATGTTTATAAGGCGCTTGCTTCAGACAGCGGAAATCAGGTTGGTACATATAAGACAAGACAGGCGAAAGTATATCAATGGTTAAATACTTATATGAAATAAAGTGATAAAATTAAGAAAGGGCAGGGGACTGCCCTTCTGTAGAGTTCGGAGAGTACAGCAATGATTTTAACAGAAGAAAAAAATTATACAATATCACTTGAAAAAGAAGAGAGTGACAGTGAAAACGGTCTGACAGGTAATACGATTGAACTGGAGTTTTCCAATAAAGAACTCCTTCATGAGATCATAACCTGTGGGATGCCGATACAGAGGCTGACCGTTGCTTATCCGGAAAAAAAACGTCTGGAAATGTTATATAAGATGTTTGTGGTAGAAATGGCACTGGATACAGAGGGAGATCGGTTGAAAAAGTCTCAGAAGACGGCATATCTGGATTCTTCGGAAAAAAGTGTAATTTCTTATTATATGGGTATGTTTTTTACGAAACTGATCAGTCACAGATTGTATGGAGATGAGTATTTAACACATTTGAATCTGATAAAGAAGATGGATCACAGTGAGTATAATGACTTTTTTGCAAGCGAATGGCGTCCGGAAATGTTGGGATATAATCCTGTAGATGGAAGATGGAGTGCATGGGAAGCAAAGGGCGGAAGTAACCGCCGTGAACAGGCACTGAAAAAAGGTACTCAGCAGCTGAAGGCAATCGGTACATTGAATGGCGTGAAACCGGATCCGGCAGTCGTGTGTATGACCTATTATGATCACAGTTATTTATGTGGAATCCTGAGACAGGCTTCAGGTAAAGCAGACGGAGAACCGGTGCAGTTCCATACGGAAGACTATTTTGAAGCATACTATCACCCGATCCGTGAGCTGTTTTTTGACAGAGAAAGCAGTCTGAGACTGTATGATTCTTTTGCAGAAGTAACATTTACAATCCCTTATTTTTCGGAAACTCAGGAACAGACGGAGGAGCGTAGGATTCAGATTGGAATGTCAAGAGAACTTTTACAGAAACTGATGGATGCAGACTACAAAGTTATTGCTGAAATGAGAAAAAAAGCAGATAAAGAAAAATGTCCGGAAGGTGCGTATATAGGTGCGGATGGAATTTATATCAGATAATGATAAAAAAGAGGGAAGTCACTCCCTCTTTTTCCATTCTCTCCATTTGCGCATGGCTTCCGGATTTTGTTTTTCAAGACGTTTTTCCAGACGGATACGGTTCTGCTCCAGTCTGGCGGCAAGTTCAGGATGTTCTTCCAGTACCTTCTCGCGGATGCGGGTTCGGCGCTTTTCAATAAGTTCCACGATATGTCGGTGCTCTTTGTGCATTTCTTCAGGAAGTTCATCGATATGTAATTCGATACGGTGGAGAATTTCATCTTCATCCAGTGCACCAAGAGTGTGCCAGCTTTCGAAATGTTCTTTGATACCTTCATCAGAAAGTCGTTCGATATCCGGCATCTGGTGCAGATGTTCGATAATTGTGTGAGTTGCCTGTTCCAGTTCCTGAACGGTTTCTTCACCGAATGCCCAGGCAAATTCTTCAAGAGTATCTTCTTCTTCAGCAGGGAGATGGGAATGACTTCGAAGTTCTGCCAGTTTTTTCTCGGATTCCGGTATCTCGAGGTTATAGGGTTTATGGATACCTGCATCGTTAAGTGCCGCGAGGATGGTTCTTCGCACGCAGCCTTCTTTGATCAGATGGCCGATGCCGAGCGTTCGCATCTGTTCATTGAGAGAAGAAGAATGTTCTGTAATATAAAACTGAATACCACGTCTTTTCATATTAGAAGCAATTGCCTCAATCCGGTCTGCAGCGGTGATATCGATGGAGTTGATTGAAGAAGCGTCTATGATCACGACTTTTGTGTCTTCTTTCAGACTGTTTTCAAGGTCCTCCTGAAAAACCTTCGCATTTGCGAAAAACAGATTTTCATTGAAACGATAAATGATGACATGCTGTATCGGATAAGCATGCCGGTTTCGACCGAGGTCATAATAGGATTCTTTGCCGGGAATGATACCGCGGAAAGAACGCGGCGGTGCAGTTGCTTTCAGGATTACTGCTACAAATGACAGAATGATGCCGATCAGTACACCATAGATGGTTCCGAGGAACAATACACTGATACAGGCTGCCATGAAAATATAAAATTCATTTCGGCTGACTTTATAAAGGCGGATCGCAAGATGTACTTCTACGACATCCATCAACGCAGAGATGACGATGGCAGTCAGAACCGGGACAGGCAGATAACCGATAAATCCGGTAAATCCAAAGAGAAGGACGGCCATGGTGATTCCGGCGGTCAGGGAAACGACCTGAGAAGTGCCACCATACTGTTCGTTCATGGAGGTACGGGAAATACTTCCGTTTACCGGGCAGCATCCGACGAAAGAAGCAGAAATATTACCAGCGGCACAGGCAAGGATTTCCTGTCGGTCATTCAATTTATAGCCGTTTTTGAAAGCAAAATTATTTTCTGCAAGAAGTGTTTCTGCCATAATAACAACAGCAACCATCAGTCCGCGGCCAACTGTCTGGGTAAGAGCAACCTCTACGAATTTAGGAATAAGAAATGTCGGAAATCCTGGTTCGACTGCCTGTAGAAGCACCACACCATGATTCTGTACATGAAAACAGGTGGTGGAAAGGACTCCGAGGATCATGATCACAATGGACATCGGAACCTTCGGAAAGATTTTTTTGCCGATGCGGATCAGAATCAGCGCGCTGATTCCCATAGCAAGAGAAAGCAAACTGATCGAGCGTGCGGCAAGAAAAATATAATGGAGAAGTTCCGGAAGTTCTCCGGAGCCGGCACCTCTTCCCATAAGTTTCGGAATCTGCATCAGGATGATCGTAAGAGAAATTCCGCTGATAAAGCCACCCATAACAGGGGTGGAGATAAAATCAACGATCCGGTCCGCATGCAGGAAATAAAAAATGAGCAGCCACAGTCCGGCAAAAAATGCGATTACAGGTACACAGGCAAGTGCATCGGGGGATTCAGCGGCAATACCAAGAGAGGCAAGTGCACTTCCGACGATGGCGGCAGGTGCGGCATCTACACCAAAAATAAATTGCTTTGAGGTGGAAAACAAAGCAAAAAACAGGATCGGGAAAACAGATCCGTATAGTCCGTAGATTGCCGGGATGCCGGAAATCTGTGCATATCCCATCGAGATAGGGATAGAGACTGCGGCGATAATGATTCCGGAGAAAATATCTCCCGGCAGATTGCGGAGGTTATAGTTTTTCAGAGTGGGAAATAATCGTAAATTCATGTGCATCCTCCTTTTCTGGTGCTATTGTACCATAAATGGACAGGGATTGTAACTGTTCACAGGCAATATTCGCGAGCGTTCTGCTATGAGGGCATGTGGGATTTTCTTGCCAAGTATCAAGAGATTCAGTATACTATAATGTATCTGCAAAAAGAAAGATGAGGATAAAACATATGAGTGATTCTGTTGGAACAACAGAGAGAAAAAAATATCTGGATGCGGCAAAAGGCTGGGGAATCCTGATGGTGGTCTTCGGACATATCACAAAACTCGGGAACCCGATCGATATCTGGTTTGGAGCCTATAAACTTGCGGTGTTTTATTTTGTTTCCGGTTATCTTCTGGCAATGCGTCAGAGTTTTCGCAAGATGTCAACCGGAGAATACATCAAAAAACATGCGAAGAGTCTGCTGATACCATATTTTGGATACAGTGCTTTTGTGATGCTCTATAATGTGATCGTAGGTATCATGAAATGGAAATCAACAACAGATATCTTTAAGAGATTCCTGTTGCAGGCATATATGACATTCAGTTTCAGGGGAATCAGCGCTCTGTGGTTTCTGCCGACACTGTTTTTTGCACAGGTGATTTTCATTTTTGTAATAAAAAGCAGAAAAGAAATCAAAGTTCTGGCTGCAGTCGGTACAGCAGTTTTTTCATGGTATGCGTCTGTTTACTTTTTCCCTATGCTGAAGCAGATGTATGAGGGAAGTATTTATAAGATCATTTCATATCCACTGCTTGCACTTAGCAAAGGAATCGTAGGCTTTGGGTTTGTCGGACTGGGATATCTGTTTTATTTTGCAGTGATTCATATAAAACAGAAACGTCTGAAGGGAATTGTCGGAATCGTTGCATTTGTTGCTACATATTTTCTTTCTCAGATAAATGGTGGTGTGGATCTGAACCTTATGGGACTGGGAAAAAGTCAGATCATGTTCTGGTTTAATGGTGTTCTGGGATCAGCCGGTACGATCTTGCTGTTCGAGTATCTCGAAAACTGGTGTAAGATGGAATTCTTAGGCTTCTGTGGACGAAATTCACTGATCATTATGGCGACGCATGGTACACTCGGATTTAAAGGGTTGGTCATCAACGGATGGAAATCCATGTATACGCTGTCGAATGTGGCAGGACTTCGCTATTATCTGGAGTGCACAGGAATCCTCGCAGAGCTTATGCTGATAGAATGCGGTGTGATCGCAGTCGTAAAAAGCTGTTTTCCGTGGCTTGAGGGCAAACCGTTCCGAAAAGCAGACAGATAATTTTTTATTTCAAAAAATCAAATATTGTAATCATACGTTTGATATGGCATAATAAATAAGGAATGTTAAAAAAAGGATAAACCTAAGTTAAAAGAATGTAAAAATACGAGATTTTACAGAAGGTGTCGGTCCGTAACAGAAGGACAGAGAGACAACAGAGGAGAATTTTATGGCAATTTTTTCAATGGTTTTATCGTTGCTGTCAGGTGTGGCATTATTTTTATTCGGAATGTCACTCATGGGAGACGGCCTGAAACTGGTCGCAGGCAACAAACTTGAAGCGTTTCTGTATCGAATGACAAACACTCCGCTGAAGGGCGTTGCACTGGGAACCGGTGTAACGAGTGTAATTCAGTCCTCTTCAGCAACGACCGTTATGGTTATTGGTTTCGTAAACTCCGGTATGATGAAACTGAAACAGGCAATCGGTATCATCATGGGAGCAAACATCGGAACGAGTATTACCGGCTGGATACTCTGCCTTTCCTATATTCAAGGATCCGGAGGTATTGCCAGTATTTTATCTACGGCAACTATTTCAGCAGTAGTTGCGGTAATCGGTATTATCTTAAGAATGTTCTGTAAGCGTTCCGTTCACAAAAATATCGGAAACATCATGCTTGGTTTTGCAATTCTGATGACAGGTATGCAGACCATGAGTGGTGCAGTGGCACCGCTTCGTGAGAGTGAAGTATTTATCGATATGCTGACTATGTTTTCCAATCCGATCGCCGGTATTCTGGTAGGTATTGCATTTACTGCAGTCCTTCAGAGTGCATCAGCAACAGTCGGCGTACTGCAGGCACTTTCTGTAACCGGAATCCTGACCTTTGCCAGTGCATTTCCGATCGTTCTTGGTATCGGTGTCGGTGCAGCCTGTCCGGTTCTGATTTCTGCAATCGGTGCCAATAAGAATGGTAAGAGAACAGCGCTGATCTATCTGATGAATGACTTATTCGGTCTGATCATGTGGTCAGTGATCTTCTATACTGTAAATGCAGTTGTACATTTCGGATTTATGGATATGATTATGACACCGGTAACGATCGCAGCACTGAATACTGTATTCCGTGTGGCGACAGTTGTAGTACTGTTCCCGTTTATTCCGAAACTCGAGAAGCTTGTTTGCTATCTGGTTAAGGACAGTGCAGAAGAGCTTGAAGATGAAGCGGATTTTGATCTTCTTGAGGAACGTCTGATCAATTATCCGGCGCTTGCAATCGCACAGTGTCACCGTGCAATGAACGGAATGTCCAAGAAACTCCGTAAAAACGTCAACCGTGCGATGAATCTTCTGAATGATTATCAGCAGGATAAATACGATAAGGTTCAGCGTAAGGAAGATCTGATCGACAAATATGAGAGCCGTCTGGGTGAGTACCTGATCCAGCTTACAAAGCGTGAGATGAATACGGCACAGACTACACAGGTTTCTTTGTATCTGCATACGATCAATGACTTTGAGCGTATCGGAGATCATGCTTCTTATATTGCGCATATGGCAAATGAAATGCATGACAACCATACAGAGTTTTCGCAGGCAGCATGGGATGAGTTAAATATTGTCATGGAAGCTGTCCGTGAGGAAATCAATGTAACCTGCAATGCCTTTATGAAAGATGACAAGGAAGCTGCACAGAGAGTTGCTCCGCTGGGAGCTGTTATTACAAATCTCTGTGATGAACTCAAGATGCATCATGTAGAGCGTCTGAGTAAGGGGGACTGCGGCCTGGAAGAGGGAACGGTATTTAATGATATCCTCAACAGTTTCGGACGTATCGCAGCGCACAGCGCAAGTGCGATGACAGCACTTCTCAAGAGCGGCGAGACAGATGCGGATCCGCATATTCATGACTCCAAGATCTATCCGACAGACAGCTGGGAGTATTACACATACTTCAATGAATACAGACAGAAATATGATGTCGTAAACAATGAAAATCATGTACTGAGCATGGAGCCGGAAGAAGTAGAATAAAACTAAAATAAAGAGAAAGTCATCAAATACAGAGCAGATGAAACGTCTGCCCTGTATTTTTTATAAAACTGAAAAAAATTTAGATAATAAGATTTTTTTCTGGCTATAGGAGTGGACATATGGTATGATGCTAAAGTGAATAAAAATAAGGGTGCGTGCATTTTTATGCAAAAGAAAAGGAGAGGAGAGAGGGAATGTTTGCATTATTCGAAAATTTAACGAACTGGTTGTGGGGGTTGCCGTTGCTGATCACAATTCTTGTGACCGGAATTTATCTGACAATCCGTTCAGGTTTTTTTCAGTTCCGTCATTTTGGACATATCGTAAAAAATATGTTCAGTAAAGAACGTCGTGAGGAAGGCGGAGACGATGGCAAGAGTCTGACACCGTTTCAGGCGATTTCCATTGCGATCGGTGGAACTGTTGGTGTATCCAATATGTCCGGCGTTGCAACCGCAATCGCTACAGGAGGACCGGGAGCATTGTTCTGGCTGTGGGTAGCTGCATTACTTGCCATGGTCATCAAAATGACTGAGGTAACACTTGCTGTATATTACAGAGAAAAACAGCCAAACGGGGAATACCTCGGCGGACCGACCTATTATATGCAGAAAGGTCTGGGAGACGAAAAGAAACTTCCGTTCTGGAAAATTTTTGCCGTGTTATTCGGCGGATGTATTTTTATGACATGGTTCATCACACTTCAGAATTATACAGTATCTGAGGCAGTAGGAAGTACATTTAAACTTCCATATATCGTACCGTCACTTTTATATGTACTTGCAATTTATGTTATCATCATCGGCGGTGTAAAAAAAGTCGGTGTCATTTCTTCCTATATGACTCCGGTTATGTGTCTGCTCTATATTGTAGGTTCTCTGTTTATCTTGATTACAAATTATGAGAGACTTCCGGAAGCATTTGTATTGATCTTTAAGGGCGCTTTCACTACACAGGCTGCTGTCGGCGGATTCCTGGGAGCAGGAGTGGCAACTGCCATGCGTCTTGGTTTTGCGCGTTCTGTATACAGTAATGAAGCCGGATGGGGTACTTCTCCGATGATCCATGCTTCTGCAAAGACAGACCATCCGGTAAAACAGGGACTGATGGGTGCGTTCGAAGTATTTGCAGATACCATTGTGGTCTGCTCTATGACAGGTCTGGTTGTTATTGTTACCGGTTACTGGAATTCCGGACTTCAGGGTTCCGAACTGACACTGACCGCGTTTGAATCCGGTATGGGATCAGTTGCACGTGCACTGATTGCGCTCAGTATCTTCCTGTTTGGACTGACTACTTCAACAGGCTGGTTTACATACTACAGTGTTATCCTGAAACACTGGCTGAAAAACAATCAGAAAGTGTTCAAAATCGCAGAAAAAGTATTTATTCTCGGAACACCATTATGGGGACTTCTGGTTACCGTACTGACACTTTACGGAAACGGAACTCCGGCACAGCTCTGGGTTATTGCCGACTTTACGACGGTATTCCCGACATTTGTAAACGTAGCAACATTATTTATCTTAAGCGGAACCTTTATCAAACTGTTAAAAGACTACAAGGCACGTTACCTTGGCATTGGAAAAGTAGACAAAGATATGGCTCTTTTCTATGAAGACAAGAAAGCAAAAGAGGAAAAATAAGCATTGGAAAAGATTTTTTTTAACGGATGTATCCGTACATTAGATGATGCAGGCTGTGTTGCAGAAGCAGTCGGTATCGAAAATGGAAAAATTGCTTTTGTTGGAACAAATGAAGAAGCGCAGAAAATCCCCTGTGAGGAAAAAACAGACCTGCAGGGGCGTCTGCTTCTTCCGGGGCTTGTGGATACACATCTCCACATGCTGCATTATGCGTTTGTTGAACGCTCGGTCAAACTGTTTGACTGCAAAAGCGTTGAAGAGGCACTGGAGGCAGCACATAAAAGGCTGGAAGAACATGCCGGAAAGCCACTGACCTGGCTGTACTGCCGTGGCTGGAATGAAGAACATTTTGACGAACCGCGTTATCCTCTGAAAGAGGAACTGGATGCGCTGTCAAAAGAAATTCCAATCATCATGGTCCGTGTATGCGGACATGTGGCAGTCTGCAATACACCGGGGCTTGAACGCCTGAAAAAAATTCCACAATTTGCGGAGATAGCAAAAGATGTAGATTTTGAGACCGGACTTCTGAAAGAAAATGCTGTACAGTTTTATTCTTCTGTGTTGGAAGCTCCGTCCCAGGAAGAGGTGGAAAGTTACATTGTATATAGTGCGAAGAAACTGAATGAATGCGGATTCACCGGAGTGCAGTCGGATGATCTGGCATCTCTTCCGGGAAAGAACTGGAAGCGCATCATGAATGCATATAAAGCGCTGGATACGAGAGGTGAGCTGAATGTCCGACATTATGAGCAGTGTCTGTTTGAGCGTGCAGAGGATGCGAAAGCATTTATTGAAGAAGGATACCGTACCGGTCAGCGTGGAGACCACTTTACGATCGGCCCGATGAAACTGATTCAGGATGGATCTCTGGGTGCAAGGACAGCAGCGATGAATGAACCATATGAGGATTCTCCGGGAAATACCGGAATCATTACATTCACACAGGAAGAACTGGATGATCTGTTTGCATTTTTTGACCGGCATCAGATGCAGGCAGCGGTACACTGTATCGGTGACCGTGCGATGGATATGGTGATTGAAGCGATTGCGAAATCTCCATATCGTAAGGACAATGCGAAGAACAGACACGGAATCGTACACTGTCAGATCACAAATCCACGGATTCTGAAGGAAATGAAAGAGCATGATATTCTGGCATATATTCAGCCTGTATTTGTGGATCTTGACATGAATACGGTAGAACCGGCAATCGGCGCACATCGAATGGAAGGAATCTATGCATGGAAAAGTATGCTGGATCTTGGTATCCATGCATCCGGCGGTTCCGATGCACCGGTCGACAGTTTTGACGCAATGGAAAATATCTATTTTGCAGTGACCAGAAAGAATATTCACGGTGAACCAAAAGACGGCTGGATTCCGTCGGAACGTTTAAGCGTAGATGAAGCGGTGAAACTTTTTACAAAAGACGCTGCATATGCGTCCTATACTGAAGACGAAAACGGAACGATCGAAATCGGCAAAAATGCAGACTTCGTGATTCTGGAAAAAGATATCTACAAGATTGATCCGGATGAGATCAGGACTACGAAAGTAGACATGACCATACTTGGCGGCAGGACCGTGTACGAGAGAAAATTGTGATATAAATAAAATAAGCAGATTAAATTGTTTTTGTAAAAAGACACAGAACAGACAACATGGTTCTGAGATCATTTAAAGTATGTATAAGGAGATTGTCAGCTCTTTCGGGCGCAGTCTCCTTTTTATGTAACAGAAAATTACTTCGTAATGTTCCTGTTACATAAAGGGCTTTTGAAGCGGACTTGTCCGCTTTGTTCTTTTGTTTTAAAGTAGTGTACTGAGATAGATATGAATGTCAAAATATGGTATACTGAGACAAAAACTCTCTTATAACAGACAGATATGAAAAGACTGTATGCGAAAGAGAAATTTGAAAGTGAGAACAATATATGTATGAGATCATGAATGCAGATGAGGCAATCCGTCTGATCCGGGATGGAGACTGTATCTGTGTCAATTCATTTGTAGGAATCGAAAACCCGATGGAACTCCATGAGGCATTGTACCGGAGATACCAGAAAATGCAGTCACCGACGCATCTGACAATCGTATCAAGTGCCGGATTCGGAGTATGGGATGAGGAACATAATGCAGAAGGATATATTCGCGAGGGCGCGGTAGACAAGCTGATCTGCGGTCACTTCGGGGCTATGATGAGCACGAAGAAACTGGTGCTTGAAGACCGGTTTGAAGCATATAATCTGCCACTGGGATGTATTTCGCACGCGATTCGTGCACAGGCAGGAGGCCTTCCGGGAGCGCTGTCAAAGGTTGGACTGGATATTTTCGTTGACCCGCGAAGAGAAGGACCGGGAATCAACCGGATTTCGATTGATGATTCACTGGTTAAGTATGTGGAAGTGGATGGAGAAGAGTTTCTTTATTATAAACTTCCGAAGATTACGATTGCACTCATAAAAGGTACAGCGGCCGATCGTAAAGGGAATATTACGTTTGATGATATGTATATGTCAGGAGATGCATTGTCTATCTGCCAGGCAGTCAAGGCGAACCGTGGAAAAGTGATCGTACAGGTGGATCGGCTGGTAGATGCACCGTCCCGTCCGCGTAATGCCATCATTCCGGGCTGTCTGGTCGATGCGATCGTTGTGGCGGAGCCGGAAGAGCGAAATGAAGCGTACACGGCACTGACCGGAAGTTTTGAGATCCCGTACAAAGAATGGCATACATGGAATGAGAAAATTCATGAGCTTTCCCGGAAACAACGCAAAAATAACATTCCTGCGAACATTATCGGAAAAAGGGCAGCCAGAGAACTGCGTGTGGATGATATTGTAAACATTGGAACCGGGATTCCGGAGACGGTTTCCAGATATGCACGAAAGAGCGGAATGCTGGATATGATCACGTTGACTGTAGAATCAGGTGGAATCGGAGGCTTCCCTGTTTCGGGAGAGGCATTCGGAGCGATGATCGGAGCCGCATCTGTTTACGATATGGCAAACCAGTTTGACCTGTATGATAACGGTGGCCTGGATGTTTGTTTTATGGGAGCACTGGAAGTTGACCGCCATGGAAATATCAATGCGCACCGTGGCACGGGAGCATTTGCTGGTATTGGTGGCTTTGCAAATATTACAGCAAAAACACCGACTGTGGTTTTCTGCATGACATTTAATGCAAAAGGACTGGAAGTTACGCAGGAAAAAGGTGTTGTGACGATCCACAAAGAAGGAGAAATTTCCAAGTTTGTAGAGAAAGTATCAAGCGTAAGCTTTTCGGCAAAACGTGCGATCGAGAATGGCCAGAAAGTCCTTTATGTAACAGAACGCTGCGTTTTCCGCCTGACCCCGAAAGGCTTAAAACTGATCGAAGTATATCCGGGCGTGGATATACAGAAAGATATTTTGGACAGGCTGCCGTTCGAAGTGGAAGTCTGACAGGTAAGTTTTTAATGGAAGAGATATCCATAGTTGGAGGAAGAAGAAGACGTATTCCATTAGAGGTGATGAAAAGTTTTTTTTCGGAAAAAGAGCTTGACAATCTTCAAAATATAGCTGAATCTGGAATAATGTTGCGATCTGAATTAGAACCGTTTATTTATAGATTGTCGGATGCATTTCGGATTCCAACTCGACTTGCATATGAAGAAATACGTGCATTTGCTGAATATGAGTTTAATGGTTTAACTAACGGAAATAAAAATGTACTAAGCTTATTACAGTAACACATTCCTCGTTTATTTTTGATAATGAATATGATGAATTGGCAACAGATATGGGAATGTGTATTGAAGAGGTAGAAAATAGTGGATGTTAGCTTCATAAAAAAAATTTCTGGAAATTCGATATATTCATTTGTAAAAAAGATGTTTAGATGCAGGAATGAACGCACATTTAGCTAAACCTTTGGATATTGA